>Ga0310691_10004109_pt1 | contig 16674 bp, 22 predicted proteins | sample 176DNAGHGlowgp2_FD_203887 | JGI IMG/M metagenome (GOLD analysis project Ga0310691, IMG submission 203887) | Sheep rumen microbial communities from Palmerston North, Manawatu-Wanganui, New Zealand - 1766 DNA GHGlow gp2 (v2) (version 2) | ecosystem: Host-associated > Mammals > Digestive system >...
TAAAGAAGAGCTAAATGTGATGTGGATAGAAGTAGATAAAGATTATAGAGGCCGTGGATTTGCTCAGGAAGTTCTAAAGTGGGTTATAAAGTTTGCCAAAGAAAGAAAATACAAAACCCTGACATTAGAAGTACCAGGCACATCACCAGACGCAAGACATATTTACGAAAAACTTGGATTTAAAGAAGTTGGTCAGATTAGTTCGCCCGATGAGGATTTCTTTTGGGGAGGATTGACAGCAATGAAGAAGGCACTATAAAGATAATATATTCCTTATAATTGAGATAAAAAAAAAATAAATGAGAGCGCAGAAAATATTAGAGATGAGTGATTCTGCGATTAAAGAATATATTAAATCCTGTCATCTAGATAAACATTGCTCTCTAAATCTTACTCACTTTTATATTAAAACGGCCGATAAACATTTAGAGTGGTATTCTAGATTTCTAAGACCTATTAAGCTACAAAAACGCTTTCCTATTCTTAATTATTATTGGGTTAATAACAGACTTATTTATATTGATATTAGGGATAGATCAAAAGGACTCCAGATAGTTTTTAATATTGACGGGGAAACGGTTGAAATAATAAAAAGATATGAGTGCGAAGGAAATATTTGAAATGACCATAGACGAGATTTATAACTATTTCACGCCCTTCCTGGATTCTGAACTAGAGAGATATAAAAAGTACTATATGACATGTAAAGATGAAAATATATTTGATCTCTACCCTTATGAAAAACCAGGATACAAAACAGGCAAGCGATTATATAAAAAGCGTTGTCCTATTCTTGATATTAACTGGAACTCTGATCGCCAAGATATAACAATAGAGATTCAGTATAAAGAAGAGTCAGTGAAGATAGGAGTGGCGGACGATAAATATAAGAAGATCTATTATATTGAAACGTCGTGGGAAGGAGGGAAAGATTATGACTAGTGCTAAATTTCTAGAGCTAGGATTAGATGAAGTTAGAGATTATATTGAGTCTCGGAAATGGAGTGAAGATATCAATTCATGGCACTTTGGAATAACCCGGATAAGCACCAGACGGATTGATCAAAAGAAAGTCATCAAGTTTCCTAGTATATCAATCCTATACGACTATGAGTGGAAAAGATGGGCTGTCTATGTTTCAAGAAATACAATGAACTATACTGGTTTCTTCTTTATGATTTCGGGAGATAAAATAACAGTAACTAGTATAGTGAAAGTTATTAATGGAGAGTGTAAATCTGTTTCATATGAATGCTGCTAGATTTCTGAGATTATCTAATACCGAAATATTTGATTACATTAATAGACGAAGATCCCTCCTTCGACATTGGTATTATACTCGACCACGGGGGATTATTACACGACTAGATACAAGAAATTTTCAAGTCGAGGTGCTAGGAATTCCCCATGGTTTTAATACAAAGACAGGCAAATTTCTACTCAAACTCCCAAAGATAGAATTAGTTTGGGGGCTCTTCGGATACACAGTCTATATAACTAATTTCAAACGGTCCGAGAGAATTAAAATATCTATCCCGCCTGATCTTTTTATATCCGTTAGTAAGTATAAATATGTCAGGTAAAGAACTCCTAGACCTTCCGCTGCTAGAAATATGTGATTGGATAGAAAAACATCTTTCCAATCCCTATCTTGGTCTGAAACATGTCAATATAAAGCAATTGAAACACAGAAAGAGGCTGCATAAATTGACTGAACTAAGATTATCACTAGCCGAAGCAGAATCAAATACAATCTATATTACTATCTATCGAGGGGAGAAAGTAATTAGAGGAAAGCTAAATATTCATGAAGGTCGAGTGGATGAATTAACGAGATGGCGGTTAGCTTATTCTAGAGACGAAAGAGGAAGAAGATCGGCCAGCAATGTACTTTTAGAGGAATACAAAAGATGACCGGGAAAAAGTTCTTAGAGTTATCCGCCACTGAAATTAAGGATTGGATAGAAGGACAAAGAGAAACACTTAAAATATCCCAATCGCTTGACCTATACCGAGAACAAGATAAGAGGAAAATTATCAAGTGGCCGGTGAGAAGAATAGATAGATATGGGAATAATGACGTCGAACATTGGCGAATAACTGTGTCTGATGGAAACCGATTCACCTATGTCATTGCTGATCTGATTAACTTAAGAACATTTATAGTTATGCACGTGGAAATATGGGATATAGACAATAATTTAGTTGATTCTTATGACCGGCCGTGAGTTCTTAGCCTTAGATCTCGAGAGGATAGTGAAATTTATCGAGAAACCAAAGACGAGGGCAGAATTGAATGGATTTGGCTTGACGGGAATACAGAAGGAAAGGGAGGGAAGAAAGATAGAAAAACGACTCCCTAAATTTAAACTTCAAGCCCTCCCCACTCCCGACATTCCCAGCCTCTCGGAATATCAGGCTATAATAAGATCGGCCGAGAGAAAGTGCATAATCTATTTTAAAATTCGTGCTATCGGAAATGGGAAAGTTAAGCCAGACGTAATAGAGATACATGATGACCCCAGAGGAATTTATACAGCTTCCGGAGAATAAGATAAAGGAAATATTTGAAAGCGGCCGAGGACTAGACAATATAAGTCATGTAGTCAAAATAAAAAGGCCAAATGATAATGAAACCCGGCCGAAGATATTTAAAAGGAGTCTGATTGTGTTGAAAGAGTACCATATGATGTCTTTCGGTTATACTTTTGACTTATACCTAACTTATCGGAATCATGGACTTTGTCTTACGATAGAGAATGAGACCAGGGTGAGAATGATTAAGAAATATGAGTGGGAGAATAACGGATGGGAAGAGAAATCAAGCTGGCTGAACTAACGAAGAATGAGGTAAGAGAAAGAATAGAGAAATCCTGGAACGAAAACACACCAACATGGAAACTAGTTAGATTAGCATTTGGAAAGAGAGTGTATTCGGGAAGAGGAAGAAAGCAAAAGATACATAAAGGAATAGCACTCTCCGCCAGCCGATCATCAACACAAGAATCTAGCTATATACTCTTAAATCTCTGCTATTGTAATATTATGATAGATATTTTAATGAGTGAAGGAAAAGCAATAATGATAAGAAAATTGGTGTGGGATGAAATTGAAAGAGCTTGGGTTGATGTTGTATGGTAAGCCCCGAAGAATTTATACAGCTAGGATTGGAGGAGATAAAGAGAAGGATAGAAAGTAAAGACCCATTCCTAGACGTTTCTCATGTAGTCAAGCGAAAGAAAGCTCACCAGGTTGAAGAAATATATATAATGAAGAAATCCTTGGTTTATATAGAAGTACCAAGAATAGCTGGACAGAAAATCAAAGAACGAAACTTATTCATAACATATCGAGAGTTAGGATTATGGATAGTGGTAGAAGAAATAGGAAGTGGATTGAGAAAGGTGATATCAATTAGAAGATATAAATACTTGGCTTCTGGAAATAGTTGGGAAGAAATAGAAAATGACACTAGCGGAATTAATAAGAGAAAAGAGTGAAAAAAAGATAGCTGGAATGATTGAGGGGACAGACTGGAATAAACCCCGATACACATCATCCGTACTTGATCTACTAAATGAACTCGGGATAACTAGATTTGGCATTCTCCCCGACGATACTAATATGATTACTGCCTGGATTAAAAGAAAATATTGGAAAAGGGCAGTACTTAGATGGGTGATGAATGAAAGAAACGGCGAAGTATTTATTAGGATGGCGGAGAGAGATAAATGCCTGGAAATATATCGGACTGGGCGTGGGAGTGTATCAGTAACCGCCATAACAAGAGGAGAAGTAGATGACGCCGGATGAGTTTATGAAAATGGAATTGATGTAAGAACGATACATTAATTCTATTTTATTCCTTATTATTGAAATGAAAGCGATAGAATTACTTAAACTTAGTGATTCTGAAATTAAGGAATATTTTAAACAACAGTCGGGTTCATTTCAGTTTACACATTTCTACTTCAGATTTTGGGATGGGCCGAAAATTATGTGGTGGAGGAATATGACGGTTGGAGTGAAAATAATGAAACGCTTCCCCCTCATTGATTTCTTAAAGTCTGATCCATCCGGTATTTATATGGAAATGATTGTGGACGGGATTAAGATAATTAGATTAAAAGCATTAGGAAACGAGATAACTGAAATAATAAGATATGATAATCGACCTACTACAGATAGAGATACCAGAAGACAAGAAGACTGAAGTAATGGAAAAGCTCTTAGAAATATATCATGGCGGAGAAGAAGTGGCTGGATCTAAATTTTTGCTTAGGCCGGGGGAAAATGATACTGCCGAAGAAATAGCTAAAGAAATAGTTGAGATAAAAAAGAAAATCCTGGGTATCTTATAATGACGCCGACCGATTTTATAATGCTTAAGACAGGCTCGGAAGTTAGGAAATTAGTCTCGGCAGCATGGGAACCTCAAATTAGTCCCCTCGAGTTAGTAAGAAAAATCGTCCCGAGGAGCTTTGAAGTGAGATTTTTTGGCAGATCTAAAATACACAAAGGCTTAATTATGTCCAGTTTTAAAAGAGGAGCAAGGACGTATATAAGCTGCATGTATCTGAATTCCCTAGTAGATGTTATTATGTCTATGTTAACCGGCGAAGTGTTTAAAATAGATATGGCAACTAGAGGGAATGATGGAATTTGGATGTATTATAAGGTTAAAGATAATGATTAGTCCAGACGAGTTGATAGAATTAAAGCCGATAGAAATAAAGAAAATTATAGAAGAGGAGATAGAGGCTGAAAATATAAAATCTCTTGACCTCAATAATGCAGGACCGATGATGAAAAAGATCATTAGGCGCGTGATAATTGGAGGAAATAGAATGCCGAGGATCTATAAAGGGTTATATATATGGTATCACGGTCTTGACACTTCGACTGACCCTGAAGCGATTGTAATTGATTGTATATACCTTAAGACTAGATTGTGGATAGTGGTGAGAGGAAAAAAGGTAGAGGCAGTCGATTTTGCATACCTCGATGAAAGTGGTCGATATAAGTGGGATAATTATAGATTTTAAGAATGAGTTAAAGAAGATGTGGAATTTTCTTTAACTTTTATATTGGTCGGAATGAAATGAGAGCGAAATGAAATGGAGACAGTTGGGAGACGAAGACGAAACGAGACACGAGCCAGGGCGAGGGTCGAAGTTGAAGTCGAAGTATCCTCAAAGCGTGAATGATTGAAGACCGAGTGAAGCGTATCTCGAGCGGAGTGAGAGTAGCGGAACGAGGGATGAAAGAATGGGAGCGATAGATGTGTGAACGAAACGAAGCGTATGGCCGAGTGATAACGAGGTCTAGCGAAGTGTAGTGATGAGTATGATATTCTATGTTAGTTATGTAGAAAGGAAGAAAAGACACTGCTCCCCGCCTACACGTCCCAAGCCGTTTCGGCGGGGACCTCATTCAGAGGAATCCTCTGAATGATATCTCTCTATGATACAATGATTCTTTCTCTTTGAATGAGACAACACGAAGAGGCCTGAACGTAGTGAGGGGTGATGAGTGGTGGCGAAGAGTTTAAGATACATATGCACTATTTTTATAAAGAACATACATTATAGAAACAGAGCAAAAAATTATCCTGAAATAGTGCTTTTTGCCATTATGAGGCCTTTAAATACTTACTTGTGAAAGAATGGGATGCTTACGCCTCCCAACTCAAAGAAATTTTAGTTCAATGTAAGTATTATGATAAAGATTAAAGAATTAGACAACGGTAATAAAGCTATTGTTGTACCAAAAGGAATTAGATATATTAGTGATTGGAAAGATTACAATTTATCTGATTTTAATTTTCCTCATATCCTAGACAAAAAGATTCCAGGATGTGGTTTTACTGAATACAGTCTTCGATCTAATGAAAATGTTATCCTCTGTTCACCTAGAAAGATACTACTAGAGAATAAAGAGAAACAGCATAATTATATAGAAGATGAAGAAACTGGCGAACTTGTTTTAGACCCTAATCCAGAGTTTCCAGTATTTTATTTCAGGAATGAATTAGATTCAGATCTTGGAACAGACAAGGATATTTCTAAGGTAACCAAAGCATCCGGATTAGAGTCTACTAAGGAAGAAAATATTGATAGTGTAAAACTGCGGGAACTAATCTTATCACTAAAGAAATCTCTTTTAGATTTTGTTGCTGCGCGTCGATATGAAAATAAAGCAGCAAAGGTACTAGTTACTTATGATTCATTTAGACTAGTAAGAGAGTTTCTAGAAGATTTTGGAGTGTTTGATACATTTCATATTGTTGTTGATGAAATGCAATCAATATTTACAGATTCCACATTTAAGTCTGATACAGAATTAGGCCTGTTATCAAAACTAAGGGGCTTAAATAAAGTCTGTTATGTCTCAGCTACTCCAATGATAGATGAGTATCTGAGACAAGTTGATGAATTTAAAGATCTTCCTTATTATGAGCTAGACTGGTCAGAAGAAGATCCTTTACGAATTGTTAGGCCAGATCTTAGAGCCAGGTGCACTTCTTCTATAACTTCATCTGCTGAAAAAATCATTAAAGAGTATAAAGCAGGAAACTTTGAGGAGATGATGTTAAAGGACAGAGTCGTTGTTTCAAATGAAGCAGTATTTTATGTTAACTCTGTTAATAATATAATATCAATTATAAAAAGATGTGAGTTATCTCCAGAAGAATGCAATATCTTATGTGCTGGTACATATGAAAATTCTTGCAAGATTAAGAGAAAGCTAGGAAAAGAATTTGAAATTGGAGAAGTGCCACTAGAAGGGCAAAAACATAAGATGTTTACCTTCTGCACTCGTACGGTTTATTTAGGTGCAGACTTTTATTCGACCTGTGCGAGAACATTTATTTGCTCAGACGCTAATATAGATACATTAACAGTTGATATCACATTAGATCTGCCGCAGATACTTGGTCGACAAAGATTAACAGAAAATCCCTGGAAAAATCGAGCAGAATTATTTTACAAACCCCTTGGAAAAGATAAAAGAGTATCTAGAGAGGACTTTGATGAGATAATTAAAAAGAAAGTAGAAAGATCTGAGTATGCTTTATATTCATATTCAGATACAAGGGATGTAGCAAAACAGACCGCTGCTGAAAATTTACTGTTTATAGCAAAGACAAAAAACTATCGAGATGATTATGTATCTGTTGATATACACGATGGAAAAACTCTTGTACCAAAATTCAATAAGCTAGTTATGGTATCACAGCAAAGAGCTTTTGATATTCAACAAATAGATTATGCAGATAGATTTAGCGTTTTTAATACTATAAAAGAAAATAAGTTAATTGATGAGCAAATAGGAAATAATGTAACTAACTGTCTACAAGAGTTTGATCGACTAAAAACATTTCCAGAGAAGATGAAACTTCTTTGCGAATATCCTCAAACAGAAGTAGAAAGATATGCAGTCTTAGATCAAGTCCCTCTGGTATTTAAAATGTACTATGAGGTTGTAGGTCCAGAAACATGTAAGTCCTTAAGCTATAATAAAACAGAAATATCCAGAAGATTATCTGATATTAAATTAGAAAAATCAGAATTAGTTGTGGATAGAGTAATTGCGGAATTTCCAATTAATTCTAAATTAACTAAATCAGATATTAAATTAAAATTATCAAAAATATATTCAGAGTTAGGATATTATAAAACGCCAAAAGCATCTGATCTTGAAGAATATTTTGAATTAAGGTCATGTCAGATAACTAATCCTGAGACGGGTAAAAGGGATCATGGATTTGAAATAATTAAAAAGAGATAGTTATGATTTATTTAATTTTATCCGCGTCCTTTGATCCCGTTGATCCAAATAAATTTATAAAAATCCTGAAGATAGGGTTTAGTGAAGATCTATCTTATAGTAATAGGATCACTTCTTATAAAAATCACAATCCTAGCTGCAAGATTCTTAATACAATTCCATATGGAGATAGACAAGATGAAGCAAATCTTCATGGATATTTTAAAAAATACAGAATATTCAATAAAGAGTGGTATGAGTATAATGATGAAATATTAGATTTCTTCAGTACCCATACAACTAAGGAGAGTTTATCAGAGCTTCCATATACTCCTCACCAGAAAGATGAAATAAGCTTGCGCCAACAGACTTTTAAAGCAATAGAAGAAACATATAATGATGAAACACTAGATAAAGATATCAGAGATTTTTTGAAAAATGATTTCATGATGCTATCTGGTTTTTCTGAGAGGTTTAGAGAACTTTGTAATAATTTTGAGGATAGGCTAGACACAATACTTTGTTTGCCTTTCTTAGAAGAGTATAAATATTACATAGACTCCCTTGGACTTGATCGATGTAGGGCTAATGGTTTTAGAAGAGCAGGCTTAGACAGGGAGATCCAAAATGGGATTATTGAATCTGGACCTCTTTTAAAAGAGGCTATATATAAAGAGTTTCAAATTAATTCAAGAATTTCTAAGTCAGAAATCAAACAGAGGTTAAGAGAAATATATTCTCGGTTGGGATATAATAAAACTCCAAAAGCTGTTGACTTAAGTGAGTATTTTGAGATAAAATACTGTCAGATAACCAACAAGAGAACTGGCAAGAGAGATGTAGCTTTTGAAATAATTAAAAAGAAATAATAAAAATGAGAGTGAAGGATTAATTTCCGACACTCTTTAAATTTTAATCATATATGGCAGAATTAAAATATATCCTTTCGAGTGGGAGAGGAACAACTAGGGTGGAAGAGTATATTATCGATCTCTTCAAACTCTATCTAAAAATTGAGCCGGGTGATATTCCATTTGTCCCCGACTATGGTTTTAACTTTGACCTGTCGGGGATATATAAAGAAGATCTAGCCCGTGAAATAGAATCAAGGGTTGGCGGATTAGTGTCAAAGATTAATTCAAGGTTTTCATCGGGCGTTAATCTGTCTCTAAAATCGCTCGAGTTGGTAGATGAGACAAAAGTAAGAATTGTAGTTTCGGCGGGAGAATATTCGTCAGAGATTACACTAAACGTATATTAATATGAAATCACTACAAGAATACAGAACAATTTATAGAAACATCGCACAGAACCTAGGATATCGTGGGGATGTCGTCGAATTGCTTGTCCATCTCCTGGCTAATGCAACTTATATAGAGGAAGTTGAGAATATTAGTTTTGCCCTTGAGTCTAGTCTGGAAAAAGCACACCTAGATAATTCAAAGATTCAGCACTGTATGGATCTTATGTATTCTATCTATCGTGGTTCCTGTCCTAGAGTATATATGAAGATTAAGGCAGGGAAAATAAAAACTCTTGAACCTTACTCTGAAATTGCGACTAGTAGTAATTTTAATGTTTACTTCTTGGCCGGTATCAGGTTAGAGGATGGGAAGGAAATTAAGATAGATTTTAACCAGGAATCATTACAACTATCTCCTGAAAAAACTTATATTATCTGTGGGTTTATTTCAAAGTCGCCGGTAAAACAGGTCTCGACGATTAATTATACAAACAGATATTATATTGATCTGGAGGGAAGTAATTTAAGTCATGATATGTTCGTCCAGATTAATAAGCATGGGGCGGGAACATACTATAAATACAAAACAACAACCGACTTTAAGGAATATCTACTGGAATCGTCTAATGGTGAAAAATATGTGTTTGACCTGACGACTAGTGATTACGGAAGTAGATTATATTTCAAAGATTCAAGCGATATAGAACCTAGTGATGAAATAATTACAACCTATTTCCCATACATCCGAGTTTCTAATCTCCTCCACACCGAGCTCCAAAAAATATCAACTTCCCTTGGCGAGCTTTGTGAATTTTCCGGTGAGTTAGAGAGTATTGGCGGAGAGGATATAAATGGCGAGTATGAAGTTTTAGGAAAGGGACTGATTGTTATAAAGGAGTCTGATCGTGAAAGTCTAAGCAATATCCACTATGAAGCAAATAAGTCAAGATATCAGAATTCGATTGTCAGAAGTAATGAAGATATGGGTTATTTGCTGCAGAGAAAGTTTAGTGATATAGTTAAGGAGGCAGGTTGTGAGTTTTCTGATGATAATGTGGTGATCTATTATATTCCAATGACAGGGAAAAGACTAAGCGACGAACAGAAGAGAGAATTTATTGATGGAAACTTAGCGTATTATATAAGTAGTGATATTCAAATTTATAATGCCACTAGTCGTACCTTAAATCTCGATATATCTGTTGTTCTCTCATCAGCCCAGTCTACGGATACATTAAGAAAAAATATAGAAGATAATATCCTGTCTAAATATGAGAGTGATTTTTCTGCGGCTAAGGCTATTCTAACAAGTCCGGACGAAGTACTAAATCAAATTTCATCAGCAATTTCAAGACTAACGGGAGTAGATTTTGTAAGAAGTATTAAATTTGATGAGTCTGAGTTAGAGAGAATCGATACTTCATCTAAATTTATATACTTCAATTTTAACTGTAATATTAACTCTTCCTTAGCATGATTTCACAGAGATTAAATTTTGATTATGCCAAGTTTAATAAGGATGGAAGTTCGTTATATTCCAAAATTCCAGTAGTTAAGATGATGGTTAAGATGTATGAGGGATATAGAGAGGAAAATAAGACAACCAACGAAGATGACTTACTAATTGAGACGAGAGTTGATCCAGTCTTAAGATTCGTAAAATATGTCCTGGAAAATTCTAATCTCAATAATTTTAACTCTCTGCCGGATGAAGAAACTAAACTTGGAATAATTAGATATATAACTGCCGCCTTCTATTCATTTAAGGGGACGGCTGCTGTTTTTCAAGGTCTAACTAAGTATCTTGGAATAGACTTTGCTGACTCGGTTGTTTATACGCAGCAGAGTTTAGATTTTAAGCTCGATCCTGATTCTGTCGCTTGGGTAAATGAAGAAGAAAGATTTATCAGGCAGTTTAATGATTTCCTATATGAGTTGTTATTTCTTGGCCGTGGGGATATTCTTGACAATACTGAAACCTACGGAGTGAATGCAATAACGATGGAAATAAATGACACAGTAGAAATTAGGACATCAGCGAGCATTGATTTATATAGATATCATATAGCAATAAATAATAATGGAAACTAGGATAAACCCGAAAATTGGAGGAATATCGAAAGCTTTATATATCTCGGAGGGTAAGTCGGAGATATATTATAATGCCGGAAAAGCTGGAGTGGATTATCGTTTTTTAGAGTATGGTGCTTCTTATCTTGTGTCTGATTCTTCCGATTTTAATATCCTAGAAAACATGACCAACGATAAGATTTCAGACTTCTTTGGAACTGAAGATTTCCCAGCCTCAGACGCACTAGAAAATTTATATAATACAGCCATTCCTTGTGATATTGGGGATGGGACTGGTGACTATAATAAATACTTTGGATCATTTATAGTCGATCAGAAAAGTATTTATGTATTCTTAGTGCCAGAGGGAGTAGAGAAGATTAAGTTATTTCAGGATATTCTACGTGATCCTTATCTTCTGCCGGGGAATGAGGAAGAATTTAATGACCCTTCCCTAGACTGTGATCTTCTTATTGATTTTCAGACCGGGAAAGAAACGACTGAGGCTAAGGTAGTTTATATTGCTATCACTCAGGCTAATAGAGATACAAATCGAGAAGTAAAAGTTGGTTTAAAGGCTTGGCTGCAATTAATAAACCCAGTCCGACATAAACCAGCCTCCCTCCTATCAATCCCAGACACAAGAGTAAAAGTCGAAAGGGCAGCTAAGAAGGGAAATATTTGGTATGACGCGGCGAGTGGTGTAATCTTAGGTAATCATGAGGTTAGAGGAAGTATACTAAAGAGGAAGAAAGCATCAATCCCCAACTTCGATTATTCTCCATGGAAATCTTATAGTGTTGGTGAGAAGGCAGTATACCCAGAAGCCGATAGAATAAACCTAAGGGGAGTAAATCATTCAGACACATTCATATTGCCTGCCGGTGAGATAGTACTTTACGGCGATTGTACTGTGTCAGATATCCTCGTCGACTCTAGATCTATCTGGTTTTCGGGGGTATCAGAATTAACCCAGACAGAGGAAGGAAAATTAACTCACTATGTCTCTTCTCCCGGATCATCTCTTATATATCGAACGACGAGAGATGAAAACACAGTAATCTCGCCGATCTCACTATCTAGGATTGACAAGAATTATGAGTGTCTTAGATTTACTCTTTTATCACAATCCGAAGTAAGAATAGACTACCAACACGATAATAGAGTCGGCGGTGGATGTTTAGTAATCGAATCTCCTAAAACCTGGATATCATTGAGAGATAATAATATTGGTAATCCTCCTACCGGGATTTCTCCTTTCTGGTCGACAAATGAAAACCTAACGAACTATTATACACAGATAACGGAGATTTGTTGTGATGGAGGCGATCTAATACCGTCGGGCTTGGTTAATATTAAATCCGACACAACTAAGATCGGCGCAAAATTAGTATTAAAGCCTGGTTGGAAGGCGGCTGAACAAGAAGATGGTGGAATAGAAATAACACAAAGATTAGACCCCTCCGAGAATACTTACTTCTATGTATCTATCTCGAAGGAATATAATGGATACTGGAAAAGAAAGTATAATGTAAGTGTTGTCCCAGATACCCCCGAGATTTATTTCCAATTCCCTATCCTCCTAACTAACTCTAATTCTGGCTATTCCTTATCTTCCCCCATTAATATTACTGAGTTCTATGATACGCCAGGGAATATAAATAAAGGGGTGAGGATAGATATTAAGGGGAAAATAGCAGAATTAAGTACGGAATATCAAGAATCAGTCCAGCCGATTATGGAATTCCTGGCCACACAAGAATATGAGATTAGTCCTGAATTCCCTGGCATGACTATAGATGATTCCGGGATAGCTACAGTCTCAAGTGTTAGTGTATACTCGGGGACTTATCAATTCCTACCGAAGAATAGGAGATATACAGTCTTAATGGCTAATTCTTACGACTTCTCTGTATCAAATCCCTATGACTATGTTGACTACGGTAGCATCATCGACGGTCTTTCATTTAGATCAGAGACAGGTGCAGTTCCGGGTTGGATTTGGATTGATAAAGCATTCGATCTAAATATACCGGAGGATGAAGATCAGAGAATTAAATTTCCTCTATCAGATTTAGTTTCTGGCCAGTCTAATGCTATTATAATCGATGGCAGAGATTATGGATTTACTAGAATGATTATAACTAAGTCTGGGGAGGAATATAGAATAAAAATAGAGGATATAAAAAATTCAATTAAAATAGACATAATAGAAGCATGAAACAAGGCGGAAAAAGTATAATTGGTCTCTGGAAATTTCATCCTAATGCAATATATCAGAAGGGTGATTTTGTAATAAGCGGAGAAAACATATATCGGGTTAATGGAGACGTACAAGGAATTAACCCCGACGAAGATTTAGGGAATGGAGTATATGAGCTTTATCCCGGAAATAGAATTGATACTAAAGAAGAATTCGAAGCTATTGTTAATAATTCTGAATCTACCACTGACCAATATATTTCGTCAAGTGCTTTGAATAGCATCCTAAAGGGAGTATATTTTGGATTAGATTCAAATGGGGTTATTAATTCTTCGATCGACATAGCCCCTAATAATACAATAGCTACATCCTCCGACATATCTTTATCTGGCAGTGGTGATATCTTAGACGAACTGCTTGATGCCCCCGGTTATAATAATGGATCTATCAAGGTTAGTAAAAATCTAGATAGTATTAAGAATATAGTAGGGCACCCAGATGAAAATGATATAGTGTCGAGGGGAGATAAGAAGTGGGTAGTGTGTGATCGGACTAAGTGTAAGAAATGTTGGGAATGCGTCCGGGTCTGTGAAAATATTAGAAAAACTATTCAAAATGAGTTAGTAATAAATAATGGACCAAGTGATGATATAGGAAGCATATCAACACAAGAATCAAACGAATTTACTAAGGCCGTTAATATCTGTCCATATGCTGCCCTTTCTTTCACTAATTCTGAAGAAGATGCGTTGTCTGAGTCGTCAAGTTATGAGGATGCTGTGTCTGGTGAATCAATTGCCCCTGCCCGAGATATTATCATTTTTGGAGCGGGGACTGAGACTAGACAAGAAGAGGTTTCGACTACAGGATATGATTGGGTACGTACCGACACGGAGTCTTCTTCTGAACAATTATATGGTATTGCTCTGCCGACAAGATTCTTTTCAAGCCAGGGGGGATTTAATGCAATAAATACAATAAAAGATTATATAAATAGCCGACTACTACATTACGGTTTGGATGATTCTGTAGTATGGTATGCTACGCCATTTCAAGCATTGCCGGTCGATAAGTCTAGTGAATCCAGAGGAACAAATGCTCGCAGTTCTCGAGTCTATCCAGGAAAAAACTGGAAAAAAGTGAGAACTGTATCCGAGGTGTATAATACAAACACATATGATGAACTTACTGCTGTTTGTATATTTAAGAAAAACGAAGGTGCGTCTTCTGGTGTACTATCGGTTTTACTTAGACTTTTAGAAGACTTTAAAATAGATATACAGGCATCATATGAGAACGATTCTGGAAATTTCAATTGGAAGTCTTACATATCTAACGGATCTTACCACGGACAGCCAGGAGATATAATAGTTACTGGCACACATCAGGTAACTACAGAAACATATTACTGGCTTCAAGTAAATAAGACGGAAACAAAAACAATTACCTACACGGCTGCTCCTAAAGTCTGTGCTGCTATAGATTGTTTAGAATTAGTAGCCCAGATCGTCGGTGGAAGTGATTATGATTACTCTAGAATAGTTCAATCTAAAAGAACTTCGGTGGCTAGTGTTCAGGGGAGCAATGAGTATGATTGGTCTTTGGCAAAAACTAGAAGATTTCCAAGTCAATGGACAACGACTCTTTATCCAGATTCGGGGAAAAGAAAATTAAGCCAATATCCGATAAGTGCCTATTGGAGTTATTTTAAAGATGCTCCTAATTGTGGAGAACAGGCAAATTTCTACTCAAGTCCAAGACAATTCGGAACTAAGAGCATACCAGATACCGCCTTCTATAATTTGACAGGTAATATATTTTGTGTTAAGATTCCAGAGTCTGCCTTACAATATTTTGATATAAGAAACCTAGGTTCCGACGAATACTCAGATATTAGAGATTTAATTTCTACAAATCTAGGAGACGCAGGATTTACTTCCGATGAGATAGATAGATTTCTGAATAATATATCTAATGGAGGTTTCACGAATTTTATAACACTTAATACATTTTTATCAACTGTCGCTAAGGCTCACTGTGACTATGTATTTAATGTAACTTTCGGAAGATATTTTAATAATTCATATATTCAAGGTTCATCTGGGTTTGTATCAAAAGTTAAGGATAAAATTGGAAATCATGAGTACTACAACAAAGGGAATATTGAAGAAGGAACAGTACATCCATACGTTGCAGAGAGAGATCATATTATAACTACTCTAGAGGAATGGGAATCTTATGCTGGAAATGATCCGACAAGTACACATCTTGGTGAGTATGCTCGACCTACTGATGGCCCTTCTTTATCACTCCTTCCTAGAATGTTATACTCTGAGTGGGCAAAATTAATATCTTCTATCGATCTTGAGTCAGACGAATTAAGTGGAGAAAATAATAGTAATCTCCTTCTTGTTCCTAGGTGGATGTCAGAGGAACCATATACTCTTGTCGATATGGTTCATACATATGCCTATACAATTCGAAGGGATCCTTTCTGGGATATGCTTAATACACGAGAAGAGGCTGCCACTATAAGTAATATTGATAATAACATAAGATATATCGATGGTTATTACGATAGAAACTTCTTTATTACTACTGCCGATTCTTATGCTATCTTAAAACAGTATTCTTATTATGGAAATTCTGGTGACAATATTCTACGTGTCCAAGAACTTATCGACCCAAATTACGGAGAGATGTATATAAGAAGTACAAATAGTAGAGATTGGAAGCCGTGTGTAATTAATGATATAAATGTAGTAAGAAAATTAACAAGACTATATTCAACTCTAGATAGCTTTAGACAGGATAGATTAAGTAATATACAAACACTGACCTCTGATTATGGAAAGTCTTCTCTATCAACGTGGGTAAAGGATAGTGGCTGGGAGCTTAATGAATCAATAAATGACAGACACTATTATGTTAGAAGTAATATTAGCTCGTGTGTATTTATTCTTCTAGTTCGTGAGCCATCTGGTAAACTGCATAATATTACAATTTATACAGATAGACGAGGAGTAGATGCAGTATATTCAATAAGCCCAGAAATTACTATCAGTGTTAAATACTCCAGTAATCTTAACAAAGTATTTATTATCTGTTCTTATGGAGTAGATTTGGAGGATATTTATTATGGAAAGTAATAAATCAGATATAATTGTTGCTAAGAAGGGTGGAGTATATGGGACAGATATTTTAGATTATTCTGGATTTATTATTTCTGACCCATTGGATAGTATAAGAAATAGATCCGCCCTTTCTCCTGTAAAATCGACAGAAGTATATCAAAAGTTGAAAGAAAATCAGTGGCTTCTTCGTGATACTAGGTATTATGTACAGGGCAAAGATAATTCTGATTTTGACTTTCAGATTAGATTTACTG
>Ga0310691_10004112_pt1 | contig 16663 bp, 6 predicted proteins | sample 176DNAGHGlowgp2_FD_203887 | JGI IMG/M metagenome (GOLD analysis project Ga0310691, IMG submission 203887) | Sheep rumen microbial communities from Palmerston North, Manawatu-Wanganui, New Zealand - 1766 DNA GHGlow gp2 (v2) (version 2) | ecosystem: Host-associated > Mammals > Digestive system >...
AGCACCGAGCAGGCTGTCTGTGGTCAGTTTGCTGTTTGAATTGACGTAACTCACATACTCATAAGAGCCAGTGAAGAGATTCGACTGGAACACTTGTGCCAGACTGACCTTCATGTCGATGTCCTTGTAACCGCCGACACCGTCCCAGAAGCCCCAATGGTTGATGGGGTAGGCCAGACCGTTGGACATGGTCTCAGGTGTTGAGCCCTGGAAAACCCAGTTGCGCACGTCGCCGTGTACAGCACGTTCGCCCAGTTCGTTAATTAGACAGAAGGAGTCCTGACGAGTGTTGAACATACTCGGCATATCCGTTGCTGCGAGGAATGTCTCTGTGGTCCAGAAGGGAGCGCCTTTGGCACGGGGTTGCTGACGCAGGTTGAATACTAGTGACGAAGCGATTTCCATACGCTTGGATATCTCCTTCCACGTGGTGTCGCAAAGAAGCGGGTCAGCCTTTGCGCTGGTAGAAGTGAATGTGTTCTCCTTCTCCTTGTCTGCGTAGGCGGGGGAGTAGATGAACATCTTGTCGAGTTTTGCCATTGCTTCGTCCCAAGCCGCATCTGTAGGCAGAGCCATTGCCCAAAGGCTGTCTTCGCTATTCAGGTAAGCGCGGAAGCTCTTGTGCGGCATAAGCCAGTCCTCGTTTACTTCCTCATAGTCGCGATAGCTGTAAAGCTGGTTGGAACTTGCATATATACTATCAACATACGTGGGGTTTCCGTTCTCGTCGGGGAGACCCTCGGCGGACAGCGCCTCGCTGAAGTAGATAGTGTCATGCTCAATTATCCAGTCGCGAAGCCTTGTGAAGCGGTTGTCCAGACGGATGAACTGATCCAGATTGTAGCTGAAGGGAACAGAGGTGTTCAGCGTGTGCAGGATACCGTTCGTGGCAGCTATGTTGCTCGATGCGAGCGTCAGGCCCTTGTAAGTGCCGACGGCACGGTCGAACGTTGCTTTCTTTCCGTTGATGGAGTAGAGCTCCTCTTCGCCGGAACCGGTCTTCGCATAGCGGAAGTTCACGATATGGTTGCCTGCATACTTCAGGAATGCATAATAGGTCTTTGCAGGATCTGCCAGATCTGTTAATGCGGTTGTCAGGTCATCATTAGTGAAAGCCGTATTGGTGGGAGCAAAGACAGTGTAAATCTGTCCGCTTCCGTTCAGAGCATCCATCAGAGTGAATGTGGTCCCGTCGGCCTTCTTTAATGTGTGGCTCTCGTCCTTGAAACAGGGCGTTGCTCTGAGCAGTTGCGCGAAGTTGGACAACTCGCTTCGGGAGTTGATCTGCTCCCACAGCGTCTGTGTCGCGTTGCCGCCTTCTGCGCCGCTCGTGTCCACGTCGAAATGGTCATCAGAGCATGATGCAGCCCCCAGACACAGGGCTCCTGCCATCATGCTTGCGCAGACGAATTTATATATTTTTTGTGTTACCATAATAGTAGCTTTTTATAAGTGTTACCAAATGTCTTCGCTCTCTTTGGGGTTGTCGTAAACCTCCTTGGCGCAGTATTCCATGTAGTCAAGGATATGTTCCTTTTCCTTGTCTTTCAGCACGGACTTGAACTTGATGTAATAGGTCTTGTCCGCTTCCATCCAAGAGCTGACGATGATGCGTCGGTTGATAGCCTCCTGGTCACGGCCTGGGTTGCCCTTCACGATGTAATGGATAGGAGCTTTCATGAAGCCGTTGTTACGCATGGTCTTGTCATTTTCTGTGATGGCCTCTACGTCGTAGTCCAGATCGGAGTCCTTGACCCATCCAACGATAGAGGGCTGTGTACTTCCGTCTCCCAACTTGCGGTAGAGACCGCCTAAGCGCATGTCGAAAGGAATGCCGGCAGCCGGCAGGTTGTTGCGGTCGGAGCCCCAATATACCTGGCACATACCACGGAGATTAGAGTCACTCTGCACAGATAGGCGCAGCTCATAGTGGCCATCTACGGGTACGGGCGGGAGTCGCATCGTGAACTCGTACTGTCCCTTGATGTTGAACTCGTCACCCTGCCAGTTCATCCAGTCGGATGTGGTGGCAGCCAGATAATAGAAGCGGGTTCCTTCCTCAAGCCACATATCATTGAAATACTGATAGTTGGTCGGGAATCCACGATATTCGGAGTTCAGTTCCGGATATGCCTTGGTGGGACGGCGCAGGTCGTTATTCATCAGCTCTGGCAACATCGAGGCTACCTCAAAGCGGATGCGCTGGTTCTGCAGCTGCAGGGCAACGTTCTCGGTATAGGCCAGAACCTTGTCGATGGAGTAGATGACGCCGTTGACTGGTGTCACGTTGTCATCTCCCGTAGGATCCTGCACCAGAATACCTTCGTTGCTTTCCTCATCCAAACGCTTTGAGCCACGCATAGGTTTCATCTGGCCTGTCTCATGGTAACGCATAGGATTGCTTCGAGCATCTTCCAGTTTGTTGTAAAGCTCGGGGAAGCGGTTTAGGTATATTCCGTTGCTCTCAAGGCTTTCATAAGTCTTGAGGAGACGACGCTTACCCATTGTGGTATAGAACTCTTCTGTAGCTGTACCTAACTTCTTAATCTCGTTATTGGTCTTGGTCACACCTACTTCGTTCCAGTGAACAACAAGCATTCTGCGACTTAGACGTTCCGGCAGGATGTGATAAGTGACAAACTGGTTGAGGATATTGTTTTCACTTCTGTAGTTGTCATCCTGAGTTGCTTTGGGATAAAGCTCCTGATCAATCAGGTACTGCTTGACATCTTCAACAGTAATCTCGCTAATCTCCTTGTTCAACACTCTTGCCCATACTTCGTCCTTCTCTGCAAACAGAGTGAAACCGTATTTGCGGGTACTGCCCGGGAAGCCGGACTGAGTGTTGGTCTTGAAATCTCCAATGTTCTCAATTTCTCCTCTCAGGTACTTCGTCTCATAGACATCGTCCCTGATGGCACTCAAGGTGTCAGCAAGGCCGCAGGCCAGAATGAGCTTGGACATAACGGTGAAGCTGCTGCCGCCCTCGTTTGCCCAAGAGTAGAAGAAGTCTGTGAGAGTCTGGTTGCTCGGAGCAATAACCTGAGTCATAGCGTGAACGTAGCCGTTGATAGCCTCGATGTCACGGTGTTTCATGCTTATCGGGAACTCACCGTTGATGTAGATACTGTCGGGGTTTACCTTACCGCGTAAGACACTCAGTCGGCGGTCGTTCATGTTCGAGTATTCAATATCTTCCGCTTTGTCCGAAGTTCCGTTGAAACTTGAAGTGGGGAAGGACATCACATCACCGCCATCGATTATACTGTTATATACAATAACCTTACGGATGGAGTCGAGAGTGACGTTATTGTCGTCTTTCGGGAAACCGTCCCATGAGGCGCTGCTGATAATGCCCTTACGCTGCAGACTGTCCAGATAGAGATGGATAGCTTCGTTGGTGGGGGCAAAGCAGGTGAAATGGCCGCGAGCGGACAGTAACTGTGCGACTGTGGATTCGGAAATCTGGCTGATAGGCACGAGATACAGAAGAGCCGTGTATTCACTGTATAGGGAATCGTTTTTCTCCAGATAGCTCAGTATGGTCTCTTCAGTCATCGTGTATCGGTTGGACATATCGATATCCTCAGTACATGCGACAAGCATCGTAGCTGCTGCCACTGCGGACAGCACTACGGCACGGATGTTATTCAGGAATTTATATGATTTCATGTTTCGATACCTTTAAGATTATTATTTCTCACGATCCCATACCGGGTTCTGCGGAATAAGATAGTTGTTGGCTTTGAGTTCCATGTAATGGATCGGGCTGTAGAGACCGTAGCGGTTCTTGATGCGGTTCTTGAGCGTGGATTCCATGCTCTGGTAAGTGTTGGCTATGAAAGTACTAACCATAGTCTGCACGCCAGTGGCTCCGTCCATATACTGCGGCTCGCGCGGGTCGGGGTTTATACCACCGCCGATACGCTCGGCATAGCGCACAAGGTCGAACCAGCGCTTGCCTTCGCCAAGCAACTCTATCTGACGCTCGTTCATGACGAGTTTGATATAGTCTTCACGCTTTGTGCCGGTGCTTGCGGCAGCAACTTCATTGACTGTGGAACGCTTGTGAATGGCATTCACGATGGCCTTGCACTTGTTGTTGTTCGCACTTCCACCAAGAACAGCATATGCCTCTGCCTGCATCAGCATGACATCCGTGAGTCGGTAGAAGATGAAGTTGTTGTAGCTGTAATAGCTGGCATCTAAGGCATAGACGCTACCGCTCTGAATGTCGTAGGAGAATTCAGGTCTGTAATACTTCACACATGCAGGTGAGTTGTTCAAGTCGAACTTGCCTCTGGTGGAAGCTGTAGAAGAAACATTGAATGTTGCAGAATACCATGTGCGGCTATCCTGCTTCATGTTTGTCTCATTGTCGTTATAAATCTTCTTGATAGCGTTGTTGCTTACCAAGAGCTGACTTGCAGTGTTGTCTGTACCCCAGAAGCTTGAAAGAACTTTGTTCTCGCGCTTGTCTGTTGTATTGAACTGCAGCTCGAAGATGCTCTCGCTGCTGTTGCCGGTGCCGAAGATCTCGTCGTAGGAGTTCACCGTGATTATTGATGACTTGTTGGTGTATTCGGCTGTGAGGTCTTCGTTGGCAATCAGATTACAGTTCTGGATTCCGTAGCTCTTGCTCAGGTCGTAGTCATCGGTCTTGGAAACCATTGAGCCGAAGGAGGTGGAAGAGAAACTCTCCTGATTGGCCAGAGCGTCGATAGAAGCCTGGCTGTATTCAATCACCTTCTGGGCATCGGCTTCCCACCACTTCATAGCTGCGACTGCGGTGTCCTGGCTAACAAGGATACTGTCAGCGTTACGACCCTCGCGCAGGGCGCTGCGCCAGAGATACATATCGGCAAGAAGAGCATAAATAGCGGTGTTGGTAATCAGGCCTTTGGTGTCTGACGTGTTTGCAAAACGGTTTCGTGCCTGTCCCTTTACGGACTCTACATCATTAATTAATGTATCCAGGACATCGAGCTGCAATGAGTAATCGAAGTAACGAACCTCTTTGTCTGAGTTCACGACTTCGGTGGAGTAGGGAATGTCTTTGAACGCACGGAGCAGATAGAAGTAGTTGAGGGCACGCAGGGCCGTAATCTCAGCCTTGATCTGGTTCCACTCGGTGCGGGTGAACTGTGCATCGTTTTTCAGGACTTCCTCTCCGTGAGCCAGCACCTTGTTACAGTAATTGATGGTTGTATAGACACCTCCCCAGTCATACTGACTCATTGTGGAGTCCAACTGTGCATAGATAATCTTTGTATAGATGTTTCTTATATCAATTTTGTCGGTAAGGGCCATGTTCTGTTCGTAGGAGTCTGAGCGTAGGTCGCCCCAGATGATGAATTTTTCGAGAGTGTTGGCCATCTGGGTGTAGGCGGCATAGCGCACACCGTCCAGGTCGTTCCTGTCCTCCCAGAAATCCTCTTCCACCACCTTGTTCTGTGGGTAGATGGTCAACCAGTCGTCACATGACGAGACGCTGAGAACCATGAGAGCCGCAAGGGCTATGTGGGATATATATTTAATCTTGTTCATGACGCTAATTGTTTAGAATCCAAGGTTTACGCTGCAAGTGAAGGAACGGGCTGGCGGAGTCTTGTTGGAGTCGCGGGCTACGCCGTAGGTGCCTGCACTGACTTCAGGATCGACGCCGGTGTATTTGGTCCAGCACCAGATGTTGTTCACAGATGCGAAGAACTTCAGCTGGCGGATACCCACCTTCTTCAGGATCTTCGGATCGATGTCGTATGACAGCTGGATGTACTGCAGACGCAGGTAGTTGCCATTTTCCACATAGCGGTCTGAAGCGAGGCTGTTATAGCTTTTGAAACCGGTGTTGGAGTTGAGCGCGCGTGGAATTACGTCCTCGAACTGAGAACCGTTCCCGTTCTTGCGCCAACGCCATGTGGTAGCAAAACTCTGGTTGTTGTTGTTCGTCATCTGCTCGTTCTGCAAGCGGGCAATATTCACAATCTGGTGACCCAAACGGAAGTTGAAACCGGTGGTCAGTTGCAGACGATCGTATTTCAAGGTGAAACCGAAACCGCCATAGCACTTAGGATTGGAGTTACCGAGATAAACTACGTCGTAGCGGTCAATCTGTCCGTCGTGGTTGATGTCCTCATAGATGGCATCACCGCCCTGGAACTTGTATTTGCTTGACTCGTTGTAGCAGTAGTACATCGGGAGGGGATTTCCCTGCTTGTCAGTCAGCATATTGCCGTTGGCATCGAACGCGATAGGACAAGTGCCGTTTTCGCCACGTCTGAGAGCGGCGGCAGCTGTGTTGATCGGGTTGCCTGCTGCGTCGTAGCCATTGCCGGTATCAGCATAACCATAAGCGGCGATGGATGCTGTGGTGTAGCCATTGTGGTCGTAGTCGTAGGCATAGACACCTTTGTAGCGCAGACCGTAGATGGATCCGAGTGCGTTGTGCAACTGGATTCGTGTGATGTAGTCTGCATTTGTAGGCTGCCAGGTGTCGGAGGAGTTGAAGCCTTCAAGTACAAGTGCCGGCATCTCCTCAACCTCATTGAAGTTCTGAGATACGTTACCGCGTACTTTCATGCTGAACTTACCTGCCTTGGCGAACCATCCGGTACCGATGTTCAACTCCCAACCCTTGTTGCGCATTACGCCGCAGTTGGAGTATGCCAGATTGGAGTAACCGTTTGCTGCGGGGATGCGGTAGTTGCCCATAACGAGGTCGGTGGATTTGTTGTTGTACAACTCAAACTCTGCAGTGAGCAGATCGTCGAGGAAGCCGACGTTGAAACCGAGGTTGAAGGCTTCTTTCTTCTCACGGCGCAGGTTCTGCAGAGAGAGGTTCTCCGGGATAATTATCGTGTGACCGTTGTAATAGTAACCGCTTGTACCATATTTATTATACTGGTTGCCGCTTCCGTTGGTGTAACCGTTGATACCCCAGCTGAAACGAACTGAGAGCATTGAGAGCCAGCTCTTGGACCAGTCCATAAATTTCTCGTCAATCACGTTCCAACGAGCACCAAATGAAGGTGAAAGGAAGAATTTCTGGCCTTTGGCATAACCGGTGGAGCCGTCAGCACGTAATGTGGCATCAATGCTATACTTACTCTTATATGAGTAGTGAGCCTGTGTGAAGAATGACGTTGAACGCCAGTCGGAATTGGAGGCGCCTGCGGCTGTAAGCAGAGCCACGACGGTCGGGTCTGTGATGTCGGTAGGCACATTCCAGAGGCCGGTGTTCTGGCTGCTGGAGCTACCGCTTCTCATTTCCCAACGCACCAAGGCTGATACGGAGTGGTCGTCATTCTTGAATTTGGGATAGAAGCGCAGGTCGTGGCGTGTGGTGAACTCCAGACTCTTGTATTCGTCGTTGCTCACCTGGTTACGCTCGTTGCTATGGTTTGCGTTATCCCACTTACGCGGGTTGTCGCCGCCCCAGCGCCAGTCCATCGTGCGGAGCTCGGCGGGGCAGAAGCGGTCGTCACTGGTGTTGTTGATGTTGAGCTGCACGTCGCCGACGTAGTTCAACCGTGTGTGGTCGCCGTCCTTGCCGAGGAACTTGTACTCGATAGAGAACTGCGGGGTCAGGCTGTACTGGTATCTCTTCCACCAGGCCTGATATGCACGGGCTACGGGGTTGCCGTTGTCGAACATATCACGCAACTGCCAACTGGTCTTCGTACCGTCGTTTACTCCTTGAGAGGCAGTCTGTGCATCGTCGTTGGCTGTGGCGAGCGGGAGCATGTTGAAGTAGTTGCCTGTGGGGTTGTTCTGAGCGTCGTACTCATAGATGCTCATATTCGGCATTGCCTTATATGCGCGTCCGAGAATATCGTTACCGTAGTTCTTCCAGTTGGTGGTGAACGTCATGTTGATGTTTGACTCGAACTTGATGCGGTCACTCACCCAGTAGTCGAGAGCTGTCGTTGTGGTGAAGCGCTTGAGCTTCTGTGCAATGATAGAACCCTTGGCGTGGTCAAAACCGGCAGAGATACGGAATGTAGCCTTCTCACCACCACCGCTCAGAGTAACATAATATTTATGTGTACCGCCAAACTGTGTAACAGCATCGACCCAGTCGGTGTTCTTGGTGTAGTGGTTGTAAATGTAGGGGTATTCTGTGCGGTAGTCCAACTCATGAATGCTTGTTGGTCTCTGCTGAGGATTGAAGTAGGATTCCTTCATCATCATGGTGTAGCCATCACCGTCCAGCATCTTGTAGCCGGAGGGCTGCCACTGTCCCTGGAACTTATATGAGAAAGTGACGTTGGTGGGACCGCGATGACCGCGTTTCAGCTTGATTTCTATAACACCGTTGGCACCCTTATCACCCCACTTGGCTGCGGTGGAAGCGTCCTTCAGCACGGTAATACTCTCGATGTCTTCGGGGTTCACATTCAGCAGGGTTGAGAACTGTTCCTCGTTGTCCATATCCTCGATGTTCATGGTCTGCGCGTCTTCCGGCAGTTCGAAGATGTGGTCGTTCACGACAATCAACGGCTGCTTGTTAGCGCCGAACGTAGATGTACCGCGCAGGCGCATCTGCGTACCTGAACCGAGGTTACCAGAAGTGTTCACGATGTCGAGACCTGCCACCTGACCTTGAAGGGCCTGGTCAACAGACTCGAATGCCATACCTTCCATTTCACTCATGGAGAAGGTCTGGGTGGCACCGGACATCTCTCGGACAGGAATCTGGAGACCACCGCTCTGCTGCTTCTTTTTGGCAACAATTTTTACCTCTTTCATCACCTTGGTATTCTCGGCAAGAGTAATCTTTATGGAGTTGCGATTACCGATTTTCTGAGACCAGGGGCGATAGCCCATGAAGGTGACACTCAGAGTGTTGTTGGGATCCTTGATAGCCATTGTGAAGTTACCGTTCATATCGGTAACAGTGGCACTCACGATACGATTGTTTTTGTCAATCTCCTTGACGCTGGCACCAATGACCACGTCAATGTCATCCGACACTGTTCCAGATATGCGACGCTGCTGTGCGCTGACATTGGTCGCCATGAGGCAAACTGTCCAGAGGAGGATGAATTTCATAAGCTTATTCATAGTTCTTCTGTTTTTCGGATGGTTAGTAACGTTTCTGCATTGACTGCTTCAGCATCATTCGCGCCTGTTCGTCCCTTGCACCTCTGTAGATGGGGTAGCGCTTCAGATAACGCTTACAATCGTGCATGTTGCTGAAGTCCGGCATTTTATCGGTATGTTTCAGCGTGCCGTTAATGAGGTGAACGACAGCGAAGCTGGAACCCTGGATTGTGATACCGTTCATGGAAAGCTGGTCTTTGGGGCTCTTAGCCTTACCGTCCTTTACGCATCGTACGTCACGAGCCATAAGGTTCTTGTAGCTGTCATTGACGTCAAATTGCGGTGAGATAAGATTCCCGGCTGCGTTCTTCATGTCGTCGCGTACTTTCAATGCAGTACCTGCACCTTCAGCCACGCGCTCTACATGCACTTTCACGAACACACCCAGACTGTCGTCATAACTTGATGTGACGTAGTCTGTCTCGTCTTTCGCGGTCTTGTCGGCGAACACGGAGTTGTCGAGGAAGTGAACACGGATAAAGTTGTTCAGATAAGTAATCTTAGTTTGCAGACGCAGGCTGTCTTTAGCGGTGAGGTGTGCCACGTTGTCGGAGTCTTTCAGACTTTCGTAGTCATCGATGATACTCTCCCAAGTGGGCAGACCGTTTGCGATGGCAGCTTGAATAGCCGCATTATCGGGAGCAAACAGCGTGTAGTTGTAGTTGTTGAAGAACTGTACGTTCTGATCTACGCCACCATCGTCAACGAAGGTCTTGTATTTCTTGAGCAAGCTCTTCTTTTGTGTGTCGGGAAGTTTGTCATCAACCAGTCCGCAACCAACGATAACCTCTTCGCTGTACTGTGTGAGATCAAAGAACTCACGGAACGGGTTTGCGTAAGACGTGTCTTCTGTGAGTATGCCATAGACGCTCGTCGTTGCAGGGATAATAGGCGCATCGTCAAGGACGTATGTGCGACCGTTGTCCAGATTGTGAGTGTTGGAAGCAAGCACGCTTACTTCGCTGGCACCACGCATCTCAGAACCCGGGGTCAAAGTACCTTGATTGATCTTGCGCTCATTTTCCAACTGGAAGCCACCCTGTACACGGATGATCGTGTTGTTGGCATCTCGTGTCACCTTGATAGCTGAACCGTTCTTCGTGAGATAGAACTCGTCCTCGCTGTCGATGGGGTTGGTGCCGTCGTGCACGATAGTGTGGCTTTCCAGAATGTCCTTCAGACGGTTGACGACGTCATCGTCCTCTGCTTTTTCATTTGCATAGGCAGTTCCGCGAACACCCGTTGTCTTGTCGTAACGGTACAGGCGATAGGTGATGGGGAACTTAGAGTCATCCTTTATCTTCTCGTCATAGGCCAAGGCCAGCACAGCCGGCTTCTGACTTGCCATACTTACGGGGTCGTAGTAATACTGCATGGCCTCGTCGCTCGGCAGGAACAGGGTGAATCTGGACTTCATAGCCTTAAGGTAGGCGTAGTAGTTCAGTTTCATGTAATCACCCTTCTCAGAGCTGCCGTTATAAATAGCGTACTGGAGCACCAGATTGGTCTTACTGATGTGAGCCGGTGCAGCGACAGAGGTGTAGTCTGCCGGGCCATATACCTTCTTCATTATATATATAGCACCGTTGCTGGCCAGCAGGCAGGTGTCTATCATGTCGATGTCGCTGGTCGAGAACATGTCTTCCTGAGCGTCATTGCGCAGTTTGTACATCTTTGAGGGAACGCTCTCTGCGAATGAATTGAACATGATGACATTGAGGAGTGACTGCAACTGCTTGTGAGGGATAGCGTCAATCTTCTCATAAAGAGGCTTAAAGTCCTTGGTCTCAAGCATGTTGTCAGGAAGAACAGCTCCTGGGTTAGCAGCGTAAGTCTTGACAAGCTGCCAGCCGCCGCCGCCTTCCTTGAAGTACTCTACAAGAGTCTCGTCGTCAGGAACGAACATCGCTGCCATGTCAGGACGTGCGTCTGCCTCCTCGTCGTAGAACTCGTTCCAACCCGGGTCGAATGCGAGGTAAGTATCCGGACCCAGACCGCCTTCCTTCGGCGTGGAAAGGACTGAGCGATGACCTGCACCGAGTTTAGCGATATACTTCTTTGTGAAGATGGAGTCGTTGAATTCAGGATGCAGGGTCTTGTAGTCGCGTGTTGCGGCTGCATTGTAGGCCGGGAAGGAGAAGCGGTCTATCATGTGGCTGAAGATATTGGTGCGACCGTTGGTACGTAGCACTTCTGCCATGTTGGGCAAGGGCTTGATGACTTTCTCCGTGACGTTCACATATCCGTTCTCGCAGACTCCGTCCTTCTCCTGAAGCAGAGCGTCGTAGATATGTACGTCGCTGGTTCTGCGGTCGCGGCCCATGAAGATACGGAAGTCTTCGTCCGTGATGCCGTGGTTGGACATGTGCTCCTGAGTGAAGTGAAGCATCATGCTGAGGGTGGAGTCGTTCACCAGATAAATGCCGGGGTGAGAGCCTCCCTCGCGGAAACGACGCCAGAAGTTGGTCTCCTCGTCGTTGGTGGTGTAAGGCACCTCGGCTGCCGGCAGATACATGATGGAGTCTGTCAGCACGACATCGGTGTAGCGGCGCATGTACTGTCCGCGTACTGGTGGGTTGGTACCGTTACCGTCACTGCTGGCCAGATTTTCCATTACGATGGCGTTGTTAAGCATACTGGTGTGAATCAGCAGCTTCTTCTGTGCCAGCGACAGGTTTCTCAGGCTGGTTGCGTTGTGCCAGGGATCGCTTGCTGGCAAAGTCGCGTTGTGACGGAAGAAAGCTTCCCAGGCAGAGTCGTTAGCAGCGAACACGGTCTTTGAACCAGTTCGGCTAAGCACTTCCTGCAGCTTTCTTGACAGCGTCGAGTTCACATCGGAGTCGGAGAGCAATTCCAGATACGTGTTGAAATTGCCTCGTTCTTGCAGACTCTGATAGACGCTTGAGTTGAGCCACGTGGGTTTCTCATCGTCGAGGACATAATCGTCCTTACACGACCAGTTTAGCCCACACATAGCCAACAGACACACCACAAGTGTGGCGTTTCTGCCATTTCTGCTAAAATGGTTTCTCATACACATTGAAAATGAATTTATTAATGATTGCTTTTGTTCGGTTTAGAATACGTTTTATGCCCCCTAAAGGGCGGTTTTCGGGGTTAGTTACGGCATAATTTTAGTTAAAAACTCCCCAAAATTAAGGCTTTTTTCACTTCCATCTGTTATTGTCCAGCCTTAATTCTTTCGCGTTAAGTTTATTTAACTTATGGAACCAAAAACATACATAGGCTCAAATACAAATTGATGCTGGTCAAAGTGCTATTTGACCAGCATCAATTCATGCTTTGACCAGCATCAAATCAAACTTAGGCCTATGTCTGTTGAAGACTGCCCTAAGGTCCGTCAACGAATCATTACCTTTACGGTGTGACTGCCATTTGTAACCATGTAAATGCCAGTCGGGAGGCTCTTGCCAACAGCCACCTGAGTACCGCTGGCTGTGTATATGCGGGCGTTAATGTCAGAGGGTAGGATGGAGCGCCCGACAACGCGTACGTTGAATGGCTTGTCCAGCGTTACGGGACGGATTGCATCTTCAGCATCCGGGTCGTCGCTGATAGCGAACCAGCCTATGACGTCTCCATCAACGTCAGCTGTGTTTGTTCCCGTTGCATATCTTACACTGGGATCCATCTGGCGGCTTACTCTCATTCCGTTCTGATACTCAATGTTGTTGCCTGCTGCGTCAGGTACTTTCTTGGTTATATTGCTGTATTTGCGGAAAATGCAGCTGTAATCAAGGTTGTGAGTCTGAGGTCCGGCGATGATATACGGATTGAGAAGATTAAGAGTATCGCCCTTAGCATCGAAGAAGGTAATCAGTTGGCCGCGTGAGTTTGTCTCGCCGCCTACACGCACGTCACCAAAGCCTGCGTTAAGGACTTTCTTGTAACCTTCCAGTTTTGCCTGGCCAGGAGTAATGGCAATATAGCGGATGTACATTGTGCGGACACTCACTGTGTTGGCGCTCTGAGCCTGAAGCTTCACCTTAAAGCCCGTGTTCGTGACGTCATATACCTGTGTGGTGACGACGGGACCGTTGGTGCTGCTGCCCTGATTCTGAGCAAGAACAATCGGGGTAACTCCTTCGTCAAACGGTTGGTTGAACACCACTTCCACTTCATCCTTCATCATAGTCTCTGTGGAGCCTTCTTTGTGGTAGGTCCCGACTTCGGCTTTCATGTTGCCCCAGGTGTAGTTCCCCGGCTGCATTACGATGAAGTCGCTGCTCTCAACACGACTGATTTCGTTGTTGGTTACCCCATAAGCCCAAGGACGGTAAATGAACTTGAAGTTGTCCGAACCAACTGTCATCACTTGGGTAGCGAAGGCTGCATTTTGGTTAGCACGTGTCGGAAGCCCCATAATGATATATGGTTTGCTCTCCTGAGAGGGGAAGGATACTGTGACGGCCTGGTCGTTGCTCACCTGAATACGTCCGTACATTATGTCTCCTATATTGTAGGAACCTCCGACTGTTACACTCTCGATATTGGAACTGAGCCATTTCTTGGGCGCGTCATATCCGATGCAACGGACACGATAGGAATAGAGACCCGGTTCAGAGATGGAATCCACGTATTCATAATCCTCTTTGTCGCTGGCACCCCATGAATCCAAGGCTATCCAAGCACCTGTACTGCCCATACGACGCTGAAGAACAAGGGTGTCAGTCAATTCGCCAGAAACATTGGTGAATGTGATGGTGTTGATGCCTTTTTTGAGGTTGTTGGTTACGGTGAGATTTGTCGGAACCTTGTAGGGCGGAGCCTTCGGAATATAGTTACCGTAGTTGGTGTAGCCAAGCTTTGATTTCATGTTGGCAAAGTACTCTCCGGTAAGTGTGAGGTTTCCGCTTCGCATCAGGTAAGACGGTTCGCGTTCGCCGTTCCAATAGGCATAGCGTTCAACCCAGTTCCAATTGTTCAGGTTGGATAGGATGCGTGACATAGCATCTCTGTTCTGAGCCCAAGTTATTCCGTCGGCAAAGGCTCCGTTACTATTCCAGGATGCACCCCAGACGAATTCGGAAATCCAGATTGGGCGGCCGTAGTTATTAGCATACCATTCGAGGTTGCCGTATTGACCCTCTGTCCAATAGCAGTGGAAGTCGAGGATCTCACAGCGCCAGCCGCGCTTGTCGATAGAATCGAGGAAGGCGCTGAACCAGCCCATACTGCCATCGTGTGAGGAGGGAGTCATCAGGCGTTTGCCCGTGCGCATACAATCTTCCCAGCGGTCAAGTACCTGATCCACGGTTGCGGGTTCGGGGTCTGCGCTGTTGCCCGGTTCGTTGTCAGTCTTTATGTGGCAGGAGTAGGAGGCGGAACCCATGCTTGAGGCAGAGGGTCCCCAGCGGTGGTTCATGTGAGGTACGCACTCATAGTCGGTTCCGAGATCTCTTCCATTACCCCAAGTGTATGACCAGGTGGCATCCAACAGTTTCAGGTCGTTTTCATTGACCATATCTGCCACGCCGATCTTGCCGGGGTCTGCCCAGCGGAACACACGGTAGGAAGAGATACGCTTGTCCATTAGAGCGGGCAGGCTGTTCATCACGAGGTCCTCCTTGTCAGCGATGAAGCATCGGCTGTAACCACGACCTTCGGCCTTAAGTGAGAATGTTACCATATAACCGCGCTTCAAGGTGAAACTGCGGATGCGGTTGTTCAGTTTCGCAGCGGAGAGTGTGTTCATGAAGCCGCTTGTGCTCTCCAATCCGAACAGTGAACAGGACTCACCTTGACAGTTCTGATCGTCATAGACGGTGAGCGGATGGAAGGCTGTTGCTGATGAGCCTTCTTTCCCGTAAGGATAGACTATACTGCCTTTGCCGTACATTCTCACCTGGCAGTTTGTGCCGCTCACGGCAGCTTCTCCATTGATGGTTATGTGACTCAGTAGTTCCAGAGTCTTCGAGGGCCGCAACTGCTCGATGATCAGTACGGCGTGCTCTGTATTGGTGATATCGACTTTACCGTTATCTGCGAAAGGCGTTGTGCCGGTGATGTGATAGTCAACATCGGTGCTCAGAGTGACGGTGGAAGTCACTTGGCTCGTGGTCTCCTTTGTGTTGGCTGCAGAGACGCTGAGCGTAAAGGCTATGGCTGCCGCAGCCGTCAGTAGCAAGCGTTTAGGTGTTGTCATAGTCGTATTGTGTTTTTGTGTGGATTATGGGGCTAATGGGGCTTATAAGACTTATGTGCCTATGGCCTTATTTACTATTTGGGAAAGCTTTGAGCAGACGCTGCTTCTCCTTCTCGGTGATGGCCATCACTGTTCCGTGACGCGGAGTGAAGGCACCCTTAGTCTCGGTGTTCTGTACAGCCTTGAAGGTCTTGAGGTCGGTGCTCTTGCAGAACTGATAATGACCGTTTACGTAGCAGTCGTACATCAGCACCCAAGTGCCATCGAAGAGGCGGAATACGCCGCTGCCCTCAACAGCCTCGCGGGTGTCCTGACAGAAGCCGGGCTGCAGTTCCCAAGTGGAACCGTCGTAGAAGTCGCGGGCGATAAACTGACGGATGCCTTTCTCGCGCTTGCCCTCGGTCTTGAAGAAGATGTGCAGGAGCCCCTCGTCATCACGGACGATGTCGGTGTCAATGCTGGCATACTTCATGTCAAAAAGGAGCTGGGGCGTGCCGACAAGGTCGGTGAAGTCCTTGTTAGCATAGCACCAATAGACCTTGTCGTATGGGATTGTGCCGTCGTTGGTAAGCAGAGAGAAATAAACGATGTAACGCTTGGTGCGGGTGTCATAGATAGTCTGAGGGGCCCACACGCGGGTAACGTTGGCAAAGTTTGTGCCGGCATACTTCTCGGGGAAATGAACGGTGCTGGTCTTCCATTTCACCATGTCCTTGGAGCGCATCAGTACAAGGCCGCGGTTGCTGGCCCATCCAAGACTTGACTTCATGTCAGTCACAACCATGTAGAAATATCCGTCCTCGCCGCGCAGGATGTGCGGGTCACGGACGCAGCCTGTGCGGGCAATGTCAGCAGATGCGATTACGGGTTTGCCGTCGTTGAGCGGGGTGTAGTTCCATCCGTCCTCGGAGAGGGCATAGCAAATCTGCTCCTGCTCGGGAGCGTTGCCTGTGAAATAGGTAAAGAGGTAGGCCGTCATTTCTTTCTTGGCCTGGAGGCTTGCAGCGGACATCATGATAGCTGCAATCAGCATTAGGGTACGTGTCTTCATATTGCTTAGTTTTATTTTGTTAGTTCAGGGTTATTGGTTGATTCTGTTTTCAAAGGTAGTAAGATATTTTGTCACGGGCTGCAAATTGCCGTTTATATTAAGACTGTTTAACTCTTAAAAGGTTTATTCGGGGTCTTGAATGGGCTCCTCAGGCAAATCTGCCGGCACATCGGGCGTTTCAACCGTTCCTTCTTCGTCTTCTGGCAGCTCTTCGGAGTCGACGATCAGACTGTCACCTGCAAGTGAGTCATTCGGAGCGGAGTAATAACCCGCACATTCCCAAGCCGAACGCTCTATGGGGTCTTTGGGGGCTGTGAACTTGCCGCCGTATTTCTGGAAGCGTT
>Ga0310691_10004113_pt1 | contig 16663 bp, 9 predicted proteins | sample 176DNAGHGlowgp2_FD_203887 | JGI IMG/M metagenome (GOLD analysis project Ga0310691, IMG submission 203887) | Sheep rumen microbial communities from Palmerston North, Manawatu-Wanganui, New Zealand - 1766 DNA GHGlow gp2 (v2) (version 2) | ecosystem: Host-associated > Mammals > Digestive system >...
GATAGGACCTCTTACGGAAGCCAGTGATTTCAGTTCGTTGTTGAAGTTGTCGTGGATGGTTTCTACTGCTTCTGCCTGATCCTCGTCCAAGGCAAGAACTTCTGAGAGGCGGTCCATGTTACAACTCATGTCAAAACGTCTGTCAACATTGTTACTGTTAGTTTCTGCAAAACTAAATGTTACTGCCATCATGGCAACCAGTGTTACGATCATCTTTTTCATAATTGTAATTTTTTAGTTGTTATTATTTTTGTTGTTTTTGTTTTCGTTCTTCTTTGCTTCTTTGACGTAACAAAAGCATGAAATGTTTAACCCTCCAACGCCCACTTTCAACGAACACCCCGTTTCGTTCAGCGAACTGCCGGATATACACACTAAAAAATGGTGGGGGATAATCCTAAAAAGACTACCCTACAGAAGATTTTGCAAGAAAATTAGTATCACAGTCACGCCTAACGTGCTGTTTCTGTGTACATTAGGTGTGACACTTGTTTGACCTGTCTCGCTTCTGTATTAGCTTATCCCAGCGCTGTATTAGCTCATCTCATCTCTGTATTAGCTTATCCCAGCGCTGTATTAGCTGTATATTTTGATTTCGTGTAAAGAAATCGGAAGTAAGTAAGGATAAAAAACAAGTGTCACACTAAACGCGCTGTGAAACAATGACTTACGCGCGACGGGTGACACTTGTTTTTATGTAAAAATGTTTTAATATGTGATTACTTGCCGAGATGGTGAAACGCTTACCGTTTGTAGCTTAGTGCAGCACCGATGGCTGTGCAGAACTCAGCGTATTTGGGGATGTGGAAGTGGACACCATAGAGTTTTTCAAGCATGGGGTAGACATCCTTGCACTGGGGCAACAGCGTCAGGTTGCCGATGAGCACAAAGTCCTTGATGCCTGAGTTCAGGGCTGACAGGATGGCTGAGGAACCTATGGCTTGCAGCACCATGGTAATGATGCCCAGCGCAAGGTCTTCCTTGGGCGCATCATACTGGGCCTTGGAGAACAGCGAGGCTGTGGCATCCATGGGCAGGCCGGGTAGGGGATGAGTGGAGATGTCGCCAATGCGCAGGTTGATATTGCGGATGTCGCCATGTAGCGCCAGGCTCTGTATCTGCTTAGGGTCACGCGTGTTCAGCATGACGCGGCTCAGTCCTTGAAGTGTGCCACCTCCGATACCGATACCACCGATATGCTTGATATCGTCGCCACAGCATTGCACAAAGCTGGTACCTGTGCCCATCGATACGACGATGGCTTTGCTCAGTCCTGACTCGAAACGGGCACCTAAACCATCAGCAACGAACTCGTCCACCTTCTGCGTGGGAATACCATAGATAGGATCGTTGACATAGCTTGCCCCAACTCCCGTCACCATAACCTGCTCTACATCACCCAACTGGATTTTGTTGTCATGCAGATACTTGCCAAAAGCGCCATAAAGAGACGTCACCTGGTCAGCAGCTGTGATGCGAATAGGCGATACCACGCGACCTTCGCGCAGTCCCACAATCTTTGTGGTTGATATACCTACATCTATTCCTATTACTATTCCCATAATTATCAGTCTTTAGAATTTCGTAGCAAAGGTAACAACAATTTAGCTATTCTCCAAAGAAAATCAGCTGTATTTGCCTATCAAATACAGCTGTTAGGTTTATAATTACACCGCATTGACAGGATTTCCTTCCAAGAAAGCACGGACATTACCAATGGCTACCTGCAGCAATCGAATACGAGCCTCAAACGAAGCCCATGCTATATGCGGAGTAATATAAGCATGCTGATGACGAAGTAGTGGATTGTCGGACTTAGGAGGTTCATCAGTCAGCACATCAGCACAAAAAGCAGCAAGGCGATTGTCAGCAAGCGCGGCAGCAACGGCACCATCATCTACCAATGGACCACGTCCAGTATTAATAAGAATAGCTGAGGGCTTCATATGCTGCAAACTGTCAGCATTGATAAGATGGCGTGTACTTTCTGTTAGCGGGCAATGCAAGGAAAGAACATCAGATATAGAAAGAAGCTCTTCTAAAGAAACCTTTTCAACACCAGAAGGCAGAACATCCTTGCTTGTTACTGCCCTTACCTTCATGCCAAAAGCGAGAGCAATCTGAGCCACCCGTTGACCTATATTACCCAAACCGACAATACCAAAAGTTTTTCCCGCCAACTCCATGTGCGGGAAATCCCAATAGCAGAAATCTGGATTCGAAGTCCACCGTCCTGCACGATTCTGGACAGCATAGTGTTCTACACGGTTTGTTACGGTCAACAAATGGGCAAATACCATCTGTGCAACGCTCTCCGTACTATAGGCAGGAACATTAGTTACAACGATGTCACGCTCATGAGCAGCCTTGACATCAACAACATTATACCCCGTAGCCAAGACGCCAACATACCTTAGCTTAGGCAGTTGGGCAATAATTTCTTTGCTGAGAACCACCTTATTAGTTAATACAATATCCGCATCGGCAGCCCTCACTATTATTTCAGCTGGCTTTGTGCGCTCATAGACAGCTACATCGCCTAATGCATCCAACTCCTTCCATGACAAGTCACCAGGATTGGCCGAGTAGCCATCGAGTACTACTATTTTAGTCATTGTTAAGTCAATTGCTTTTATGCTCATGAAGAAACAGGATCTCAACGGATAGCCTTGAGGACCTGTTCCAATACTTGCTGAGCAATAGCCTTCATACCCTCAATATTGGGATGGCCAGCTTGCTTCTTGATATTTTTCAACTGAATGATTGGCACATTGTAGTGCTTGCAGATAACCTGTGTAGACTCCACAAAAGAGGGCTTCAGTTCAGTATTCTGTATAAAAAACAGACGTACATTAGGATAGCGCTTCTGTGCATCGCTGAGCAACTTGGCTAAAGCCGGACGGTAAGTATACAGGTCCGCACGTTTCCAGTCAGAATACTGGAACTCACCCAACTTAGCCCCGCACCAACTGTCGTTAGTATTGCCGAAAATAAGAATAATATCAGGAGAGCCTAGTCGTGGCAGACGGGTTATAAAAGAGCGAGGTGAATAATCATCGTCGTTATAACCTGTATAACAAATTGTTGAACCACTGTAGGAATCGTTCTTTTCCAAAATGAAGCCACCTTCGTGAACGACCTGCCACCACCAAGTCTGGCGGACATCAGATACATCGGTGAGGTCGGCACGCAAGGGTTCAAAATACCAAGGTTCGTTACCCTCAGGGATATAATACTGATAGGTTGAATAAGAGTCGCCAAGAATAGAAACACGCAAACGCTGCTGACCATACGCAGTGATGGTCAGCAGCATAAATAATGATAATAATGTATGTCTCATAAGACTATTACTTCTTCTCCTCTATTTTGGGAGCATCAACCTTAGGAGTTTCTTTCTTGGCGGTCTCTGCTTTCGAAGCTACAGTATTGGAAGCTGTCTTCTTAGCGGGTGCCTTTTTGGCAGGTGCTTTCTTAGCTGGAGTCTTCTTTGGCGCAGCCTTTTTAGGCTTCTCTTCCTCAAGGGCAGTAGGATCCAACTTCTCCAGACGGGCCTTCAAACGAGTAATCTCCTTATCCTTCAACTCTATCTCATCACCTTGATTACGGATGGTGGTAAGCAGTGCGTTGAGCTCATCATTCTCAATCTCCTGAGGATAGAGTGCATTAACCCTGTTGATGAAGTCACCGAGAATATTCATGTAGTTAGTAAAGGCATCAAATGGTCCATTGTAGATACCACGATCCAAACCCACATTAGATGGCTTGGTGGTCATAAAGCGGAAGTTGTTGGATGCCTGCAGGTAGTCCCAGTCCTGATTGATACGTGGGTCGTCAGCAATACGCAGACGGTCAGCAACACTATAGAGCTTGTTAAATGCTTCACGCTGCATGGCATTACCCAGCCAACAGCTAACGTCACGCTCCTCATCAACCCACGACAGAGTATCGGGCACGTTGAGTTCACCAACACTCTTGGTCTTCATGCATATCTCGGTAGGTGTAGAGAACGTGATACCCTTCTCCTTAGCACATGCGGGCAATGCCTTCAGGAAATCAAGGATGTTTGAACTGAGTGGCTGAGCGATACCAAGGGCACTCAATTCCATAAAGATATTGATAATCTGCTCCTCTTCTGGGAAACGGGCAATGCGATCAATATAGGTATCAGCAAACAGAGGATAGCCATCCCAATCAGGATTATTAAAGCGCAGCGAGATATCATCTGACAACTCCACATCGCGGAGCAACAGCTTCAAATTCGGTGCAATATTGCAGTTATAGACATAGTGTGGCGACTTCCATCCCAGCACATGCTTGGCACCTTCAGTCAGCATACCCTTGAAGCCCATAGCGGCAATCTGTCCACCAATATCATCAGAGTAGATGAGCGATGAGTTACGGGCTACAGTAGGTTTCTTGCCAAAGAGTTCCTCAATCTTGGCAGCCTGTTTCTTCACGTCAAGAGCAAAAGTCTCCTCGTTAGCCAATGATGACAGACCATGAGAGTAAGGCTCTGCCAGGAACTCTACGCAACCGGTCTGGTTCAGCTCTTGCAACTTGGCAATAACTTGCGGAGCATGGAACTCCAACTGTTCGATACCAGTACCACTCAATGAAAAGGCCACCTTGAAGTACTGACCATTTTCCTTAATCATATCACCAATAGCTGTCAGTGCCGGCATATAGCTACGGTTAGCAATATCGGTGATGCTGCGCTCGTTCTCGTAGTCGTCATAGTAGTAATGATCAGTACCGATATCGAAGAAACGATAGCGCTTCAGATGGATAATCTGATGTATCTCGAAATATAAACAAATTGTTTTCATAATTATCAATTTTCAATTATCAATTATCAATTTAATTACTGTTCCCAGCCAAGGGTGCGTTTATAGAGCGTAGCAATCCATGCGCCGACTTTCTCCCACGTTATCTGGTCAACCTCGTTCTTGCCCTCCTCTTTGAGGTACTGGAAAAGCGAGTCGTTAGCACAGATGCTGTAGATGGCGTCGGCCAACGCGTGGATGTCCCAATAGTCGACCTTGATACAGTTGGTCAGAATCTCTGCACAGCCTGACTGCTTGGAAATGATAGACGGTGTACCACACTGCATGGCCTCCAACGGAGAAATTCCGAAAGGCTCAGAGACAGAAGGCATGACATAAACATCAGAATCCTTCAGGCATTCATACACCTGCTTGCCACGCATAAATCCAGGGAAGTGGAAACGATCGGCAATACCACGCTCTGCAGCCAGTTGAATCATGGCATCCATCATATCACCAGAACCAGCCATACAGAAGCGGACATTCTTAGTACGACGTATCACCATATTGGCAGCCTCAACGAAGTACTCAGGACCTTTCTGCATGGTGATACGTCCAAGGAACGTTACCACCTTGTCCTTACCAGTATGGTCAGGACGTGGAATAGCCTGATATTCATCGGGTAAGGGGTATACTGCGTTATGTACCGTGAAGCACTTGCGTGGATCCTGATGGTACTGGTTGATAACCGTCTGACGAGTCAGTTCCGACACACACATGATACAGTCTGCATTGTCCATACCGTTCTTCTCAATAGAATAAACGGTGGGGTTCACTTTACCACGCGAGCGGTCGAAATCGGTGGCATGCACATGGATGCACAGCGGTTTACCGCTGACCTGCTTGGCATGTATGCCGGCAGGATAGGTCAGCCAGTCGTGGGCATGAATGATATCGTAATCTAAAGTACGAGCCACCACACCAGCAATAATCGAGTAGTTATTAATTTCCTCATGCAGATTGCCAGGATAGCCACCGGCAAACTCCATAGCGCCTAAATCGTTGACATGCATGTAGTTAAAGTCAGCATACAAATGTTCGCGCAAACGGAAATAGAGGTCGGGATCCATGATATTACCCACACGCTCTCGGACATAGTCTGCTGAAACATCACGATAGGCAATGGGCACAGCATTCATTGCTACAATCTGACAAGCCGAGCGATCCTCATCGCCAAAAGGTTTTGGCAAACAAAGCGTGATATCCATATCACCCTGGGCATGCAGTCCCTGAGAGATACCATAGTTAGCGGTGGCCAATCCACCGAACACGTGAGGAGGATACTCCCATCCAAACATTAATACTTTCATAGCGTTTCCTCCTTATTTATTTTTGGTATGTATATTTCTCCAACAGCTTCAGTGCACGCAGAATCTCAGCAACATTCATGGCAAAGGCCATTGCACCACGTCCATGGAAAGGCGGGTTGCCATCAAACAGTTCACTGATGGTGCCCAGTGCATGATAGTCCATCTCCTCTTCATAACCCACCATCTGACGCTCAATAAACGAGAGACGGGTACGCTTATAGAGTTTCAGACTGGCCTCCATATAGAAGCCGCCCAGCCATGGCCATGCCGTACCCTGATGGTAAGCATAGTCGCGCTGCGTCTGCGGACCGACATACATAGGATTATAGCCACCACTCTTAGGTGACAGCGAGCGTAATCCCTTGGGAGTCAACAGTTCGCGGGTACAGATGTCGAGCACACTCTTCTTCTGATCCTGTGACAGCGGTGAGTAGTCGAAAGCGACGGGGAAAATCATATTAGGACGTACGCTCCAGTCCATCATATTGCCATCAACATAGTCGAGCAAGTAGCCGTATTCGTTCATAAAAGTATCCACGAACGACTGCTTACACTGCTCTGCGAGTTTCTCTAATTTCTCGGCAAACTTCTTGTCGCCAAATTCTGCCTCCAGCGAAGCACAGAATTTAATAGCATTATACCAAAGCGCATTGAACTCAACAATATATCCAGAGCGGGGAACAACGGGACGGCCATTGGCTGTGGAGTTCATCCAAGTGATAGCCTTATCGCGACCATCAGCATAAACCAGGGCATTTTCGTCAAGACGCAGGTTAGGATGACCATCGGCCATAATATATTTAACAATATCCTTAACCAGTTTACCATACATCTTGTAGCCTTGATCACGGCCTGCATCCTTAACATACTGTTGAATAGCCCATACAGCCCACAGCGGTACATCAGGATGCTCTATTTCGTAAATCTTCACGCTCAAAGGTTTACCCTCCATGAACTCACGGAGTCCCTTCTCAGAGGTCTTCATCACGTGTTCAAAGTAATCCTGTTCACCGATAGCCAATGTCAGACCAGGCAGTGCGATAAATGTATCGCGGGCACGAGCCTTGAACCAAGGATAACCGGCCAACAGGTATCTGTCGTCAGTATCGTCAAGATGCTCTGGCGAACTACCACTGCGGCGATCGCGGAAGTGGAACTGATGAGCTGCAGCCACCAGACAGTGATAGAAGCTGTCGCGCGAGAGGCGCACATCAATCTCTTTCTGGAAAAGGCCCTTCAGCGTTGAGCTCTTAATCTCCTTGGTAGATGCGGCAAAGATTATGCTCTCGCCCTTCTTGATAGTCATCTCAAAGTAGCCAGGAACATAGAGGTCCTCATTAGAAGCATAGCCACGCTCCTGCTCCTTGGGATACTCTATGCCACGATACCAGTCAGGCTGGAAAACGAAAGCATTCTTCTTGTTGAACTGCATGTACAAGTCTGGGTAACCAGCATACATACAGGTCTTGATTCCATTGTCAACCTCATGATACTCACGGCTGGCAGTAGAATTCTCGTGAGTAAACTGACGCACCGAGCGGAATGCCAGGAACGGACGGAAACGCAGCGTAGTAGCTGAGTGTGCATCTTCCAGCGTATAGCGGATAAGGATGCGGTCTTCATAGGCTTGAAAAATCGTTTCCCTCTTTAATAACACGCCACCAACACGATAGATAGTGGTAGGCACCACGTCACAAGTGAACTCTCGGATGTACTTGTGACCCTTAGGGCTGAAATTGTTGCCTTGATACTTGTGGAGTCCGAGGTTAAACTCGGCACCATGCTGAATTACCGTACAGTCAAGGGATGACAAGAGAACATGGTTCTCATCGTCAAGTTCGGGTACGGGAACAACGAGCAGACCATGATACTTACGGGTATTGCAGTCTACCAAAGTAGATGCACTGTAGGCACCAGAGCGGTTTGTTCGAAGCAATTCACGACGGAGTGACTCCTCAAGATTGGTCATTACAGCTTTCTCGAATCGTAAATAACTCATAGTTCCTATATTATAATAAGTTTATTTTTAGATTAGTAATCACCTTCAAAAGTACGCAATTTCGCTGTGACTACAAAATATTTTTGCACTTTTTTAAATAAAATGCCCTATTTTGTAGTCAAAGGAGGAAAAAACGTAGCAAAAAGAGCTTAAACGGGTATCAAGAAATTAAGAACTTCCTGTTCGACGGTGATACGATAAGAGCCCACCGGCTTACCTATCAGACGTCCATCGACACCTACCAACGCGTGTGGTGTATCCTCGACAACCACCTCACGGGTGCGGTAAGGATGCACACTGCGATGATTCAGGAAGCGCCCTGTCACCAACAGCCACAACCCCGCCAATAGTTGCATCATCTCCGTATGATACACCATTGAAACGTCAAGCATACCATTATAAGGTACAGCATTAGGAGTCTGTCCATAGCCAGGACCGCTGCCTATACACATCGTCATCATTTTGCGTTCGACTGTTTCATTATTCAAGCGCACACGCATTTTGTAGTCCATGCGATGGAATATCATCAAGAAGAAGGAAACGACGAACGACAGCGTATGGGAACCCAGCAGCGAACGCGTCTGGCGGCGCAGGTTCATGATGTCTGCTATCAGTCCAATATTGACACAGTTGAGGAAGTAGCGATGACAGTGTTCATTTTTTTTGTTTGTATATCTCACACAGCCGAGATCAACAGTGCGGACGCGGCGTTTCAGAAGCCAGTCTACGGTCTGTTCCATCTCGCCTTCAGTGAATCCCCAATAGCGAGCGAAGTCATTCATCACACCATTCGGGATGACACCCAAGGCAATACTGTCACGCACCTGTTTCTCTTCAGCCATCAGACAGTTGACAGCATCGTTCAGCGCAGAGTCGCCCCCCATAATGATAATGGTTTTATAGCCATTGCGTATCAGCATGGTCATCAGACGTTCTACGCTCTCTGTCGACTCGCTCTGCACGAAGTCATACTGCACCTTACGCTCGTCCAGCACGCGCTGTATTTTCTCACGTTGCTTACTGCCACGACCTTTGGGGCAATAAAGGATGCCCCACCTATCATTCGCTACTTCCACAATCTTATCAATCAAAGAATCCGGGTTGTTTATACTCAATACCTAACTCGCGGTCGACGGTAGCAAGAATACCCTGTACCTGACCTAGTGCGAACATACGGCCCAGCAAGGTATAACCTGCGTTATGCCCATGGCTTGACTCGTCCATAATGCCACCAGGCTCATCCGTGAATGTCATACCGTGGTCTACACGCATAGGCAGTTGAGGATTCTCCTTCTCAAAGATTCTGCACAGTTCGATAAGGTCAGCACGACCACCCAAATGGCTGGCCTCAGTGAAGTCACCGTTGGGGAAAATATGACAAGAGCGCAAATGTACAAAGTGCGTACGTGACGCAAATTTCTTAGCCAGCTCCACCACATTGTTATAAGCACCTGCTGACAGTGAACCAGCGCAGAATGTCAGACCGTTATGCTTGTTGGGCACGGCATTGAGGAACCACTGGATATCCTCCTCGGTACGGACAATACGTGGCAGTCCTAGAATTTCGATGGGGGGATCATCGGGATGCACACACATATTCATATTACACTCCTCACAGACGGGCATGATACTCTCCAGGAAGTACTTCATGTTTTCGCGCAACTGAGCCTTGTCTATACCTTTATACAAATCAAGGAACTCACGGAATTTCTGGATAGGAGCTTCATCGTTCTCACTGAAGTTGCCACTTACGAAACCTTGTGTCTTGATGACGATATTTTCCACCAACTTGTGGTCTTTCTCGGGGGTCATAGTCTTAGCCAACTCATCGCACTCGGCAATAACACTACGACCTTCACCCCACCCTTTTGGGAATTGGAACTTCTCCCACTCCTCACGAGCACCGGGGCGTTTCAGAATATAGATGTCAAAGTAGGCAAATTCTGCATAGTTAAAATAGAGGTTGGTAGCGCCATTGGGATTGTCATGGAACAGGTCGGTGCGAGCCCAGTCCAGCACGGGCATAAAATTATAGCAGATGCAGTGGATGCCCTCTGCTGCCAAGTTACGCAGCGATTCCTTATATACCTCTATCTGGTGGTCACGGTCAGGACCGCCATATTTAATGGTCTCTACTACCGGCAACGACTCCACCACGCTCCAGCGCATGCCGTAGCTCTCAATGTATTCACGTAGGTCGCGTATTTTCTCACGTGTCCATACCTCTCCAAGGGGTACATCGTGCAAAGCAGTAACAATACCCTCCACTCCAATTTGTCTCAGTTGGGCAAGCGTAATCTTTTCTTTCTTGCCAAACCATCTCCATGTTCTTTCCATAGTTTGTATCTTTATAATAGCTAATAGTATTTCATCAGAAAGGATAACCAATAGCAAAGTGCAGCGTATGACTACCTTTGAAACTGGGAACATTATAGAAACCCGACTTCTCCGTAGCGTAAGGCAAGTGGAGCGCAACGCCCCAGTCCAGGCGCAATACCAGGAAGTCCATATCATAGCGAAGGCCAATGCCAGTGCCTACAGCCATCTGCTGGAAGACATCCTTCCACTTAAAGATAGTGGAACCATAACCCGGCATCTCGTCACCAAGCTTTTCCTTAGTCGTCCATACATTACCTGCATCAAGGAACACGGCACCATGCAGTGAGCCAAACAGTTGACGACGGTATTCAACGTTGGCGACAAACTTGATGTCACCATTCTGCAACAGATAAGAGGCCGCCTTATCTCCAAGGCCGGGGAACGAGCCAGGACCTATGCCACGCACAGAGAAAGCACGAATGCTATTAGCACCACCCACATAGAACATCTCACTATTGGGCAGCCAGTCACTATTGCCATAGTGATAGATAATACCGGCATTGACATGACCTACTATCTTGGAGTGACTATCCAAGGTAAGCGTCTTCGTAAAGTCAGTTTCTAGTTTCACAAACTGTGAATAGGGATTCTTGAACATGGTTTTGTCCTTGTCATTCCAAGACTTACCAGTAAGGACATCATAGAGAGCAACGGCATTACCCGACTCAGCAAGAGTAGTCTCCCAACGTACAGGATGCAGCGTGCCTTTCGGAGAGGTATAGGTATAAGTATAGCGCATCTCCGGAATGAAATAGTCCTGCATGGTTACCCATAGGTATGGGTTCTTGGCGACAATATCGTCAAAAGCTTCCGTATGGCTGTTCATAAACTGATACTTCAGAGTCAGCGGCGAGAACTCGTGGCGGCTTTTTTCTGAGGTCTGCCAGCGATAAGTCCACTCACCAGAGACGACATGCATCTTATAATAGCCCGGACGATGAATGATATTGGTAGATGCCTTAGCTATTGTGGTTGGTGTACTATAGAACAGGCGCCGGCGCGGACGACCGTTCTTGTCACGGCGCGGACGCTGGAAGTTCTTGATAAAGGGTGCAATGATACGCGGGAACTCCACAGAGGCATCGGCACCATACTCGTAGTTATTCATCGACGAGCCATTGCTTGTTGCCCACTCGTAGGAGCCGTGGACATTGACGTCAATCTTCTCACCGCCACGGAAGGCATTGCGACGGGTGATACCCATTTTCAGCTCGGGACCCATACGTCCAATGGTTCGCGCATTAAAGTTGGTTTCTACATAAAAGTCCCATGGCTTGTCGAAGGTACAGTTCAGCGTCAAGTCAAGGGTATCGCATGCGGCAGTGGTATCACGTGGGGTAAACTGAAACTCGGTCATCGAGAACAGTCCCATCGCATTAATTTTACTAGCAGATTCCACGTAGTCAGTATAGCTGAACAGCTGACGAGGACGCAACTTCATATCAGCTAACAGCACACGGGGGCGTACTGGCGGTTTCTTCCCTGAATAGCGAATCGTGAGAAAGCGGCTACGGAACGAGTCGGTTGGCTGTTCCATGAACGACTTCTTCATATTGACATTGATACGACCAATATACCAAGGATGGGTAGCCGCCACAGGCACATCATTGGCTAAGCGGAACTGCAACTGCGCCTTGCCATCAACGACAAAGGTATCGGCTAAGTAAGCAGCATAACTCGGCTGATAGTAATAATAGCCATTGTTACGCAACAGGTTACTGATGCGTTGGCGCTCTGCATCAAGGTGCGACACGACAAATGGATCGCCGCGATGGATAGCTGTTTCATCCATCGTACTCTGTATCAGACTATCAGCGTGTGCAGGGAAGTCATAATAGCCAATGCTGTCAATCATATAGAGACGGCCAGGTGTTACCGTGTACTGTATTTTCGCCGTCTTGGGATTCTTCTGCTGTACGGATTCATAGTTCACCTGTCCATGAAAGTAGCCATGATTGCGTAACACATTCTGCGCCACAGAGGCACGTAGCTCAGGATTGACCCATGACATCAACACAGGCTGGCGGCCAAACGTCTTCGTCATCCAACGGGCAAAGGGGGTATCTTTCTCGGAATACTTGTTCCACACACTGACACCAAAAGAGAAAGGCAGACGATAGTAGCTACTGCCAAACAGGGAGCCATTAGGTGCTGTAGCCAGCGCAGCCTCTATCTCTGCCTGGGTTTCAATAAGGTTGTCCGATGGTTCGGCATTCTCCCATTTAATGGTTTTCAGTCCCGTGAAGAGTTGCTCGCCTTCAGGGATATCCTTCGTCATGGAACAGGATACTAAGAGCATACTGCCAATAGCCAATAGCAATTCGCAGCACCACGCTCTACCCTGCAGAAAAGAACCTATCCTATTATTTGTCATTGCGCTTTGTCTTTATGGAGTCATTACGAACAGGAGGCAGCGACATCATGCTGCTGTTGTCCTTGAAACGGAAAATGTCAGTAAAGTTCTGGAGCGTACGACGCCAGATGAAACCACCGCCATACTTCTGCGTATAGCCGTCAAGCCAGTCATAAGAATTATTCTGGAAGTAGACGTTCAGGTACTTATTGGCCGTATCGTCCAGGCGATACTCTAGCGACACATTGTCGAAGAACGAGTTATTTCGACCACCCGGCATTTCAGCGCCGGTAGTCACTTTACCACCAACAGCCAGTTTTAAACGGTTGTTGAGGAAACGCTTAGCGAATTTAAACGAATAGTCCGTATGAGACTGTCCCGTAGCATCGGTAGTTTTGTCCATACCGAACGACAAGTCAAGAGTGCGGAGGGCATTACCTGTCAGATTGCTTATCTCACTGCTGAGGAATGAGCTCAGGGCAGAGTTCATGGAGAAGGGTTTGGTATTGCCATCAGCCAGATACATACCTGTTGTCAGCATCGTAACAGCCAACTTACCACGCTGCTCAATACCCATTGCCTGCAGTTCTCCATGTAACTGCATATCCTCCGGAGCATCAAGCGTGAACTCAAGTCCCATGTCGTTGAGTGTACGGGTAATGTTTACGCCACAGTCAAAGGCAACACTACGTCCAACGCCATTGGCACCCGTCACTGTAGCCTTGGTACGCTCCTGGGCAGCGATATTCAGTGTAGGATTCATGGGGTCGCCCGTAAACTCTATGTAAGAGCCGTCTTGTATCGTAAACGTCTTTAGCGGAATAATGGGCAAGGCATACTTCATCTCACCGTTCGACAAGGTATAACGGCCTGTCAACTGCAGGTTGTCTGCAGGACTATAGAGCATGCGTAGCGTTCCTCCACCCATCAGGTCAATATAGTTGGAGTGGTCCGCATTCATGTAGGCCATGATGTGAGCACCATTGGAGACATTGAGCGTCATATCCATACGGAAGCCATTAATAGGCGGGCGCGTAACTGCCGTCTGAGTGGTGTCGCTGAAGTCGGTAAACTTCACCAGGCCATCCAACTGATTATCTGTCGTAATAGGGGTATCACGCAGGATATAGCCCATATCCGTACTTCCCAGCACCTCCAGACGTCCTCGCATGTTAAGATTTTCCAGTGAGCCATTCATCATGGCAAAGACATTGACGAAGGCCTTGCCATAGGCTACACTTTTGGCATGCTCCTTAGCACCGATAATCTGGAAATTCTTGGCCTGCATGCGCAAATTAACCATAATCTTGTCCAGGTCATGGAAGTCAACATTACCTTGCACATTCAGCGGATTATCGTTATGGGCATAAACTGTAAAGTTCTCAAACAGCAGGTTGGAATGCTGGATACGTACGGGGTCGTCATCAAAGCGTAGTTTGACACCATAAGGTATACTTTCCAAATAGGAGTCGGAGAGATAGACTTCACCATTAACCTCCGGACGGGACAAAGGTCCCTGTATCGTCAATTCGCCTTCACCGAAGCCCTGCAGACCACAAAGCTGGTCAGGAACGAAACCATTGACCATACTCAGGGGGAGGTGCTCCAACTGCAACTTAGCATCCAGCGAACCTTCACCTTCATTATAATAGGTACCTGTAAGCATACCTATCTCATTATTGTCCTTCATCAGACGTGCTTCAATGGCATGGGCATCGTTCTCTTTCTGCAGATATACCATTTCCGTACTGACATTACCAATAGGACAACGCTCATAGGTCATGTTGCGAACGCCCATATCGCCAGCAACAGAGAATTGGCCACTGGCATCCTGTACAACATGGTAGTCACCATTCAGCACACCAGACATGCGGGGTGCATAGGGGATGACAGAGGTAACCTCTTCCAGGTTAAACTGATGAAGGCTCAGTGTCAGGTCCTGCAAGGCATCGGGATCTGTTTCTTCTGAATAGAGACGGATGCCCATGCCGTCGTCGGCACGCAGGTCGACCTTAGCCTTCACTTTTCCGGAAGTACCAAGGAACAGGAAATTGTCGCTATTCACCGCAAACTCCTTATAGCCCAGTGTAGGACGTGCGGGCACAAGGTGCAGTGACAATCCGCCATTTACCACTTCTGCCTGGGCACCGATACGGGCACCGAGCTTGTCGTCTGCATCATAGTAGCGCACGCCGAGGGTAGCGCCACGCTTCTGCAGAATGCCATCGAAAAGGGCATTGAAGACAAATTGCGGATTCTTCTTGTTGTTACGTATCTGACCACCAAAGGACAACCGTTCCTTACGCTGTATCAACGAGAAATTGATGGTATCAAGACGTAACTCACTAATCGTCAGAGAGTGGATATAGCCACGTCCGTTGATACCTGCTTTAGCAGAGGTAGAAACGTCAAAGAGCATATCTTTGAAGTCGACGTCGGCACTGGCTTTAAGGAAGGTAGCAACAGGATTCTCGCGCTTACTTTCCAGTGTCATACGCATGGTAGGCAGCAATTTACGCAGAGTTGGCTGGTCGATAGTCTTTCTCTCCACTTGCGCCATGGCAGAGTCGCCCAACAGCGTGAATTGGTCAAGCAATTCCTCGTAATTGCCGCTGGCATCCAGTTTCACGATGAAGTCACCACTCTGGGCACGTGCGAAGATGGTATCTGGAGTGGTATGAAGTGCCAAGTCAACATCAGTAGGGCGATATACGTGAATGGAGTCCTTGATAAAGAGGTCATTGATGAATCCTGTAGCATGATGCGTCAACTTCAGGTCGGAATTGACATCGAAATGGCCGCACAGACCAATGGTCAGCGGGTCGGGTGTAACACCCATCTTATAAAGGTCCAATGTCTGGAAGTCGGTACTCAGCGTACCATCGAAACGAGTTTTCGACAGCAAGGCATCAAAGTTGACAGCACCCTGCAGCAAGGGGTTGCGACTGACAAGGTTGGCATGAGCCTTACCATCACCGACCAATGCATGAGCAGTGATATTGTCGATATTCAGTTTGCCATAGCCCACATGGTGAATCTTCGCATCAGCAACAAGACGCGTACGCGGAGAGAAGAAGTCGGTGCCCTGTCCCTTGGCTGTCACATCGGCAGAGAGGGTATAGATGCTGTCACGGGGCATAAAGTGGTGGACGTTCAGGTCACGTATCTTGATATCTGCATCGTAACGCATCGCTGTGGCATGGAACGAGCCTTTAGCCTTGACCATTCCCTTACCCTCACGAGCTGTAATATCAGCAAAATACTGCTGACCGTCAGCCTTCACACGTCCTTGTGCAGACAAAGGCGGTATGCGGTAGTCGCGCTGCATGTCACGGGGCATCATAGCCATAACAAAACCCAGATTCTGGGTATTGGCCTTAAACTGCACATCAGCACGCAGCATATCAGGATTATCGAGGTTGGCGGCAAAACCGGTGGCCGTGGCATGGAAGGCAGTAGGCAGCGCCACCTCTAAATCATGGAAATCCATATGTTGCATATTGCCCTTCAGCAAGCCACTGACCGTCAGTGGATACTCGGGCCAGCGCTGTCGCATGGCAACAGGCAAATCTGCCATGAATGGCATCAGATCTTGCTTACCCAGCGAGGCATTCATCCTCAGCCGCATCTTTCCCGGGTCAACAGGTTCCATCAGCGACAGCGGCATGTCGAGTTCGACGTCTATATCACTATAGGGTGTCGACAAGCGGAATTTAGGCAACTTGACAGCCCCATTCTCCATGGCCACAGGTCCCGAGAGGTGCGTCACAGCCAGTCCGCTCTTCTCCTTTAGTGCTAC
>Ga0310691_10004114_pt1 | contig 16661 bp, 16 predicted proteins | sample 176DNAGHGlowgp2_FD_203887 | JGI IMG/M metagenome (GOLD analysis project Ga0310691, IMG submission 203887) | Sheep rumen microbial communities from Palmerston North, Manawatu-Wanganui, New Zealand - 1766 DNA GHGlow gp2 (v2) (version 2) | ecosystem: Host-associated > Mammals > Digestive system >...
TCCTTGACGGTGGCGCGGCTGCCGGGGGCGTGGTCCATGCGCCCTTCGTGGCCGTATTCGTTCTGCAGGGTTTCGAAGACGAGTCCTGTAGCTTCGGCTTCTGCGGCGCTGGAGGCTGTGGTCTTGGCGGCCATGAGGATGGGGCCGTACTTGAAGGCGACATAGTCTTCCAAGCCCGGACACGGTTCCAGGCGCAGGGACATGGGCAGGTTCACGGTGATGCGGTCGCCCACGGACCATGTGCGGTCGATGGTCACATAGGAGGCGGTGCCCTCGGTGACAGCAACGTTGACGGCGGCGCCGTTCACGCTGACGGCATACGCCTTGCCAGCCCAGGCGGGGTGGCGCAGGGCGATGGTATAGGTGCCTGCGCGCGTGACGGTGAGCTCTGTCTGTGCGACGTTGGTGTCTGCGGGCGGGTAGGGGAAGGTGGTCTGCTGGCGCAGGCCGAAGGTCTCGTTGTCGAGCTCGCTGGCGATGAACAGGTTCACATAGAGTGTGCTGCCCTCGTGGGTGTAGATGAAATGACCGTACTTGGAGTGGTTCTCCATACCGGTGCCGACGCAGCACCACATCGATTCATTGACGGTGGAATAGATGCGGTAGCCCTGCGGGCGCAGGGTGGTGAAATAGACGTAGCCGCCGGTGGCGGGGTCGCGCGTGGAGAGGATGTGGTTGTACATCGTGCTCTCGTAGAAATCGGCATAGCGTGCGTTGTGGTCGTCGTCGAAGAGCATCTCCGACAGCTTCAGCATATTGTTGCTGTTGCACGACTCGGGACCGTCGAGGTCGTTGATATAGCGCTGTCCGTTGGCGGGGTCGAAGAAATGCTCCGAGGTGCTGTTGCCGCCGATGCACACGGTGCGGTGGCTGACGACGTCATCCCAGAAGTTGAGGACGGCAGTCCTGTAGTTTGAGATATCGTTCGATTTCGTGTGCTGTTTCCATACGCGCTCGAAACCGATATACTTGGGCACCTGCGTGTTGGCGTGCTGGTTGTCAAGGAAGTGCGGGTTGTAGGGGTTGCCCTGCATCCCATTGATCTCATATTGATGGCTGTAGCGCTTCGCCGCCTCCAGGTATTTCATGTCGCCGAAGAGAGCGAAGGCATCAGCCAGCGTCTCGTTCATGCCACCATGTTCCCACCCCAGCACGGTCTGCATGTCAGCATCGGAGAGGTTAGAGATGACGGCAACAGCCCAGTCGGAGAGACTGCGGAACAGGTCGCGGGCAGTCTCATTGTCCGTGTAGATCCACGCATCGCGCAAGCCTGCCAGCACTTTGTGCTCGCAGTAGAAAGGTACCCAGCCGCCATACCTGCGGAACTCCGTGAGGTTGTTGGCGTAGAGCCCCGTCCATACCTGGTTGATGGGCTGTCCGCCGATGAAGCCTTTCAGGCCCTGGGTGTTATTGGCGAAGGCATCCTGACAATCCTTGAGGATATCAATGCAGTAGTCCAGACGTGTCTTGAGCTGAGCACGCAGGGCCTCGTCTTTCACGGCGGCGTAAGCCAGCGAGAGTGCTGTGAGGTAGTGGCCGCCCACGTGGCCTTCAAGGCTCCAGTCGCTGAGCCCCCAGTTGGTGAAGGAGGGGTGCTTCGTGAGCCAGCCGTAGTATTTGCTACCGCTCTTCGTGTGCAGACCGGCCTGGCGGATGAAGGGGGCCAGCAGGCGGTCGGCATCGTACTGCAGCAGGAGCTGTGCATTGCCGTCCATGGCTGCCTTCAGCGGGCTGTCGAGCAGTGTCACCTCTTCGAGGTCGAAATGTTGAGGATAGAGTTCGCTTTGGGCTTGGCTCAGGCTTGGCAGCAGTGCCATCAGGAGCAGGGCTTTACGTAGTGTTTGCATGACTTATGATGGATGGTGATATTGCTGGATGAGGTCGTTGATGCGGTCGAGCGTTTCCTCGGCGCTGGGGCGCTTATCTTCGGTGGAGTGTCGCTTCTCGGCAGCCAGCGCATCCTCATTCTGATGGGTGTAGCTGAGGCCGGCACAGAAGAGGCAAATATACCACGAGAACTGGATGAACAGCATGAACAATGGGATGGCAGCGAAGGAACCATAGATGGCGTTGTAGCTGGAGAGCCACACCTGAGAGTGGATGTAGAACCACTGCAGCCCGTGGAAGGAGATGCCTGCCAGCAGGCCCGGCAGCAACGTGGCTCGCCAGCATACATGGGTGTTGGGCATCAACTTGTAAAGCAGGATGAAGGCGATGCAGGCGAGGACATAGGGTGAGAGCTGCACCAGAAACTCGATGCCCGCATTCACGAAGGTGAAGTTGGGGAAGAAATGTCCGATACCCGTGAGGAATAGCTGCAGACCTGATGTGACGACGATGATGATGGGCAGCAGGAAGAATACGCTGATGTAGTTGACAGCACTGCGATAGAGCTCGCGGGATTCCCTCACACGCCAGATGCTGTTGAAGGCATTCTCGATATAACTGGTGAGGCTGTAGAGCGTGTAGAGTAGCATCAGCAGGCCCACGCCGATGAACACACCGCCGCGGGCTCGCTCCAGATAGGAGTTGACGAAGTCCATGATAGTGGCTGTCATCTCAGGTGTGAAGCGAACATTCGATGTCAGCTTTTCCTCTATGAGCTGCTCGAAGCCGAAGCCGCGGGCGATGGCGAAGACGATGGCCAGGATAGGCACGGCGCCAAGGATGCTGGAGTAGGTGAGGGCAGCAGCATGCCCCGTGAGGTTGCGATCGAGAAAGAGCTCCACCGCAAGAATGCAGTGGCGCAGGGCATGGAAGACGGCGCGCGTCAGCCAGTGCCAGTCCTTGCCAGCCTCGTGCCACAGTCGGCCTTGTCGGAAGAATTCGATGAGGTGTTTCATTGGCTCATTTCCGATTTTGTGTGCAAAGATATAGATTTTATTGCTTACTGCGCATCACATTGCCGTATTTTTTATACTTTTGCACCGACATCATTTCTATAACACGGTTTTTAACGGACAAACACGAATGAAACAGTATGCATGGAACAAGGGAATGGCGATGCTCATGGCATGGCTATGGCTGGTTGTGACACCGATGTTCGCGCAGGACGCCATCCTCAGGAATGGACAGCTTTGGCCCGACACGGAGGGCCATCATATCAACGCCCATGGCGGGAATATCCTTGAGTTCGACGATGTCTATTACTGGTATGGTGAGCAACGTCCCGACCGCGGCTACACGATGGACGGTGGCATCGCGGTTTATTCCTCCACGGATTTACAGCATTGGAAGAATGAAGGACTGGCGCTGCAGCTCAGTGCGGAGCCGGGCAGCGACATCGAGCGCGGCTGTATCATGGAACGCCCGAAGGTGATATGGAATGAAAAGACGCAGCGCTTCGTGATGCTCTTTCATCTGGAACTGAAGGGCCGTGGCTATGAGGCCGCCCGCGTCGGCTTCGCTGTGAGCGAACGGCCTACTGGACCTTTCCGCTTCATTCGTAGCACACGTCTGCATGCAGGACGCTGGCCTTTCGACATGACGGAAAAGGACATCGAGGCCGCGAAGCAGACAAATGCAGCGGCATGGCACCAGTGGTGGACACCGCAGTGGATGAGTGAAGTGCAGAAAGGAATGTACCTATGGCGTGACTTTGAAGGAGGACAGATGAGTCGTGATATGACGGTCTTCGTGGACGACGACGGCCGCGCCTATCACATCACTTCATCGCAGGAGAACCTGACCCTCCTCGTGAGTGAGCTCACGGATGATTTCCTTGATTTCACGGGCAAATATAATATGGTAGCTCCCGGCGGGCAGAATGAGGCGCCCTGCATTTTCCATCGCGGTGAGGACTACTGGCTTATCTGTTCAGGCTGCACGGGATGGGCACCCAATGAGGCTCGTATGTTTAGGGCCAAAAGCATCTGGGGACCGTGGACGCAGCTGCCCTCACCCTTCGCAGGCATCGCCACCGGCTACCGCGAGATGCCGGCTAACAAGACCTTCGGCGCCCAAGGCACCTATATCTTCAAGAAGGACACCACCTATATCTTCCTGGCCGACATCTGGAACCCTCGTCATCTGGCGCGCAGCCTCCACCTCTGGCTCCCCATTCAGTTCAATGATGAGGGCGTTCCGGTCATCCCTTGGACTACTGAGCTTCCATGAGATTATCTGCAAATATGCTTTTTCCCATGTTGTAATCTTGATATAATCTATTACCACCGGCACCTTCTTGATGCTGCCACACCCTGCACACTCCGCAAAGGACTTCCCTGTACGTTCCAGGACCATCGCATCGTTTTTCCCTTCTTCTTTCGTTTTATGGCGTTGATCTAATAATAAAATGCGAGGTGACTGCGTTAGATAATCAGGAAACAATAAATCGTGCAGTAGTATGAAAATGCCTCAAGTTCTTTGCCTCCTTTCTGTTATGACCTTTGCCAGTTCTTGTAGTGATGCAGACGACAGCGAAAAGGAAGAACCTTCTGTAGTTGAACAATCTTACCAGCTGGCAGCCATATTGACGGATAAGCAAAGTCTTCATTTTACTTATAACGAACAAGGGCAAGTCTCTCATAGTGAAGAGAAGGACACATTGTCGGAGAACACCCGGTACAATGTGGAACGGGATTATTCCTATGTGCTGACGGATGGGTTAATTTTCTCTCGGAGTGTGTATCATCGTGAGGGGGAATGGGGAACGAATAACAGAGAACTGGATTATAGAGACACCTTGTTCTTGAACAAGCAACAAAGGGTAGATAGCATCCATCGTCATTTGATAGCAGATGGCCATATTCAACAGTGGTTTGTTCTTTGGTATAAGTATGATGACGATGGACAACTGACAGAGCTAAGCATGAAATCAAGTCAGGGAACGGGGAAGTGGAGCCAATGGCAAAGGCGGGGAACACTGGTGTGGCAAGATGGATGTGTTATGAAGTACGCACAACCAGGTGGTCAGCCAGACATTACCTACACTTATTCAAACTTGCCGAACGACTTGTACATTGATGCACGCAGTAATCTTGTGTGGAACGATTGGATTCCTCTCCTGCAATGGTTCGGCCGTAAGCCCATATACTTACAGCAAACACAGGAGCGGGACAGGACTCTTGACCACTTTAGCTATCTTTATCAAGACGGGCGTATTGTTTCTGAAACGCAGGAAATCATCAGAGGTGAAAAGACAGTAACAGGTGTTCTATATTTTGAGTATTCCCTTCGCTGCCGTTAGGCCTTCCGGCGCACAGAGGTTGGTCGTGTAGCTGAATATAAGAAACCGATGTCGGGGAAAAATTTCCCTGACATCGAAAGGGGGGATGTGCGGTTAGTTGACCTCGATGAGGACTTCGGAGAGGGTGGGGTGGATGTGTACCGTCTCACGGAGTTGTCGCAGGGTGGCGCCGAGGGTGATGTAGGCAAGTTTATGGCGCTTTTTTACGATGAATTAACGGAAGGAGCTAAGGAGAAAGCTTGTTGCAATATATTCCATGCCCCCATCGCCCTAAATGTTTTCATTATTCCAAGGCCATGGAACGATTATTCCAAGGCCTTGGAATGATTGTTCCATCACCATGGAATAATGATAAGAATATGGGGTGGCGAGCGGAAAGCCCTGTCGCATCTCACGACGCGACGGGGCGGATGAAGAAAAAAAACCTACTTCTATTGTTTGAATATAGGTCAGCGTTTACATTATTTTTTCGAGATACGATAATGCCAGACCAAGATAGATTCTGTTTTCTATGTTATGGTTTTCGTCAATATCAGGAGTCATGTCTATCAAACTGCTCACCTCCCTTTTCAGCTGTTTCAATTCTTCCTTTGACTGTTTGTTGGTAAAGAACCCATAGAGATGCGCTTTCTTACAGAGTGTGTAGATGGATATGGCGTTGAACTCGGTGTTCTTCCCTGCCAGATATTGCTGCTTCAGTTGCGAGAAGATGAGCAGGATATTGTCGTTGCAGAGGAGGTCGTTGGCTGTGACATCGTTGCCCTGTTGCAGGCGAATGACGACGTCCGTCACGGGGTCGTTCTCGTGGTCGAGAGAGTCTGCCCAAAGCACAACTGAATTACCATTGACAAATGCATTGCGTATCTGCTTAGAGAGCTGTTCCCCACGTTTCTCAGCATCTCGGAAAACGCTGTCCATCTTTTCGATGGGATAATCTTTACCGTCCCATTGAAAACGTGCCGGACCCTTGATGGTGATGCGGTCGCCTGGCTTGATACATGCTTTGTCAAGATCTAAGAAGGGGGAAGAAATGGGAGAATAGGAAATCGAAGCCTTATAACTGGTGATGTGAGCCGATGGTATCTTGGCATAGGTGACGATGTAGCGGAGATAGATATTCTTTCCTCTCTCGCTCCATTCCACGGCGTAGGCGTAGCGGTGGGTCTTGGTGCTGTCTGCGGCATCAAGAATGTTTACGTTCAGATAGTTGTCGTGGTCCTTACCGATTTCAACATAGCTCTCGGTGCTCTCACCAATCATCAGACGGCGACGATTGGCAGCGACGTTTTCGCGACCGTTCATGGTATTGATGCCATAGAAGTTTGGATCCTCGCGGCCGTAGGTCTCCAACGCTTGGCGCATTTCTGCCAGCAACTCACGCTGATACGAGGATTTCTTCTTGAGCGTGAAATAATAGATTTCGCACCTCGACTGGAGAGGACGATCGGGCTTCGACGGATCGCGCGTCTCGTTAATGGTCTTATTCGTACAGTACTCTTCGCTGTATTCCGAGATGAGCTGTTTTATCCGTTCTTCCAGCTTCACGCATTGTGCCGAGCCGGACATTGAGACAAGAAGCAGGCTTGTCGTCAATAGGTTTTTCAATAATGCTTTCATAATCGAATATAAACTGTTAATCTGTTACTCGTTCATCTGTCAAAAAGCAATGATGGGTCCTGGCGCTTCCTCGCCTGTGATGCTGGCGGCGTAGGTGCGCAGAGCCTCTTGCTGCGCCCGCTGTTCGTAAGCAACCTGCAATGCCTCTTCGGCAAGAAAGATGTCCGCGAGGGCTTGTTTGTCTGCGGGAAGGGTTAAAACTTCTTGCTTTTCTGAAGAGAGCATATCGTTATTCGATGACGGCGGGGCTATATCCGTCACCTCTTGATGATTGCAGGAGCTTATGGATTGAATGTCCTGTTCATTGTCGATCCTTGCTCTCTTCTTCACAGGCTGTGCCTTTGCTTGCACTTCAGCCATCACCGTTTCGTCCTTCTTTTCCTCAACGATTGGCTTTGGAACAGGTTGAGGATTGACTTCGGCAGTGATAGGCTGAGCTTCCGGTTGTGTTATAGGTGTCTCTTGCTTTTCTGGCCAAAGGAGGAAGGCAATGAGAAGGACGGCGACGATAGAGAGGACCCACCCCCAACCCCTCCCGTAATGGAGGGGAATGCTAACGCGATGCTGGTTTGCATTTTCTTTGCGGGCATTCATCTTGTTCATCACCTGTTGGGCGAAGTCGTCAGGCAGTGACGGCACCTTTGCTGCACGGCGTTCCATGGCTGTGCGCAAAGCTGTTTCTATATGATTGTCTGTCATTGTCTTCATGATTTGATTAGTTTCCTTAGTTTTTGTTTGATGCGTTGCAGCCTGTTGGCCAAGGGTCCTGTTGCCACCTCCATCACCTCTGCAATCTCGCCAAGCGAGCGTCCTTCATAGTAGCGCAGGTGTAGCAGGGAACGTTCCTCGGGGCGCAGGTTGTCGATGGCTTTGTCAAGGAGCGCAAGGCGGTCGGTGTCATGTATGGTATCATCGTCTGGCGTCGTATATAGTTCTTCATCCAAGGGAAGGGACACGTAGCCATGGCTGCGCAAGTGGTTCAAGGCGGTGTTGTATGCGATGCGACTGAGCCATGTGCTGAATGAGGCGCGTGCGGGGCCATAGCCCGACAAATGCTCGAAGGCGCGAACGAATACATCTTGTGTCAGTTCCTCTACATCCCTCATGTCTGGAACCATCGCTGCGATGAGTTGCTGCACCTGCCGCCCGTACCTGTTCATCAGGTAGTGGTAGCCTTGTGCCTGGCCCTCGCGGGCAGCAACGATCATTTGCGTTTCCAGTTCTGTCATGAGGATGTCTTTCTACCTCTATATACACATATAGCGATGAGATATGTCGCTATTTGATGCAGGAAATGTGTTTTTCACGTTTTTTTGATGATAAATACAAATAATGTTCTTTAGGGATGAAGCGGCACAAGTGGATTAAGCCTCACACAAGTGCCCTGTGCTGACATTGCTTCTATGACGCCTCTAAACGAGTTCGCATCTGCAGAATGTCCTGGACATTGCTGACGATACTGATGAGGCCAAAGGACATCAGCAGCGAGAGACCGGCAGTGGCAATAAGGCGGGAGTTCTCGGACAGCCACAAAAGGAAACCCGTCTGTACTTGGAAGCTGACGAGGGGCACTTGAATGGGCGTAGATAGGACAAAGGCGATAGCGACGCCACCGCTGATGATGCCACTACGAAGGCTGCCACCATCATCATCTTGTAGCGGCGGATGGTCCGTTCCTGATACTGTTTGAGGTATTCTACGGCATCCAATCGCTTGGTGAGTGAGGCCATGAAACGGTCGCTGTCCGTGAAATGCGGAGTCTGAGCGAGGAAGAGTTCCTCGAGGGCTTTATCTTTTGTCATAGTCATAGTCAATTATCAATTTTTCAACCCTTAATCTTTAATCCTTAATCTTTAATCTTTCCTTGAGCTTATCGCGGCCTCGTGAGAGTTGCTTCTTGACGGCATCCTCTGAGGTATCGGTAATTGCGGCTATCTCCTTGATATTGTAGCCGCTCAGGTAGAACAGCGTGATGGCCGAGCGCTCTTTAGGCGGCAAGGTGCTCAGCGCCAAGTAGAGGTCTTGATGCTGAAACGAGGAGTCAGCAGAGGAACTGCTGACCACTGTTCTCGCCTCATCGATGCTCTCCATCGTCCGTAGGCTCGCCCGATGATTAAGGAATGTGTTGTGGGCAATCTTGAAGAGCCACGAACGGAAGCGCCCTTTGTCCTGATAGCCAGCCGACGAGAGATAAGCCTTCACCAGCGCGTCCTGCGCCAAATCGTCAGCATCGCGTTGGTTGCCGCAGCAGAGGGCAAGCAAGAAGCCTCTGAGTGCCTCCTGCTCACGCTCCACATGTGCTATGAAAACTTCGCGGGTCACGGGTTATGCCTGCTCTAACAGTTTTGCTTGCTCTGCCTCTATCTCCTTGGCCAACAACTTCTTTCCTACAAAGTAATTGACAAGGAAGGCGATGCCGATAGCCAATAGCGGGAAGCCTATTAAACTGCACAATTATAAGCATTTCAGTAGGTGCTCCGCCTACTATACCTGCAGAGGCACAGAATGCTAAAATACTAAGCCCTAAGAAACCCATGACACATCCCACAGCAGTTTCGTGAGCAGCTTTTCCTTCAGCAGTTTCTTCTGGGGAGCCATTTTCTTGAGTAAATCCTCAATGTCTGTCTCAGCATTTTTCTCAATGGCTGCCAGCACAATCTGTGTGCGTTGGCTTGTCTCGTTGATTTTCTTGCGATTATCCAACCATACGATTAAGATGGGAAGCCCAATACCACAAATGATAGCAATGATCTTAACAATCGACTCCATTAAAACAACGTAATTCATAGTTTTGTTTATTTATTGGTTTATACTTTTGTTTTCTTGATATAACAAGTCAGAAAGACAAAAGGTGACATCCCTCTTGTATTTTCTTTCTCACAAAGCGGTTGTCCCTGTCTCATTCGTCAATCCTCCTTTCTGAAGGTACGGGCCTTAATTCCTTAGTTCCCTGCAAGCAGGTCGTAGCGAAGCTCATCGGCGATATATGTGAACTCTTTTTGCGTCATTACACTTATATAACGAACAAGCTCCTGCAAAATATACAAGAAATGACGACTTTTTTCACGCTACGCTATCTTTTTCTTCATTTTCCCTCCTCATCCCTTCTTTTTTCTTCATTTTATGATTATGATTTAGAGAATTGTTGTACTTTTGCGGCAAGTAACAAAAACAATAGTATGCAAGCAGCCACTTTAACCCCAACCCAACAGCATTTGCTCAAGCTGTTTTCTTTCAACAACAGTGAGGCTTTTGCTCGTGAAATACAAATGGTGCTCACCAAGCACTTTCAGACTCTGCTTGATGCTGAGGCTGACAAACTCTGGGACGAGGGTATCCTGAATCAAGAGCGTCTTGATGCAATGCGTTTCGAGGACTTCCATGCAAAGAAGTGATTATTGAGCAGTAGCTGCCAATGCTCATTTTATTGTTACTGATGATCATCATTATAATGTACTCTTAGGAATGGAGTTCCCAAAAGTGTCGATCATTAAGCTGGATTCGATGATGAATCTCCTATAAAGGTTGATGCACAGAGGATAACAAATGTGAAGAGGATGCATTAAAAAGGGGAGCGTGATACGCCCCCCTTTATATGTTGTTTTTGTGCGGTTAGTTGACCTCGATGAGGACTTCGGAGAGGGTGGGATGGATGTGCACCGTCTCGCGGAGTTGGCGCAGGGTGGCGCCGAGGGTGATGTAGGCCGTCACCTCCTGTACGAGGTCGGCGGCATGGGCTCCGAAGATGTGGGCGCTGAGGATGCGGCCCTCACCGGGTTCGGTGCACAGCTTCACCATGCCCTCTGTCTCATTCATCGCCAAAGCCTTGCCGTTGGCGCGGTAGAAGGATTTGTGACACTCATAGGGAGTGCCCTGTTCCTTCAGTTGGTCCTCACTGAGGCCTACGCAGGCGGCTTCAGGTGTGGTGAAGATGGCGGCGGGCATCACGTCGAAGCGGATATGATCCTCGATGCCGAGGATGCGGTTCACGACGTGTAGGCCCTGCATCTCGGCGGCGTGAGCGAGCATCTGACGACCGTTGACATCGCCGATGGCAAATAAAGACCCCTCCAAACCTCCCCGTAAGGGGAGGCTTTCTTTCCCCCCATCGCAGAGAACTCTGAAATGTTCATCAACGGGGATGGCGCCATTGCGCTCAAGGGTGATTCCGATGGCTTCGAGGTTTAGCCCCTCGGTGCGCGGCTTGCGCCCTGTAGCCATCAGGACGACATCAGCCTCCACTGAGAGTTCCTTGCCTTTCTGCTCGAAGGTGATGGTTAGCCCCCCCTCTCCCGCGGGAGAGGGGCTGGGGGTGAGGCCTTTTACACCTGCTCCCATATAGAACTTAATCCCCTCTTTCTCCATCTGTTTGCGCAGACGCTTGGCGATGTCGCTGTCGAGAGCGGGCAGACATTCCTTCAGGAATTCGATGACGGTCACCTCCGAACCGAAGCGCTTGAAGACGCTGGCAAACTCCATGCCGATGACGCCGGCACCGATGATGCAGAGGCGCTTGGGGAGCTCTTTAAGGGAGAGCAGGTCCGTGGAATCTACGACAAGCCCCTCTCCCCGCTCTGCCCGTGGGGGGGAGGGTCGGGTTTCCGCTTGAGAGCTTTCCAAAGGAATTGGAGTCCCCCCCCCCATGGGGGGAGTTAGAGAGGGGCTTATGTTGAGCATCTTGGATGTGCTACCGGTGGCGATGATGATGTTGTCGGCTGTGTAGCGCTGACCGCTGGGCGTCTCCACCGTGTGAGCATCGACGAACGAAGCACGCTCACGTACCAGCGTGATGTAGGGGTGGGAGAGGAGTGTCTCTATCCCGCTGCGCAGTTGCTCCACCACTTGCGGCTGCCGCTCGATAGCTTCCTCGAAGGATGCTGAGTGGACGAACGTCTTCGTGGGGATGCAGCCCACGTTGAGGCAGGTGCCTCCGACATGTTCCTGCTCGAAGATGGTTACTTGAAGTCCGTGCTGTGCGGCGTAGAGGGCTGTCTTATAACCCCCGGGGCCTGCACCGATGATGATAAGGTCTGTCATTCTTCTAATGATTTCCAGTACGTCGTAATCGGTTGCTTGGCGGCCAGCACATCGTCCACGCGACCGATGGGGGTGTTGTGGGGAGCGGTCTTGACGAGCTCGGGGTCGCTCTTAGCCTCGGCGGCGATGGTGTGCATGACGTCGATGAAGGCGTCGATGGTCTCCTTCGACTCGTTCTCCGTGGGCTCGATCATGAGGGACTCATGGAAGAGGAGGGGAAAGTAGATGGTGGGTGCATGGTAGCCGTAGTCGAGCAGGCGCTTGGCAACGTCCATCGTGGTGACGCCCGTGCTCTTATCTACGAGACCATCGAAGACGCATTCGTGCTTGCACAGACCCTCGATGGGGAGGAGATAGTCATCGCGCAGGCGTTCCTTAATATAATTAGCGTTGAGCGTGGCCAACGGTCCTACCATCTTCACGTTCTCGCGACCGAGGCTGAGGATGTAAGCGTAGGCCTTCAGCATCACGCCGTAGTTGCCGAAGAAGGATCCGACAGAAAGACCCTCTCCCCGCTCCCCCGTTAGGGGGAGAGCCTCGCTCCGCTCGTTGGCTGGCGCTGTAACAATGCGCAGCTCAGCCCCTCCCTGACGGGAGGGGTCGGGGGTGGGTCTAGTGACGCGTGGATAAGGCAGGAACTGCTCCAAACCCTTACGCACGCCAACGGGGCCGCTGCCGGGACCGCCACCGCCGTGAGGAGTGGAGAACGTCTTGTGGAGGTTAATGTGCATGACGTCGAAACCCATGTCGCCCGGACGGCATTCGCCGAGGAGCGCGTTGAGGTTGGCGCCGTCGTAGTACATCAGGCCGCCGGCCTTGTGCACCATCTCGGTAATTTCCAGCACGCGCGGCTCGAAGATGCCAAGGGTGTTGGGGTTGGTCATCATCATGGCTGCCACCTGGTCGCCCAGTTCATCGAGAAGCTGACGCAGGTGATCAACATCCACTGTGCCGTCGGCCAGGCTCTTCACCTCTACGACCTCAAGGCCGCAGACAGCAGCGGAGGCGGGGTTGGTGCCGTGGGCGGAGTCGGGGATGAGGACCTTGGTGCGGGAGCTGGCCCCCCCTACGGCCCCCGAGGGGGCTTCTGTTGTTTTGCTATCAGCGGATTTTACATCCGTAGCCCCCTCGGGGGCTGAATGGGGGGCCGCCTCATGATAGGCGCGGATGACCATCAGGCCAGTCAGCTCGCCGTGGGCACCGGCACAGGGATTCAACGTGAACTCGCTGAGGCCTGCCAGTTCTGCGAGGGACTGCTGGAGGTTGTAATAGACTTCCAGTGCGCCCTGACAAGTCTCGGCAGGTTGCAGGGGATGCAGGCCGGCGAAAGCCTTCATGGCAGCAATCTCCTCGTTGATGACGGGGTTGTACTTCATCGTGCAGGAACCGAGGGGGTAGAAGCCGTCGTTGACACCGAAGTTGTTATGGCTGAGGTTCGTGTAGTGACGCACCACGGTCAGCTCGTCGCACTCCGGCAGACGGGCCGCCTCCTTGCGGCGCAGCGACTCGGGCAGCTCGAAAGTGCTGTGCGAGCGGTCGTAGTCCTGAGGCAGGGAGTAACCTTTGCGTCCTTTCTTTGAGAGTTCAAAGATAAGTTTTCCGTATAATGTTCTGTTCATGCTCGTACCTCCTTATGTTCTTTTAAGATTTCCACTAACTCATCAATCTCTTCGGGTGTGCGTTGCTCGGTGACGGCCAGCATGAGCGCCTTCTCGCCCACTTTCACACCTGCGAGGTAGCCGCATTCGGTGGCTTCTGCCAGCAGGGCATCGAGGTCGCCGTCGTAGTCAACACAGAACTCGTTGAAGAAGGGCTGGCCGGGGTAGGTGTCTTTGAACTTACCCGTGGCCAGGAGCTTGTCGTGGAGACTGTGGGCGTTGGCATAGCTCATCTCAGCCACCTCGCGCAGACCTTCCTTGCCCATGAGCGAGAGGTAGATGGTCACGTAGAGTGCCATGAGACTCTGGTTGGAACAGATATTAGAGGTCGCCTTCTGACGACGGATGTGCTGTTCGCGGGCTTGCAAGGTGAGCACGAAGGCGCGCTGGCCGCGGTTGTCGAGGGTTTGTCCCACGATACGCCCGGGCATCTTGCGGATGAGTTTCTCGGTGCAAGCCATGAAGCCTACGCCAGGACCGCCGAAGGTCATGGGGATGCCGAGGCTCTGGCCTTCGCCGACAGCCACGTCAGCACCCCACTCACCCGGTGTCTTCAAGATGGCGAGGTCGCTGGGGTTGGCATTGACGACGAAGATGCCCTTCTGCTCATGGATGGCATCAGCGATGCCTGTGTAGTCTTCCACGATGCCATAGTAGTTCGGCTGCTGCACGATGACACCAGCCACGCCGCCTTCGGCCAGCTCCTTGTCGAGCGCTTCGCGGTCGAGGGTGCCGTTCTTGGCGGGGATGAGCTGGAGGGGCACACCGTGGAAGTGAGCGTAGGTATTGACGACGCGTCGCACCTTCGGGTCGAGGGTCTCGCTGATGAGCACGCGTGTGGCCTTCTTGGCATTGCCCCAAGCCATCATCATGGCCTCGGCAGTGGCGGTGGCGCCGTCGTACATCGAGGCATTGGAAATATCCATGCCAGTCAGTTCAGCAATCATCGACTGATACTCAAAGATATAGTGCAGTGTGCCCTGAGAGATCTCAGCCTGATATGGGGTGTAGGAGGTCAGGAACTCGCTGCGCTGGATGATGTTCTGTACCACGCTGGGAGCGTAGTGGTCGTAGCACCCGGCACCGGCAAAGCAGATAAGCTGTTGGGTGTTCAACGGGTGTGTCAGCTGCTCGAAGAAGAGGCGCAGGTCGGTCTCGGAGAGCGCATCGGGCAGGTTGTAGTCACGCTTGAAGCGTGCAGCCTCGGGCACGTCGGCGAAGAGATCGTGAACACTCTTCACCCCCGTTGCCTTCAGCATCTCCTGCAAATCCTCTTCGGTATGGGGAAAGTATTTAAATGCAGACCCTCCCCCCTGCCCCTCCCTTGTAGGGAGGGGAGTAGATAGTTTTTGACTGGGTGTACTCATAAAAGAATACTGTTTTTAAAAGGTAACCACTCCCTCCCTACAAGGGAGGGTGAGGGGTGGGTCTTCTTATTCGCAATGCTTCTTGTAGGCCTCGACGTCCATTAAGTTGTCGAGCTCGGACGGGTCGGAGAGCTGAACCTTGATAATCCAGTTGCCGAAAGCGTCCTTGTTGAGGAGCTCGGGCTCGTCCTCGAGGGCTTCGTTGATTTCCACGACGGTGCCGCTGACGGGAGCAATCAGATCGCTGGCGGCCTTCACGCTCTCCACGGCGCCGAACTCTTCGCCTGCGGTGACTTCGTCGTCCACCTCGGGCATATCGACATACACGACATTGCCCAGTGCGTGCTGAGCATAGTCAGAAATACCAATGTAACCAAATTCGCCTTCTACGCGAACGTACTCGTGTGACTCGCTGTAATAGAGTCCTGATTCAAAGTTTGCCATAATTCTAAATGTGAAATTGTGATAATAAGAAAATAAGAAAAGGTTGATGGCTATTCTTCCATGTTATCTCTTGTTTTCTTTATTACCTTGATTAATGTTCCAATTATTATATTTAAATCGTTTTTGAGTGAATCGTATTCTTTTTGCTCTATAGTTTCTGATAAGAAAAGAAGGTCTAACCAGTAATCTGTTTCGCCTGCTTCTTTTAAGGCGATACTGAGCTTTGCGATGAAATCAGGCTTTGTTTGCGCATATTTGCTTTCAGCTATATTTGCACCGATACTCGTTCCAGATTTATAGACTTGATTGGAAATGACGAACTCCTTCCGCTCTTCTTTAAGGAATTTGTTAAGTTTAATCATTCGCAAGCCAAATTGTTTGCTTAAGTCAGCAAGCAAATTATTTCTAATCATCTTCAATCTTATTTTCTTATTTTCTTATTTCCTAAATTTCTAATTTTCTTATTTCCTTATTTCTTATAACTCTTATTATAGAATTGCTTCTTCACCACCACGCCGGGGAACACCTTCTTGCGAATCTGCACCTGCAAGGGTGTGCCGAGCTTGGCATAGTCGGCTTTGACGAGTGCCATGCAGACGCTCTTATCGACACTGAGGCAGTGGTAGCCGGTGGTCACTTCACCTATGGGATCGCCTTCGGGTGTGAGGACAGGGTATCCATGGCGGGGGATGGCTTTGTCGGCCAGCTCGATGCCCACAATCTTCTGTGCCACGCCGTTGGCTTTCTGCTCTGCGAGAGCTTCCTTGCCGATAAACTCGGGTTTGTCGAGCTTCACGAAGATGCCCAGACCTGCCATGATGGGGCTGATGTCGGCGCTGAGTTCGTCGCCGTAGAGCGGCAGACCCACCTCGAAGCGCAGTGTGTCGCGGCAGCCGAGGCCGCAGGGCTTGCAGCGTCCGCTCTCCATGAGCTTATCCCATGCCTGCTGCGTGAACTCGTGGGAGCCGTAGATCTCGAAACCATCCTCGCCAGTATAGCCGGTGCGGGAGATGATGATGGAAGAGCTGGTCCCCCCTACTGCCCCCGAGGGGGCTACTTTTGCCGTGTAGAACTTCAGCTCTGCGCAGGGCAGACCGAGGACTTCCTCGACGACAGCCTGAGCCTCGGGACCTTGCACGGCGAGCTGGCCGTAGTAGTCGCTCTGGTGCTCGAAGGTGATATTGAAGCCCTGCATCTGCTGTTGCATCCATTCGACATCCTTATCGATATTGGCGGCATTGATGACGAGGAAGAAGTCGTTGTCGCCCATCTTATAGACGAGCAGGTCATCGACCGTGCCGCCGTTGGGGTAGCACATCATCCCATAGTAGATTTGTCCGACGGGCGCAT
>Ga0310691_10004115_pt1 | contig 16660 bp, 13 predicted proteins | sample 176DNAGHGlowgp2_FD_203887 | JGI IMG/M metagenome (GOLD analysis project Ga0310691, IMG submission 203887) | Sheep rumen microbial communities from Palmerston North, Manawatu-Wanganui, New Zealand - 1766 DNA GHGlow gp2 (v2) (version 2) | ecosystem: Host-associated > Mammals > Digestive system >...
GCACGACTCTGTAGAGACCAACTACAATCTCATACTCGACATACGCAACGAGAGTGCCGTGGCCGCCCTCGCCCTCCATCAGTGGGCGCTCTATCATTACAACAACCGTGTCTATACACAGCTGTACAAGGAGCTGTCGGCAGACAGGTCGCTGGCCGACTATTGTCGCACGATGCAGCAGACTAAGGAGAACCGCACCGTGGCCGTCATCCTGCTGCTGCTGACGCTGGCTGCCGTGCTGCCGCTGTGGTATGTGCTCTACCTGCGCCCGCGACTCAACGCCCGCTATCTGACGGAGCGCAACAGCCGTGACAGTCTGGAACAGCTCTCAGACGAGCAGCGGCGCGCCGACCTGGAGCTGCAGAATCTGCATGTGTCGAACGCCGTGCTCGACAACTGCCTCTCGACGCTGAAGCACGAGACGATGTACTACCCCTCGCGCATACGCCAGCTCATAGAGCAAGGTGACATGGCTGCGGCCAGCGAGGTGGTAGCCTACTATCGTGAACTCTACAGCATGCTATCGCTACAGACGCAGGAGCAGGTGGAGCGTGTGAAGCTGCACTTGCAGCGCCTCGACCACGACATCCTGGGCGACCCCGTGCTCATAGATTGTCTCTTCGACATCCTGCGTCGCATCACCGGCCAAAAGCAGCCTGCCGTGAGCTACAGCCGACTCGACGACCTCTATGTACAGGTAGCGTGTGAGATTGGCGATGCCGCTGTCAGCGACATCGACCGCCTGCTGCTGCGACAGATAGCCCGCGACCACGGCGAGGCCACCAACCGCCGGGCCTGCAGTGTGAAAATTCAACCCTCAATCATCATTATATTACCCGCTTATGGAAAACTTCAAAGTAATCATAGTTGAGGACGTGCCCCTCGAGATGAAAGGCACGCTTGGCATCATCCGCAGTGACATACCCGAAGCCGAGGTCATCGGCACCGCCACCAACGAGGTGGAGTATTGGCGGGTACTGAAACAGCAACTGCCCGACCTCGTGCTGTTAGACCTCGGCCTCGGCGGCTCTACCACCATCGGCGTGGAACTGTGCCGCTCTACCAAGGAGATGCACCCGGCGGTGAAGGTGCTCATCTTCACCGGCGAGATACTGAACGAGAAGCTATGGGTCGACGTGCTTGACGCTGGTGCCGACGGTATTATCCTCAAGACCGGCGAGTTGCTTACGCGCCACGACGTGCAGGCAGTGATGGACGGCAAGCAGCTGGTGTTCAACGAGCCTATCCTGCGCAAGATTGTCGACCGCTTCAAGCGCGCCGTCGGGGCACAGATAGCTAAGCAGGAAGCGCTCATCAACTACGAGATTGACGAATACGACGAGCGTTTTCTCCGCCATCTGGCCCTTGGTTATACCAAGGAGCAGATAACCGGCTTGCGCGGCATGCCCTTCGGCGTGAAGAGCCTGGAGAAGCGTCAGACGGAACTCATGCGCAAGCTATTTCCTGAAGGTACTACTGGCGTTAATGCCACCCGGCTGGTGGTGCGCGCCTTGGAACTGCGTATTCTCGACCTCGACAATCTTGAGGCCGACGAAAGTTAAGATGGAAATCTAAAAATTTAAAAACATTGCAGAAAGGTAAGTTTGTAACAGCCCTGTATAGGCTTTTACTCACACTGGCGGTGGGCGAGGCTTTACTGGTATTGGTGTCGTGGCTGCTGTCGGCTATGATGGTCGATGGTGTGCGGTCGTTGCTGTCGTCGGAGGGCGTGCGCTGGTTCGTGGGCGATTTTTCTGAATTACTGTCTACGCCAATGCTCGTCAATCTCTTGCTGATAGCCATGAGCGGCGGCTGCCTGTGGCGCTCAGGACTGCTCAGCCGCAAACAGTCGCTGCGCGACAAGACAGCCCGCCGTGCCGTGATCGTTTTCCTATTTGTCTATATTCTTGTGGTCATGATGCTCATAGCATTGCCTCATGCCGTTTTGCTTTCGGCAACGGGGCAGCTATGGCCGTCGCCCTTCAGCCGTGCACTTATTCTTATCATGTCGTTGGGGACGTTGCTCTCGGCTGCCGTTTACGGTATCATGTCAGGGCGCTTCTCATCGGTGTATGCCCTGCTGGATTCCCTTGCGTTTGGCATAGCCCAGACGGCGCCGCTTTTGATGCTTTATTTCGTGGCCACCGTCTTCTATGCTTCGCTACGATTCGTATGCTTATAGTATTTATTTTCCGAACCGCGCTTCCACGACGTTGACAACGTAGTCGCCCAGCTTCTCACACTCGTTAATCATGTCTGTAAACATGGTGCCCTGACTGTAGTCGTAGCGGTGGTCGTCGACGGCCGCCATGTTTTTGGCTTTGAGTTGCTGGCGTAGGGCATTTATTTCGTTCTCTAAGCGGAAGGTCTCGCTGAGGTCGTGCTTTCCAGCAGACGCGCCTGCCCGTGCCCTTTCAGAGTGGTGTCCGTGCATCACAGTGTTCATCTGCGTCAGTGCCTGATCTACTAAGGCCATCATGGCCTTCAGCTGCTGCTGCTGCCACTGGTCAAACTCCTTGCCTGTCTGCTGACGGCGGTTCAGCGTGCGAGCCAGGTTGTAGCAAGCATCGCCGATGGACTCTAACTCGCTGATTTCACGCATCATACGACGAATCTTTTCTTTCGTCTCGTCCGACAGGTGATCATTGCTCACCTGCTCCAGATAGCGCGCAATCTCTATCTCCAGCTGGTCGGTGTAGTCCTCCTGCTGCTCAATCTCCGAGAACTGATGGGCAAAGGCCGTCTCGTCGTGCTCGTCGAAGAGGGTGACCACCTTGCCAAACATCTGCTGCACGCGCTCGCCAAAGCGGGCCGTCTCTTTCTGTGCCTGCAGTACCGAGATTTCCGGCGTCTGCATGAGGTTCGACTGGATATACTCCAGGCGGAACTCCTCCTGCTGCGCCTCACCGCTGGCTGGCAGCAGCCAGCACACCACGCGCTCAATCTGCGGGATAAAACCTATGAGCAGGGCCGTGTTGGTAATGTTGAAACAGGTGTGGAATGCTGCCAGCACCACCGGCAGGCGCTCCACCTGTCCGCCGGCAGCGGGGTCGTAGCCTACCAGGCGGCATACCATATCGACAAAGAGATAGAACACGCAGAGCACCCAGATGACGCCAAAGACATTGAACACCAGATGGGCCAGGGCGGCGCGCCGCGCCTGAATGCCGGAGCCTAAGGCGGCCAAATTGGCCGTGGCCGTGGTGCCGATGTTCTCGCCCATGACCAAGGCTATGCCCAAGTAGATGGGCAGCACGCCCGTGGAGCAGAGCAGGATGGTAATGGCCATAACGGCTGCCGACGACTGCACGATACAGGTGATGATAGTACCGATGGCGAGGAAGGCCAGGATGGTGAGGTGGCTGCCGGTGTCGAACGATGCGAAGAAGTTTACCACGTCGGGGTTATGCTCCAGGTCCATCTCGCGGCCGGCGCCGCTGAGCATCACCAGCGAGAGAAACATGAAGGCGATGCCGAAGAGGAAGTCGCCCACATAGCGGTGCTGCTTGCGGTAGATGAGGAACATGCCCACCATGAAGGCGGGGAAGACGAAGTTGGTCAGGTCTACATTGTAGCCCAGCGACATAATCCAGGCCGTGAGCGTGGTGCCGATGTTGGCGCCCATGATGACAGAGATGGCCTGCCCCAGGGTGAGCAGTCCGGCGGAGACGAACGAGACGGTCATCACCGTTGTGGCCGACGACGACTGCACGGCGCAGGTGATGAAGGCGCCGGTAAACATGCCCGTCAGGCGGTTGGTGGTCATCTTGCCTAACACGTGGCGTAACTGCGGGCCTGCCATCTTCTGCAGGGCGTCGCTCATCATTTTCATGCCGAAAATCAGGAGTCCTAAGGCTCCCAGTAGTTTCATTGAAACAAAAAGGTAATTGGGTGTTGTTTCCATAAAAAAGTTTAGCCGTATCTTTACAGAGTGCAAAGATACGGCTATTGGAGCTAATGCCCAAGCAGATGCTGTTACGATGCTGTTACAATTAAGCTACTTCTTGTAATATTTGAGTGCCTCGGGCATCCACCCTTGGATTTGCTTGATGCGTGTGGCGTCAGAGGGGTGGTCGCTCAGGAACTCGGCCGTCTGATTAGTCGAGGCTGCTGCCATGCGCTGCCAAAAGGTGACAGCCACTTGGGGGTTGTAGCCCGCCATGGCGGCGAAGATGAGTCCCATGTGGTCGGCCTCGCTTTCATGGCTTCGCGAGTAGCTTAGGTTTCTGAAGTTAAAGCCCTGGGCAGCAATGGCTTGTACGATACTCATAGTATTAGAACCCATGCCCAGCTGGCCCAGCACGGCGGAGGCAATCTGAGTGCCATACTGCTGTTTCATCTTCGTGCTGAGCTGCTCGGCCGAGTGCTTAGCCACGGCGTGGGCTATCTCGTGGCCAAGAACGATGGCCAGTGACGCCTCGTCCTGAGTGACGGGCAGCAGCCCCTCGTAAACCACAATTTTGCCGCCGGGCATACACCATGCGTTCACCTGCTTGTCTTGCACCAGGTTGAACTCCCAGGCGAAGTTGCTTACCTCGGCGGCCATACCGTTGTTCTTCAGATAGTTAGTAACGGCTTTGGCCAGTTTCTGTCCTACGCGCTGCACCATGGCTGTGTTCTGGGCATTGGCAGACTTTTTGGCGGTTTTCATAAATTCCTGATACTGCTGCGAGGCTAGCGTCAGCACTTCGCCGTCGCTGACCATGAGAGACTGCTGGCGGCCGGTAATGGGCACGGTAGATGTGGTGCCGCAACTGACCATCAGCGTGGCTACCAGCGATACAAGGATGATTCTGAGTTTCTTCATCGGTTTTTGATTTTAATATGTATTGTGAAGTTTGCTGCAAAAGTAGTCCTTTTTTCTGAAAGTGCCAAGGAAAAGCCGCAGATTCTTCATGAACCTGCGGCTTTGTCTGACTAATTTTTTTCTTTCTCTGTTAAGTTTTCGTTTACTTGCTAACGTTCAGACCACGGTTGTTGAGCGTCGTGTTCAGCAGTGTCAGATAGGTGCGATACTGCTTGTCGTTGAGCACGTAGTGCATCCACTTGACGTCACGCTCCACAGCCTTCTTCACACGCTCCTGACGATCGTTTTCCTCAGCGTGAGCGGCCATCTGCATCTCTGCGTTGAAGGTGTTGTGGATGTTCTCCACGGCCTCCATCTGGTCGGTGGTCAGGCCCAGGGCGACACTCAGCTTGCGCATGTTCACGCTCATGTCGTAGGCCTCAACGTTGGTCACGTTCTTTGTGTTCTCGTTCTCGGCAAATGTCATAGTCATGCTAAGCAATGCCACAGTCATCAAAAACAATCTTTTCATCTTTTTACCCTTTCTTTCTTTACTCGGAGCCTTCGGAAATCTTGTTATCCGTTTCTATTTTTTTAATCTTTTAATTTTTTACTTTTTTAATTTTCCCTCCGGCTCCTACTTTAATAATGTTTGTGTTTGTTGCCTTTGTCGCTGCCTCCCGCAAGGTCTTTTACAACCCCTTGTTTGGTTTTGACGGTGCAAAGGTACGACGTTTTTTGGTTCCACGCAAACATTTACGTAGTTTTGTGTGCGCAAACAGCCCTTTTGTTGACAAAGGTCAAATAATCGGCGGTTATTTGTTTTTTTATGATTTTTCGGTTAAACGTGCCGTCGTTTCGTGCCTTTTTAGTACCTTTGCAGCCGATTTAAGGGTACGCAGGTGTCTCACCTGCGGTCGCCGCAAGTGAGACACTTGCGCACCCATACTAACAAGAACAATATATAATAAGGTATAAGAAAAAGTATGGACCACAAGTTTTTATCCGTTCACTACCAGCTCCACTCGCTGAAGGACGGCGAGCGCACGTTAGAAGAACAGACCATTCGTGAGAAACCCTTCCAGTTTATCAGCGGCTTCGGCGTTTCGCTTGAAGCTCTGGAGCAGCATGTCATCAACCTGCCAGCCGGCTCGGAGTTCGACTTCACGCTGACGCCCGCCGAGGCTTTTGGCGAATACGACCCTGAGGGCGTTCACAAACTGCAGCGCGAGGTGTTTATGGTCAACGACAAGTTCGACGCCCAGAACATCTACCCCGGTGCCGTCATCACGCTGATGGACAACCAGGACAACCGCTTCATGGCCCGCGTCATCAAGGTTGAGGCCGACGGCGTGACCGTAGACACCAACCACCCCATGGCCGGCAAGACGCTGAACTTCACCGGCGAGCTGCTTGAAAACCGCCCTGCCACCGACGACGAGGTGAACGCCCTGATTAAGCACATGACCGGCGGATGTGGCGGCTGCGGTGGCTGCGGTGGTGGAGACTGCGGCGAAGGCGACTGCTGTTGCCATTGAGAATTGAGATTGTAGATTGGAGATTTGAGATTTATGATTACCATGTAAATAATTCTCAAACATCAAATCTCAAACATCAAACATCAAAACTCAACCCTCAACCCTCAAACTAAAACAGCATGAACACATTGGGCAAACTATTTACTGTTACCACCTTCGGCGAGAGCCACGGTGCCGCCATCGGCGGTGTAGTCGACGGTATGCCGCCTGGCATCGACGTTGACCTCGACTTCATACAGCAGGAACTAAACCGCCGGCGCCCGGGACAGAGCAAGATTACCACCTCGCGACAGGAGGGTGATCGCGTGGAGCTGTTGAGCGGCATCTTTGAGGGCAAGTCTACGGGCTGTCCCATCGGCTTCGTCGTGCGCAACGAGAACCAGCACTCTCAGGACTACGAGAACCTACGCACCACCTACCGCCCGTCGCACGCCGACTATACCTACCAGCAGAAATACGGCATACGCGACCATCGCGGTGGCGGCCGCTCGTCGGCACGCATTACTATCAGCCGTGTGGTGGCTGGTGCACTGGCTAAGCTCGTGCTACGCCGCTACGGCATCAGTATTCAGGCCTACACCTCGCAGGTGGGCGACATCTGCTTAGACCGCGATTACAGGAAATACAATCTGAGCTTCACGGAGCAGAACGCCGTGCGCTGTCCCGACCCCGAGAAGGCGGTACTGATGGAGCAGCTTATCAGCGAGGTGAAGGCCGAGGGCGACACCATCGGCGGCGTCATCACCTGCGTCATCAAGGGTTGCCCCGTAGGCATAGGGGAGCCGGAGTTCGACAAGCTGAACGCCGTGCTCGGAGCCGCCATGCTGGGCATCAATGCCGTCAAGGGTTTTGAAGTGGGCGACGGCTTCGACTTCGCCACCAAGCGGGGGAGCGAGGTGAACGACCTCTTCGTCAGCAGCCAAAGCGTGGCAAGTTGCGCTATTAGCGCAACACACGGAACACCCCCAGAAGCCCCAGAAATCTCAGCAGCCCCACTCCTCCCAGCAGCCCCAGTAGCCCCAGCCGTCCCACCAGCTCCTCTCCACACCCTGACCAACCACAGCGGCGGCATCCAGGGCGGCATCAGCAATGGCGAGGACATCTACTTCCGCGTGGCTTTCAAGCCCGTGGCCACCCTGCTGCGACCCCAAGAGACCGTCGACATGGAGGGCAACGCTACCACGCTGACAGCACGAGGGCGCCACGACCCCTGTGTGCTGCCCAGAGCCGTGCCTGTGGTGGAGGCCATGGCGGCTATCACTATCTTAGACCTGTTGCTGCAAATGAGAAGCAAGCAATAAGGAGTAAAGAAAAAGGGCAAACAGACTTTTTGAGCGAAATTTATCGACGAAACGGCCAATTTAGCACTTTTTTAGATATAAAATGCAAAATAATCGATAAAACATTTGGACGATTACGAAATTTACACTAACTTTGCAAACGCTAATCGGGGCTTGTGAAAGTCTCAGAAGCTTTAGTTAAGTCTAGTTTAGTTTTTGTGTTGGTTGAGAGCGGCTGATTGGCCGCTCTCATTTTTTTGCTGTTTTACTTGCAGAGGTTCGAAAAAAGCCTTAATTTTGCAAGCATGAATTATCAACAATTAAACTTACCGCCCTATGATGCGGTCTTGAGCGAGCGCGAGGGACGGATGATGATCATGGACGCTCAGCGCCGGAAATTTGTGGCGCTGACGCCCGAAGAGTGGGTGCGACAGCATTTTGTCAACTTCCTCATTACTCACCTCGGCTACCCTAAGGGATTGATTGTCAACGAGACCGAGCTGCGCGTGGGCGACAAGCGGTTGCGCTGCGACAGTGTGCTCTATACCAAGACCATGCGTCCACAGATGATTATCGAGTACAAGGCGCCACATATACAGATACAGCAGAAGACTTTCGACCAAATAGCGGTCTACAATCTTCTGCTGCATGCTGACTATTTAGTGGTAAGCAATGGGCTTCAACACTACTGCTGCCAGATGGACTATGAGCGCCACACCTATCGCTTCCTCACCCAAATTCCCTTTTACGCTTCGCTAGTGAAGAGTGAAGAGTGAAGAATTTGATACCGCCATACCTGCTGCAGACGGAATGGCGGCAGCAAATTCTTCACTCTTCACTTTTCACTCTTCACTTATTCAATGTCGTTGGCGTCGGCAGCCTTTTTCGACGAGGCCATTGAGGTCTTGCGGATGGCGCGCTTGCGGGTGGTTTTCTTCTCTGCTGACTCTACGGGCTTGTCAACCTTGATGCCTGCCAGCTCGGGGTCAATCAGAATGCGGCCGCAATACTCGCAGACAATCACCTTCTTGTGCATCTTGATGTCAAGCTGGCGCTGGGGCGGAATCTTGTTGAAGCAGCCGCCGCAGGCGTCGCGCTGCACGTAGACGATTCCCAGGCCGTTGCGCGCGTTCTTGCGGATGCGCTTAAACGATGTCAGCAACCGAGGCTCAATCTTTGTCTCCAGCTCCTTCACCTTCTCCTTCAGCTTCTCCTCCTCGGCGCGCGTCTCTTCCATAATCTCGTCGAGTTCGCTCTTCTTCACCTCAAGGTCGCCCTTGCGCTCTTCTATCAGTGCCGTGTTCTGCTCCAACTCCTCGCCTTTCTCGGCAATGCGAGCCTGGGCCTCGCGGATCTTCTTATTGCAGAGTTCAATCTCCAGCGTCTGAAACTCTATCTCCTTCGACAGCGTGTCATACTCGCGGTTGTTCTTTACCTCGTCCAGCTGAGCCTTGTAACGCTTCACGCTCGCCTCAGCATCCTGAATTTCACCCTTTTTCTGGGTAACAGCTTTCTGAAACTCGTCAATGTCAGCCTGTATGCGCTGTATGCGCGTATTCAAGCCTTCAATCTCGTCGGCCAGGTCATCAACTTCCTCCGGCAGTTCACCGCGAAGGGTTCGCTTCTCGTCAATCGACGACAGTGCCGTCTGCAACTGGTAGAGAGTTTTCAGGCGCTCCTCTACCGTCAAGTCTGTAGCTTCTTTCTTTGCCATTGTCAATATAGTCTATATTAGTGAGTCAATTAGTGTCAATTTCAACTTTTCAACTTTTCAACTTTTCAACTTTTCAATTTTTCAATTTTTCAATTTTTCAATTTTTCAATTTTTTCAACTTTTCAAAGGTACAGTATCGGATTGGTATTGGTTTCGGCAACAAACGTCGGCACGTCGGGGCAGGCTTGGGCTAAGATGTCGCGGAACACCTCGGTGGTGAACTGCTCGCTCTGGTAGTGCCCGATGACGCATATCTGCAGCCGCTGCTCATAGCCGAAATACTGGTGATAGTGCATTTCGCCGGTGATGAAGGCATCGGCCCCAGCAGCCACGGCCTCGTCGAGCAGGAAGTCGCCGGCGCCGCCACACAGGGCCACGCGGCTGATCTTACGGCGCAGCAGTTCGTTACACTGTGCACACTCCACATCGAAGGCCTGCTTCACCTTCAGCACGAAGTCGCAACTCACCATCGGCTCCGGCAGCGTGCCGATGACGCCGCTGCCACACTCCACGTCGCCCACGCGGCGCGGGTTCATAAAGGTGACGTCCTGCAGCCCCAGCCGCTCGGCAATCTTGAAGTTCACGCCCCCGCGAGCATTGTCCATGTTCGTGTGCATAGAGACGACGCAGACATGGTGCTCGATGGTTTTCATCACCGTGCGCTGCACGTCGGTGAGGTCGCTGATGGTCTTCAGACCGCGGAACAGCAGCGGGTGGTGGCTCACCACCAGGTTGCAGCCCTTCTGCAAGGCCTCGTCGATAATGCGCTCGGTGACGTCTAAACACAATAATGCCCCTGAAACCTCCGCCTCTGTCAATCCTACCTGCAGGCCAGCATTGTCCCAGCTTTCCTGCAAGGGCAGAGGCGCGAACTGTTCAAGGGCGCTTAACACTTCCTTTATCTTCACGCTTCCTATTTTATATATGTCGGCTGCAAAGGTACATATTTTTTTGCAAATATCCAACATTTTAACCGGAAATTTCGTACCTTTGCACGCAATTATGGAATACATGTCACAAGAAGGCTACGACAAGCTCGTGGCCGAACTGAATCACATGGTCAGCGTTGAGCTGCCACAAGTGAAGGATGCCATTGCCGAGGCGCGCGACAAGGGCGACCTCAGCGAGAACTTTGAGTATCATGCCGCCAAGCGAGAGCAGGCCCGTCTGCTGGGGCGTATACGCTTCAAGCAGCGCGTGCTGGAGTTTGCTCGCGTTATCGACACCTCTCACCTGAGCAGCGATAGCGTGGGGCTGCTCTGCCGCGTGGAGATGACCAACATGGCCACCAATGCTCGCATGGCCTACACAATAGCCAGCCCCCACGAGGCCAACCTGCGCGAAGGTAAGATCTCTATCAAATCGCCCATAGCCCAGGCTCTGCTCAACAAGAAGGTTGGCGACGAGGTGGAGGTGCGCGTGCCTGCCGGGCTGCTGCGTCTGCGTATAGAGCGTATCAGCAGAGAGGGATGAAATCCTCCTACGGATAACCGACAGTAATAATCCATTTGCTGTGCTGTGAATAGCTAATTATGCTTCAAAAATGAATTTTGGCTTTAATTGGCATTCATCATCCGTCATCCATCCGTCAGTGTGTAACACAAAATGTGTCAGTATGTTACGCTGATTGGTGACGGATGACGGATGAAAATATACTTTTTTTCGCAAACGAAATTTTTGAAAAACTTGCGTCTGTTTATGACTTCAATCACTTACTGGTGCTGGTCGCGCAGCAGGTCATTGACGGTCTTCACGGGGTTGAACGTGGCCAGAGGCACCTCCACGAAGCAGGTGTTCCAGTCGCTCATGGCACCGTTCCACAGTCCAGGCAGCTCCAGCGCCTTGAGCTCCTTGCCGTTTTTCGATTTCGACGAGATGAATCCCGTGGTGCGGTCCACGAAGTCGGGCAGGTTGAAGGGCTGTCCCTTGTAGTCCTTTACGGCGCATACCAGGTCAACGGGGTTGAAGTGTGTGCCTTTGGTGAACATCTCCATATACTCCTTGTTGTTTTTGTCAATCTGCGACGACTCGAGAATCTGCAGCGAGATGGTGCCGTCCTGGTTGTAGGTGAGGAAGGGTCCGCCGCCTGGCTCACCGACGTTCTTCACCACGCCGCAGACGCGCATCGGGCGGTTGAGCTTCTTCTTCAGATATTCAGCCAGCTCCTGGTCGTTGAGCGATGCAATGTCGGGACGGCGGCAGAAGGCGTGCTCTACGAAGTGCTGAATCTCGCGCAGCTTGTCGTGCTCTACGTTTCCTTTGTCCAACTCTTCCAGATACTTGAACGTCAGCTTCTGGAGGTTCACCAGCACGCCGGCAATTACCTGCTTGTAGTCTACGGTCTCCTGCTTCAGGCGGTCGGGCACTACGTTGTCGATGTTCTTGATGAAGATGATGTCGGCGTCAATCTCGTTGAGGTTCTCGATAAGTGCGCCGTGGCCGCCGGGACGGAACAGCAGCGAGCCGTCTTCGTTGCGGAAGGGCGTGTTGTCGGGGTTGGCGGCAATGGTGTCGGTAGAGGGCTTCTGCTCAGAGAAGGTGATGTCGTATTTCACGCCATACTTCTTGGCATAGCTGTCGGCCTTGGCGGCCACCTTCTTCTTAAACATGTCCATGTGCTCATGGCTGACGGTGAAGTGGACGTTGGCCTCGCCGTTGCTGGCAGCATAGAGTGCGCCCTCCACGAGATGCTCCTCCATGGGCGTGCGCGCTCCCTCGGGGTATTTGTGGAACAGCAGCATGCCCTTAGGCAGCTGGCCGTAATTCAGTCCCTTCTCAAAGAGCATGTTGGCCACCACCTTTTTATATTGGCCCTCCTGCATGAGATACTTGATGCTCTTGCCCTCGTTCTTGCGGCATGCGGCGTCGAGGGCGTCGTAGAAGGCGAACTTCTCGATGTTGTCGAAGTATTGCTTCTCGAAGGCGGTCGTCGGCACGTCGTAGTCGGCGTCGAGGAAGGCAAACATATCCTTGAACATACGGCTGGCGGCGCCGCTGGCGGGCACAAACTTCACAATCTTGTGGCCGGCCTGCTTATAGGCATTCCACGCCTCGATGTAAGCTTTTTTGTCGGTATCGCTGGTGGCCACAATGCCTTCTTCGATACTGGCGGCAGCTTTCAGCTTGAGGAAGGGGAAACCGGTCTTGAACTCACCCAGCTGGGTGTTAATCTGCTCCTCGGTAATGCCTTTCTTGGCAATCTGTTGTAAGTCTTGTTGTGATAGCATAATATTAGGTTTTTAATTGTGATTGTCGATTTCAACGGCAAATTTACAAAGTTTTTTGTGAAAAGCAAGGAAAAACGAAAACTTTTTCTTAACTTTGCCTCAAATTTCTTGGATAACATGAACGAAAGGTTTGAATTTACCACAGAAGAGCGTGGCGAGACCCTGCGTCTCTACACGTGGTTGAAAGAAGCTATAGGCTCGTCGCTGCATGAGGGTGACGAGCAGAACATACGTACACACATAGCCTCGCTGATGGAGCAGCAGCAGTTGCAGCGCGACGTCTTCGGACTGAACCCTATACTCTCAGGCTTTCAGACGGCGCAGATACTAGTAGAGGAGACGGGCGTGAAGCGCGACGCCGTGCTGGCCATCTTACTGCACTACAGCGTGGAGTCGGGACTGCTGACCCTCGACGACGTGGAGCAGCAGTACGGTGCGTCGGTATCGCGCATTCTCCATGGCCTGCGCCGCATACAGGAGCTTTACAAGAAGAACCCCGTCATCGAGAGCGAGAACTTCCGCAACCTGCTGCTGTCGTTTGCCGAAGACATGCGCGTAATCCTGATTATGATTGCCGACCGCGTGAACCTTATGCGCCAGATTCGCGACACCGATAACCTTGACGCGCAGACGCAGGTGAGCCAGGAGGCGGCCTATCTGTATGCGCCGCTGGCTCATAAGCTGGGCCTCTACAAGCTGAAGAGCGAGCTGGAAGACCTGTCGCTCAAATACCTGGAGCACGACGCCTATTACCTGATTAAGGACAAGCTCAGCGAGACCAAGAGCAGCCGCGATGCCTATATTGAGCGGTTTATCAAGCCTATCAGCGACAAGCTCACGGCCGCGGGGCTGAAGTTTCACATCAAGGGCCGCACGAAGTCGATACACTCCATCTGGCAGAAGATGAAGAAGCAGAAGTGCGGCTTCGAGGGCGTCTACGACCTTTTTGCCATCCGCATCATCCTCGACACGCCGCTGGAGAAGGAGAAAATGCAGTGCTGGCAGGTGTACTCCATCGTTACCGACATGTATCAGCCCAACCCCAAGCGCCTGCGCGACTGGCTCAGCGTGCCTAAGAGCAACGGCTACGAGAGTCTGCACATCACCGTGCTGGGGCCTGAGCAGAAGTGGGTGGAGATACAGATACGCACCGAGCGCATGGACGAGGTGGCCGAGCGCGGCGTTGCCGCACACTGGCGCTACAAAGGCGTGAAAGGGGAGGGGAGTCTCGACGACTGGCTCACCGGCATACGCCAGATGCTGGAGACGAGCGACGGTCGCGAGGCCATGGACCAGTTTAAGATGGATCTCTATGAAGACGAGGTCTACGTGTTCACGCCCAAGGGCGACCTGCTGAAGTTTCCCAAGGGAGCCACGGTGCTCGACATGGCTTACCACATCCACTCGAAGATTGGCTCTACGTGCGTGGGCGCGCGCGTAAATAATAAGGTGGTGACGTTCCGCCAGGTGCTGCAGAGCGGCGACCAGGTGGAAATCATGACCTCAACGAACCAGAAGCCCAAGCAGGAGTGGCTCTCGGTGGTGAAGACCAGCCGTGCCAAAGCCAAGATACGCCTGGCCTTGAAGGAGACGCAGGTGAAGGAGGGACTCTTTGCCAAGGAGATGATTGAGCGCAAGTTCAAGAACCGCAAGATAGAGCTTGAGGAGTCGGTGATGCAGCAACTGATCAAGAAGCTGCACTTTAAGGAGGTCTCAGAGTTCTACCGTCAGGTTACTGACGGCACGCTGGATGTCAATACGCTGATAGATAATTACTTAGAGATACAGCAGGGCGTCAAGACCCCCACCGGCGACAACCAGGCGCGCAGTGCCGGGGAGTTTGTGCTTGACGAGACCGTAACGCAGCCGACGCAGAGCGACGACGTGCTGATTATCGACCGCAACCTCAAGGGTATCGACTATCAGCTGGCGCGCTGCTGCAATCCTATCTACGGCGACGACGTGTTTGGATTCGTCACCGTCAGTGGCGGCATCAAGATTCACCGCACGGACTGTCCCAATGCGCCGGAAATGAAGAAGCGCTTCGGCTACCGCATCGTGCGCGCCAAGTGGTCGGGCAAGGGGTCTTCGCAGTATTCCATCACGCTGCGCGTCATCGGCGTCGACGACATCGGCATTGTCAACAACCTGACGAGTATCATCAGCAAAGAAGAGAAACTCGTGCTGCGCAGCATCAACATCGACAGCCACGACGGACTGTTCCGCGGCAATCTCGTCGTCATGATCGACGACAACACCAAGCTTGAAGCCCTGCTCAAGAAACTTAAGACGGTAAAGGGCGTGAAGCAGGTGGAGAGAATCTGAACAGACATACCTTATAATGAATTTGCGGTTGAAAGACGCTTGGCGTTCCTTCAACCGCAAATTTGTATTGTGCTTAGCGTTGAGCAACAGTTACTTACGCAGTGCGGCGATGCCTTCTTTCAAGGCTGCAATCTTCTCCTCAGCGTCGCTCTGCTTCTTGCGCTCCATAGCCACGACGGTCTCGGGGGCGTTCTGCACGAAGCGCTCGTTGCTGAGCTTCTTCAGCACACCGGCTAGGAAGCCTTCCAAGTGCTGTAGCTGAGCCTCCATCTTCTGTATCTCGGCTTCCACGTCGATGAGGTTGCCAAGAGGCACTGCAAACTCGTCGGTACCAATCATGAAGGCCGAGGCGGTAGCGTCCTTCTCAGCAACGACGGTGATGGCGCTGAGGTTGGCCATCTTCATGACGACGGCGTCGTACCGGGCGTAGTCGTTCTTGCCGATGGCCTGCAGTTCCAACTGCTCCCTAGGGGCAATGTTTTTCGACGAGCGCACGGTGCGCACGCTGCTCACAATCAGCTTCACCTGCTCAATGGCGGCCAGCAGCTCAGTGTCGGCGGCGGTGGGGGCCGGCAGCTCCAGCTTGTCGCGCATGATGCTCTCGCCGGCCTGGCGGTCGTAGATGTGCTGCCACAGCTCCTCGGTGATGAAGGGCATGAAGGGGTGGAGCATCTTCAGCAGCGTCTCAAAGAACTGCAAGGTCTTGTCGTAGGTCTGGCGGTCGATGGGCTGCTGCTTGCCGTCGATGTAGGCAGGCTTCACCATCTCTAAGTACCAGCTGGAGAACTCGTCCCAGAAGAGCTTGTAGACGGCCATCAGAGCCTCCGAGATGCGGTATTTCTTAAAGAGGTCGTTCACCTCGGCGTTCACCTCCTTCAGTTTGGCTTCAAACCAGGCGGTGGCAATGGCGTTGGCGGTGGCAGTGGCATCGGCGGAGCCGTCGGTCACCTGCCAACCCTTGACCAGGCGGAAGGCGTTCCATATCTTGTTGTTGAAGTTACGGCCTTGCTCACAGAGGGCCTCGTCGAAGAGGATGTCGTTGCCCGCGGGGGCAGAGAGCATCATGCCCATGCGCACACCGTCGGCGCCGAACTTCTCGATAAGTTCGATGGGGTCGGGGCTGTTGCCTAATGACTTCGACATCTTGCGGCCCAGCTTGTCGCGCACGATGCCGGTGAAGTAGACGTTCTTGAAAGGCATGTCGCCAATGTACTCATAGCCGGCCATGATCATGCGAGCCACCCAGAAGAAGATGATATCGGGACCGGTGACGAGGTCGCTGGTGGGGTAGTAGTACTTGATCTCCTCGTTGCCGGGGTTGTTGATGCCGTCGAAGAGGCTGATGGGCCACAGCCATGAGCTGAACCACGTGTCGAGGGCATCCTCGTCCTGCTTCAGGTCGGCGTCTGTCACCGACGGGTTCTTCTGCTGAGCCAGGCGGAGAGCCTCCTCGCGGGTCTCGGCTACGACGAAGTCGTTGCCCGACGGTGACCCGTCGGGAGTGGTGGCTGAGGTGGCTGGGGCGGGGTAGTAATAGGCGGGAATGCGGTGTCCCCACCAGAGCTGGCGCGAGATACACCAGTCCTGGATGTTCTCCAGCCAGTTCTTGTAGGTGTTCTTATACTTGGTGGGATAGAACTTCAGCTCGTCGTTCATCACCGGCGGCAGGGCGATGTCGGCAAAGTGCTTCATCGAGAGGAACCACTGCATCGACAGGCGCGGCTCGATGGCGGTGTCGGGGTTTCGCTCGGAGTAGCCCACCTTGTTGGTGTAGTCCTCAATCTTCTCCA
>Ga0310691_10004116_pt1 | contig 16660 bp, 18 predicted proteins | sample 176DNAGHGlowgp2_FD_203887 | JGI IMG/M metagenome (GOLD analysis project Ga0310691, IMG submission 203887) | Sheep rumen microbial communities from Palmerston North, Manawatu-Wanganui, New Zealand - 1766 DNA GHGlow gp2 (v2) (version 2) | ecosystem: Host-associated > Mammals > Digestive system >...
CTGGAACGTGTCGTTATCTTCAATACCCTTCTTAAGACCGTTAAGAATATTCTTACCGGCTTCTGTGAAACCGCTAACATCGAAATCTTTGAGTCCATCGATAATACCGGTAAACTTGGTCTTAAGCGTGTCTTTAACATTATCGATACCGCCCTTGATGTTCTCGATGATTTCTTTACCTTTGTTGAAGAAATTCTGTAGAAACTCGCCAATTTTAGCGACTACCTTTTCACAGAGTTCTCTAATCTTGTCAACAACAGCATCGATCATTCCACCGATACCGTTTATGAGACCGTCAATTAAATATCCACCAAGCTCCTGAAATACTGTAGATGGCGAATGGATGCCAAAGAAGTTCTTGAAGAACTCGAGTATCGATTTACCAAGATTTATGATGGCATTTCGTAATCTCTCAGCGTTTTCTTCGCTTCCAAGAGCAGCCGCAAGACCCTCGATGATAGCTGTAACTAACTCGAAGACTTTTTGAATGATCGTTCCTATGTTATCGATAACGCCCTGTAAAACGCCAATTATAAACTCGGCTACGATCGTTACCAGATCGGTCATTATCTCGCCAATGTGATTCTTAACCGCTTCGAGAAGCGCCAACAATATCTGTATTAATGATTCAGCAATATTTGGAAGGTGTTCCGCTAATTTACCAAGCAATGTTTCGATCAGTACAAATATCGTTTCAACAATAATCGGGGCTTTGTCAATTATAAGCTGACAGAAATTCTCGACAACTTCACCGAGTAATATAAACAAAGCTTCGATAAGATTCGGTCCGGTCTGTTTTACAATATCTATGATACCGTTTATGATGTCGATAACCGTCTGTTTTACCGTTGGTCCAACCATCTCGACCATCTTACAGAACTCCATAAGAGCTATGCCAAGAAGCGGTATTACGGCTATGAGAGCTGGAACGTTTAACGCAGCCATAGCGGTTAAAGATGTTACGAACAGGAACATGCCGGCACCAACGGCGGCAAGAGCAGCCCCAAGTAATATCATTCCTGGAGCAAGCGCGGCAAATATAGCTGTAGCCGCAGCCAGAGCCGCTAAAACACCAACAAGCATCAATAACGATTTGATCGGATGCTCAATATCACTCATGGCGGTAAGAACCGGAACGAGTAACCGTAACGCTGCCACTATCAATAACAACGCAACAGCGCCGACCTTCGCGCCATCCATTGCGATCATGGCTACAGCTAACTCTGCTAAAACAGCACCCATAAACAAAGCGCCTTTGCCAAATTCGGACCATTTCATATCGGCGAATCGATTAACAACGTTGATTATGATCTCGAGAGCGGCGGCCATGGCGATTATACCGATGCCTGCTCCGGCACCGAATCCAGACGAACCGGCAGAATGAGCAAGTAGCGCAAGACCAAGAATTACTGCGTCAAGAGCAACGATGCCCTTTCCCAGTTTCTTAATATCCATGTCACCAAGGATTGTAACCGCGTCAACGATTTCTTTTATCACAACGGTTATCGCAAGAAAAGCAACGCCGGATCCCATACCAGCTTTGCTAGACGCCGCCATTGCAAGACCTAAAGCAGCAAGCATTCCAGCTAAAGCTATTCCACCCTGCTTAAGTACTTCGGGGTCCATTTTACCAAGTGTCTCAAGCGGTGGTATTAAAATTATCACGGCCTCGGCAAGCTTCTGGACAGACATCGACATCATAAGAAGCGACGCACCAAGAGCAAACAGACTGTTCTCACTCTTTGGAAGCTTAGACACCAATATCGCAATCGCACCAAGTAAAGCCTCGATCCCGGCAATACCCAAAAGCGCAATCTTTAACTGATCTCCTCCAAGATTCGACAAAGCAAGAATTGCTCCGGTCATGATCGCTATAGCTCCTGCAAACTCGAGCATAAATTTACCAAGAGCGTTGATAAGACCCATCTGACCGACAACTCCGACGATCTGTTTCTTAAGACCGCCTTCGCCGTCACCGCCAAGACCCTTCAGTATCAGCTTAAGAGCGGTTACAAGAAGTCCAAATACCGCAGCAATAGCTCCTACAGACTGCCAGAGCTTCTCTTTTGGTACGAACGATAAAGCAATCAGAGAACCTGCGAGTATAGCTATAGCTCCTGCGATTTTAATAAGAATATCAGCCTTAAGGTTCTTTTGGTAGTCCTTTAACACCCCGCCAAGCTCTTTGAAAGCTCCTGAAGCGGCTTCGAACATCTCTCCAACTCCACCAAGAGCACCCGTGAGATTTTTGAAGCTCATAACAAAGCTTACAAGTGCTCCGGTGTTAATCCAGTCCATAAGTTCACTGGCGTTCATGTTTGCAAGATAATGACCGATTCGTTTAATGAAGTTTACTACCACATCAGCAACAACCGGGAAGTATTTGGTAATATAAGGACTGACTTTGGCGATAACGTCCTTGATCTTAAGAAACGCCATACCAAGTCCGCCAAATATAACCGTAAGAGGTGAAAGTTTGGTCTCGGTTTTCGATACGAAGTTGTCCATCGAGCCGGTGTCGATACCGTCAAACTCTTTGAAGGTCTCGCCAATATCTTTTATGGCACCCTTCATTAACTCTTTAACTTTACCAAAAGCTTCTACGATTTTTGGACCGAGGTTAAGAATTTCTCTTTTGTACGGTTCGAAGAAATCAATAAGAGCCTGTTTAGCTCCGTCCGATTTTATTCCCTCGCCGAGTCCTATTATTTCGCCCTTAACAGTATTAGCAAACTCTAACAGACCTTCTTTTACTCCGGAAGCTTTAATCTTCTCAGCAAGATCATTAAACTCGTCTTTTATGAAGCCTGTAAACTTCGTGACTTGTTCCGGTATATCGAAGCTCGCTACAAGATCTTTAATTACTTCTATGAGTTTAAGAATTCCATAAGCCGCGGCCCCAGCTACAACAGGAAGCACTTCCATGGTATGAAGAAGTGCTGTATCAATAATGCTCGATACGATCCCCTGCATGTCAGCTATTTTGTCGCCAACCTTTCCGAGAACCGTTAAGAGACCGTTGCTGCCATTAAACAGAACACTGAATAATGGTGTAACAACTACAAGCAGAGTATGAAAAGCATTGTAGATTATCTTTAGGATCGCAAATAATCCTCGGAAAACGCCCTTAAGCCCAGTCATCTGAGCGGTTGCCTCGCTAAAAGCAAACATCAGATTTCTAAACTTAAAGGAAATATTCGCAAGGTTTTCAGCTGTGGCAGGAGGAAAGAACTCGTGGAAAGCTTCCTGTAAAGGTATTACAACGTTCTTAATCGCCTGAAACGCCGCCTTGAGGCCGTCAAGAACAGCTGCACGGCCATCCATCGCTTTCCAACCCTTAAGTGTCTCGTTTCTGGCGTTAGACATGTTGGTTATGTATGTTCCAACAACATCGTTAACTCGAGTCCAAAGATCCTTAGCCTCGTAAAAATCACCGAATACAAGTTCCCAAGTTTCAGCCCAGCCAGAACCAACAGCCTCTTTCAGGGTGTCCATCAACTGAGTAAAAGACTTTACTTCCTGGGCCGCCTTAAACGCTTTTTTACCAAGTTCGTCTTCTTCGTTAGCATATCTACCAAGAGTGTCGATAAGAACGTCTGCGGTTAACCATTGGTACTGCAATGAGTCGTTAAACGCGTGTGATGCACTGACAACATCATCAAACAGTTTACCCTGGTTATTCGATGTAAGAACCGTATAGGTGCCATCAGCGTTTTTAGCCACAGTATTCATGGCCTCGGCTGTTTTAAGTAACTCTTCCTTAAACTCAACCGTGGCCATGTTAGCGTTCTCAATTGATTTCCAGTCGATAAGTTTTACCGTACCCGATGACAACGCCTGAGCAAAGTTATACATCGCGTGAGATGCCTGGTTTGCATTCGCTCCGGAGAGTGCCGCTTCATTTGAAATACCCTGAATGGCAGCAACCGCTTTATCGAGGTCAACACCAGCATTTGTAAACTTACCGATACTTTCGGTCATATCAGAAAACGAATATATAGTTTTGTCGGCGTATGTGTTTAATTCTTCAAGTTTAGCCTTTACAACATCGAGACCAACCGAGTTACCATCAGCATCTCTTGCACTGTTTAAAATCGTCTGAACCGATCCGAGCTTAAGTTCATACTCGTCAAATCCTTCTTTAATTGGCTCAATCGTAAGAGACTTAAGCATCTGCTCGCCGGTCTGAATCGCCTGTCGACCAATATCTTCAAGCGCACCGGTGCAGATTCGTCCCATCACAGAGAAGTTGCCGTTAATTTTGTCAGCGGCAGCTAAGATAGGACTAAAATCAACGCCCTTAACCGAATTATTTACTTCGGAAAGACCTTTGGAGGCGCCTTTAAAACTTAAAGCCTGTTTCAGCTTATCAAGAGTAGACAGGCTCGTAGACGCATTTTTCTCGAAGTCTTTATTGTCAAATTTCATAGAGACAACGCGTTCTTCGATTGTCTTGCTCATACTTTAGACACCTCCTTCGTTAAATCATCAACTATTTTGTCGAACTCTGGCTGTATAGCCGGGTTTATGTAATCTCGACCCTCTACCCATCCTCCGTTCTTGGTGCCGTGTCCGTACTGTAAAACAACAGCGACACAAACACCGTCGATAACGTTGGAATTATAAAAAGAGAGAGTGGCCGAGTTTCTTTCACGAGTTATCTTGTAAGACCACGACCTTGCAGTCTCACCAGTATCCACAGGGGTCGCCTCAGAAAGAACTTTCACACCCTCTCTTCCGTATTTGTCAAGAATTCCGAGCCGTACTGTTTCTTTCAGCCGCTCGATGTATTTCGTGGTTTTTGTGAAATCCCCGTCCTTACTAAGCGTAATCATCGATTATCCCTTTGTGTTAAACTTGGCTTTGTTCGCCTCGTTTATGGCGACATACTCGTTTAAAACATCACGTTGGCTTCTCTTCTTAGGTTTCTGACTCTTTATTTCACAGATTCTTATAAGAGTCATGAGACGGTTCAGATGCCACTTTTGGCATTCGAACGGGATTCGAAACGCTACCATCCAGTAATAAATCAACTCAGCGGTCACCTGTTCGCGACTTCTTCGTGCCGGGCCTCTGCTTTTTATCGTGGTAGCGGTATGCGGAGAATTCATATAGTCGGTTATCTCCTGAATATTCTGTCTGGTCAGACAATAGTAAATATTCGGATCAACATTCTGTGTGATCGTCATACAGCGGAAATAATCGAACAATTCTTCGTCTGTTTTGTCAGCATTTGACAGGAAGGGTTTACACCATTTTGATTCCCACTTGGAGAGTGAGACGAGAGAGTGTTCGAGTGTTATGGTTCGTTCTTTCATGTAGATGAACCGCTCATTTCTCTCGTCCCAAAACTCTCCGCCCGGAATAGTTATCGTTAACAAACTACTTCACCGAAGAAAGTTCCTGAGCCTTAGCTGCTGTTTCCGCCATGTCCTTTGGGAGAACCCCGTTAACAAAGTCGGCGGCAGCTTTCGAATCAGTAATGAGCTCCATATAAAGTTCGGAGTATGCCTCTGTTGATGTAAACCTCTTTGTAATCTCGGGAGATTTGTTAAACTCTCTGCCATCTGCTGATTTTTCGCCATAAGAAGCCAGAATAAACTGTTTAAAAGTCTCGGCAATGGTTGGACCATCCTGTTCAGAAACGATCCGGTTAAGCATCGCCGAATAGCCACCCTGTACACCCATTTCCATTTCTGCTATTTCGGCTTTTGTTAGATTGAAGTAAAAGTCTTCTTCTCGTTCGTTGCCGTCAAAGTCAGAATATTTAATGGTCTTTTTTAACATTGTTTTACTCCTTTCGTTTTACGCTCTTAGCCCTGTGCTGTGAAGTGAGAAATAACTTCAGTAGGAAGAGGTAGTCTCGAAGTTGTACCCTCTGATCCACCTGTTCCATCGGTTCCATAAAGAATATCTTTGAACGTACCAAGTTTTGTAGAATCAACCTTGGTAGAGTCGATGATAATGTGAGCCGTTGGCTTGTATCCCGGAACAGCGATCGGTGTTGTTGAAACCTCCCAGGAAAGTGTCATGGCTTCAGGACTATCGTTAATTGTGTTGTAGTCTTTCGAAGACGGAGCAGCTGTGCAACCATATACAAGGTGAATCTTATAACCCTTGTTGGTGCCTTCAGTGTCGTTACCAATCTTTGTCACATAGCTGAACCCGAAAGTCTTACGAGGCTGCTGAGTGACATAAACACCGTCAGTGATAGACGCAGTGCCGTCACACTCTGCAAACTCGTCAGGTCTTGTGTACGCCTCAATTGTTGCAGCATAGTCCTCAGCAGAAATCATGTTCAGATACTTAATATCATCCGCCCAAAGAGTAGTAGTCTCTGCTCCAGACGGGTTCTCGGAAACACTGGTAAGACCGTTCCAAGCCACACCAGCGCCATATGCGTTGTTGTCATAAACAAAGAGAACGCCCTGCTCTACACCAGTCTCGTAGAAACGTTCCCCTACAGCATCCCATGTGAGTTTTGACATATATTACCTCCTAATAGAATACTCTAAATACAAAATGATTAAGGTGATCCGCTGCGTAAGCTCTTTCGAATGTACATAACGGCAAATCAGACACCTTATCAGCTATTACACTATCCGGATCTTTGTCGATAACCGTCACCATGTAAGCTTTATGATGGATGTATCGAATGTTATCAGCCTTAAAATCGTCTATGTCGGTTAACGAGTATACGATTGCCGGATAGTGCATTTTTAATGTTGCCGGGGGCTGGAAGTATACTTCGGTGCTCCCGAGAATATCTTCGAGAATGTACTGAAGTTCCACTCGGTCTCTGCTAGGCATTGAACACACCCCCAAGCGATAAAATTAAACGTGGGTACTGCACTTCGACAGATGTAACCCGCCAGGCAGTACCCATGTATTTGACATATCTGATGGCATGAAAATTCTCAGTGACGAAAGGATCGGCGATAATACTGATCTGATTCGATATGGAAATATCTTCATTGACTTTGTTATCAGCTTGTAAGCTTCGGGTGTTTCTTATTACGTCTCCAGAATAATACTGTTCGTGGTATACTTCAGCAGTAACCCCTCGTTTATAGTGAGTCGTGACATCAAAGCCTTCTATCCCGGAAACGTCGAAACCCACGACTCCGTAAAATTTCGCCATTTTGAATTTTCTCCTTTAATTACTCAGTAACGTCTTCTTCCAGAACAATTGCAGAGTAAATTCTGGTAAGAGCACCGGACAGACGAGTCTCCAGCAGGTACTTCTCTTTGTTGAAGTCGATGTCGAAGTCGCTGAACTTAGTAACTTCGCCGCCCCTAGTGGAGCCAACCTGATAGTCTGCCAGATTTACAAAGATACCAAGAAGCTTCTTAGTCTTAAGCGTGTCAACGTTGTCTACAGTAACTGTGACTGTTCTTGTCTGGTCTTCGAACTGTTCAACGGTGTGGATGCTGTTAACGTTGAGAGCTCTTGCGAGATCTGTTTCGGAATCATAAATTCTTCTACCATTGAGGTCTCTTGCCAGAAGCATGATGTTCAGCAGGTGCGGAGTGCAGAAGAAGTCTGGCTTACCGCTCCCCTTGTATTTTTCTCTGAGATAGAGAGACTGAGTGATGATCGCTTCAGCATAGATGTAGTTCTCACCAAAGTGCTTATCAGTGTCGTCGCCCTGGAGTTCGGACTCGGCAGCAGTAAAGTCTACATCGCCGTGAATTGTGTAGAGCTCCTCGTCAGTCCAGATTGGTCTGATGTGGGATTCCTGAATCTTGTCCGCAGCAGTAGCAAGTCTGCCATCACCGATGAGAATAGCCCTTGCGACTTCCTCGTTGAGCAGAGTCTTCATTACTTCGTATTCGTAAGCTACGATGTCGAAGTCAGTAATATCGATGATGTCATCTCTGTGCAGGGAATCCTTGACATAAATAGTCTGAGGATCGGTTGTTCTGGATACCAGAGTAGCGTTCTGCATAGCGATCTTCTGCTCGCCCTTAGTCTTATATCCTTCTGCTCTGAGTCTTACGTCACGAATATCCATCTGACGAGTTCTGATACGGCTGATTGGTGATTTACGTACGCCGTTCATTACTGTGGAAACCCAAGTCTGGTCTCTTGTAATGAGTTCCGGAGCACCAGGATAAACATCTTTGTAATCCGGGAAGAGCTGAGTAATGCCGTCGAATCCGTGCTGGAGTTCATCTTCGGACATACCGCTGCTAACATAATCCCTAAGAGTCGCCTGGAAGCTACCTTTGTCCTTAGCCTGTCTTACGATCTCTTCCTGATCGGCGTGAGTGAGATAAAGTTCGTTTCTACCCTCGTTGCTTTCAAATACGTTTCTCTTCATAAAGTCTTCTCCTTCTTCGTCAGAGTGTTTAACTTCGTTGTTTTCTAAAAGGCTTCCAATAATCGCATAAACTGCGGTCTTCTGCTTTTCGCTTAAGGTGTTAAATACGTCTTCGATAGTTTCATCTTCGTTGTCGTCATCGGAGTCGGCGTGCTTAATATCTTCTTTGCCTTCCATGAGGCTTCCGATAATCGCATAAACAGCGGTTTTCTGTTTTTCGGTTAAGGTGTCAAATACATCCTTGACTGTTTCTTCTGAATTGTCAGCCTTGTCTGAGTGTTCGATGTAATCGTCATTCACATCGTCGTTAGCGTGAGCTAACTCAAGGTCAAAACCGGTATAAATAACAGCAGATTTGCCGTCAGTACTCTCGTCGCTGTGATACATAACATCATCAATGTAAGCACCTGGATTTGCACCAGCGTGTACAAGGCTTACTTCCCGGATGTTACCATGGAGAACTTTATCTCCGTCCTGTCTAAGCTGATTCGCATAAATAGACAGGGAAGTAATATCACCATGCTGTACAAGAGCTTTACCAATAACGCCGCTTTCGGTGTCATTGAATGTACCGTACGCCCTTACACCGTCATCAGCGTTTTTGAGCAGGGCGTGCCCTAAAACATCACCTGGCTCGTCATGTCTATGGTTCCAAACAAGAGGAACCGTCATACCATCATTGTCTTTAAAGGCGTCTTTCATGATAGTACGACCATCTGAGCATCGAAGGTTATTCCTCGTAGCCCATCCTGTAAAATCGTAAGTCACATTAAACCTCTTTTCTTATACTGTTCAAGAGCGCGTGAATCTATGTTTTTACCCTTACTACCACCGGAACCCTTTTCTGGTTTTGCGTATTCAGCCAATATTTTGTCGTATTCGTTCTGATACGTTTCTTCGTAAGAGCTGTTAATACCGGCTTTCGCCAATTCGAACACGACTCTTGTAGCCTCACAAGCACCCTTTAGTTTGGCGGCAACCTGTTCTCGCTCAACCTTAGCAGCATCGGATTCAGCCCGGTAATTTTCCCTAAGTTTCTCTTTCTCAGCAGAAACTCGAGCCCGCTCTTCTTTAGAAAGACCCTTGGTAGATATGGACTTTATGTGAGCCTGAAGCTGTTTCAGACGGGCGCTGATACGCTCTCTGGCTGCCTTTGCTTCTGCTCGGTGATTCTCTATAGACTGCTTTTTGCTCTCATTCGAAGTTTTAAGATCTGCTTTCTTATGCTCGGTGATCTGGTCTTTGGTGTATCGCCAAATCTCTTTACCTTCATCGCTTAATGCCGCAGAAGACCGTTTGCCCTTTAGCTTCTTATGCTCCTCGTAATACTCGTGAGCCTTTACCGGGTCGTAATATGGTGAAGCGTAGTGTCTGAGACCTCTGCTGTTTATCACGGCTCGGTAAGCACCATCGGAACGAAAGCCGTCTCTTTTGCTTTTATCCATTCTCTTCACCTATTGCTTCGCCAACGATCTCGTCGATCTGGGATTCAAGACTATTCAGGAGATCGTTAATGATCTGATCGTCAGCTGCTGCTACTTCAGGATCACGTCCGGTTTCTCCATTTTGAATTCCCGCGTCGACCGTTCCCTGCTGGTTGAGATTTCTGTTTCTCAAAGCATCTGCATTAGGGTCTTCAGACGGTTTCATACCGATCTTCTGTCTCAATTCATTTGGAGACATGATTTCGCCTCTGATCATCTTGTCTGAGATCTCGGCAATCTTCTCGATCGGAGCCAGACGGAAAGGATCTCTAAAGAAAGAAATAGACTGCCCCTGAGATCTGGCAGTCTTTGTAAGAAACTTTCTTTTCATTTCATCTGCGAACGCAGAAAGAATCGGTTCAATGGTTCTGTTGTAATAGTTGACCATCGTCTGCTCGTTAGCAGTTCCATCTAAGATCTCTTTCGTTATACCTAACTGGCTGTATAGCATACTCGTTAAATACTCGATCTGACCCATCAGATTATTTTCAACCGCTCTGTTGAGCTGTACGATTCTTTCTGTTCCATCAGTGTAAGCAATTCCGTATTTGGAATTTGCTAACTGATCCTCGATCATTTGGCGTCTTTCTTCCGCCTGTTTACGTCTGGTTTCAGTCTTTACTACATAAGGAAGCTGAATAATTAAATCAAGTTTTCCAGAGTTACTGTCCTCGTCCACTCTGTCAAGGAGTGCAAGCTTCTTTACCAGACGCTGAAGAGTTGAGTTCGGTTCGTTGATTACTTCCCATAAAGGATTCTCTACGATTCCGACCGATTCTTTTGTGACTATAATCTCTTCTTTTCGTCCGGTAATGTCGTTATAAGCCTCGACTTTGACGTGCCTTGGATACCAGGATACGACTTTTCCAGCTCGCATCGATTTGATGTTATATGAGCCGGTGTTGTCCGGATTAGTGTCTGTTTCGACTGGGAGTATTACTACATGCCCTTCGTTTAACATCGACATAACCAGATCCTGACGGAAAAGTCTTCCTGTCTGGTCGATATTGGCTTCGTCCATCAGACAGTAGTTGAGACTCGATTTAATTGTCTTAATATAGCGTTCATCTTCGTCAACTTTTATATGACGCATTTCTATCGACGCACAATCTAAAGCTATTCGATTGAATATGGACGTGATGATAGTTCGCTCAGTCCGCCTCGTCAGCTGTATTCGATCGGGTCGATATGTAGAAACCGGTCCGTGGTACTTCGTGTACGCCGTTGGGTCCCTATTCAAAAAAACATTCCAGGCGTTTTTAAGCCTGGAGGTAAGTGTTAATTCCATTTTGAATTTATCCTTTGGTTATCTAAAATGTTTGTTTTCGGTTTAGAACCCAATCTTACTCTTAGCCTTGGCGGCCAAGCTTTTTGCGTCTTTCACTTTAATCTTAGGTAAATCTGATTTAGAAAGCGACGCAAGTTTCTTCTTTCCCTCATCGACTTTTCGCTTTACCTTATTAGAAAGTTTGTTCTGCTCGCGAATTCGTTCCTGTTCGGCGATATATGCATCGGCAGCTTCTTTGCTGTTGGCGCCAACAAATGCCTGATTATCGGAAGATATAGAACTTGATTTTTTATTTGATTTGTTTTTGTTGGAATTGTTTCCGCCACCGCCGCCGATCTCAGCTTCATCAAAAGACACCTCTACTCCGCTTTTTGTCTGATATCGATCTTTACCAGCCGGAGTTAAAGACCCATCTTCGTTCTGGAACCTACGAATTCCGTGCCTCTGACCCTTGATTCCGTAATGTATAATGTAATTACTCATAACACCCCTCTAAAATTTCTTACTAAGACTTTTCTTAACGCTCTTGAAATAGTCCTTACCGGATTCGATATAGCTCGCATACTCTTTTAAAGAATATCTCGCTCTGTTGATTGCCCCAGATGTTCCAAAACGTTTCTGCTCACCATAACGTTTTTTCTTAAGTTCCTGAGCTCGAGCCTCTGCTTCGTTAAGCCGATCGAGTGCTTCGATAGCCTCCCGAACTTCTCGTTCTGCCTCGGCCTGAAGTGTGGCTATATCAGACTTGTTTTTATCTTCCGCACTACTGGAAGACGTTGGATCTTTAATCTGATGTCCGCCAACCTCGTGTCCCATGCTCCGTTTAGGTTTGACTCCGTCTTTTCCATAACGTTCTTTGCCCGCCTCAGTAAGTGTTCCGTCCTCATTTTGAAATCTTCGGATGCCATGGCGTTGACCCTTGATGCCGTAGTGTATTATGTAATCCATGGCGTCACTCCTTAAGCTTCTTAGCTGTGATAACGAAATCCGCCACCTGAGTGCCTACTACTGCCAAAGTACCGACCGTAGCTAATGCCGCAGCAACGTTCGCTTTACCGTTTCTGGTCTGAGGAGTGTTTACAATTTCGTTATAATCTTGCTCAAGTTTTGCTCGATTAATCATCCTTCGAATTTCGTCATCTGATTTATCGGACAAATCAATCGGTTTTGTCTTTTTAAGCGGTTTGTTTCTCTGGGCGTTTCGGTTTATGTCGTTCAAAGTACGGCTTAAATCTTGAGCTGACTTAGAAAGATCTCTAACAGATGTGCTATCACCAGACTCGTTCTTTTTGGTATTTTTAATGAAGTTGGAAGTCATCTGTTCCTTTTTCGTACGTTCCAATAACGCGTCGAGTTCTTTGTCAGACAACTCAGACATTTTTTTGCCTTTGAGTTTGTTTATGTCTTTCAAATCTTTTCTTTCTTGACGGGATTTTCTCTGGTTTTTTGGAACATAATACTTTCCAACAAAGCTTCGTATTACGCCCTTACGCTGACCAAGAATGCCGTGATGACTAAGCCACTCGTTATCTGGCTCATACTTTAAAATATAATCATTCACATACTGCCTCCTCACATTTATCCAAGCTGTGCGATGTTGGCTAACGCTTTAGCACCACGCTTTTTGGCGAAATTCTTAGTCCCGGTCTTAGCGGCAGACTGCATATCTTTATTGGTTTTTGACTGGTTGCTCGAATTTGTCATCATCTTGTCCATAAACTTTGAAACTCGAGCGACGTTATAGTAAGCTTTTGCTGCGGCGAAACCAAGTTTCATGGCGTCTTTAGCTGTGCCAAGAGCGTACTTACCCTTTTGAGCGAGTAATTTTGCCTGAGCCATTTTGGTATGTCCGGTTACTTTACTGACCTCAACATTCAATTCAGCCTTCTTAAGCGCCGCATCCCGCTTTAACTGATTCTTTGTAAACTCTCCACTGGCTCCAACCAGATCAGCACTCGCGTCTAACGTCTTCTCAGTATACTTGGCATATCTCTCTTTTCCAGCAGGAGTAAGTGAGCCGTCTTCGTACTGAAATCGTCTTACACCGTGTCTCTGACCCTTGATACCATAATGGCATAGATAGTTATTATCGGTCTTATACTGCACAATATAATTCATATCACACCTAATCAAATGCCTCTCTGTTCTGTTTAAATGCCACATATGCATCCAAAGTGGAGGCTATAGCATCTATCTTCTGATCGCCTCTCTTCTTATACAGTTTCCGGTTACCGTTGGTGTCAACAAGAGTTATACAGTTTCCCATACAAAACGACACAACCGATTCGTCGAAGAACAGCAGTCGATCCTCTGCAAGACTCTTAAGCTCACCAAGTGGCACGGATTCTGTTCGTGCTCCCTGAATGACTTTGACAATTCCAAATGGTCCGTTCTCTGTCTCCCAGCGAGCGATAAACTCCTTTGCGTTGTACGGGTCATATCCAATAGAAAGAACACTGTAATCTCGATCGATTATGTGCTGGTCAAGATCCTCGTAGACTTCCATCATGTCTAGAACACTGCCCTCAAGAACAATCAGACTGCCTTCTCGTAAGAACTCGTCATACTTTATTCGCATGGCGGGAGGAAGCTTTGACAAAGTCCTGGAAGTAATATAACTTCGGTTCTTAATGCCAAACCCGCTGCCACGTATTGGAAACAGAAAACTGAACGAACAGAAGTCATCCCCTCTTGACAGGTCGATACCAAGTGAACACGGCATACCCCAGTAATCTCTTCTCGGATGTGGCAGGGTTTCTTCGTATGTAAAGTAATACGTATAGCCCTCCATTGGGATGCCGAACCTCTTTGCTAGTGTGTCGTTTCTTGTGGCAGGAGCTTTCTCGGCTCTTTCCTTCTCGAGCTGGTAAGTCTCGTAAGTTACCGTCTTACCAAGATTAGGATTCGCCTTAAGCCACATAGCCGGGTCCTCAACCTCGTCAATGCTGTCGAGACAGTACCACCAGATAGACACATGAGGGTTGATGTACTCTCCTTTAAGGATGTCTTCCAACTCCATTTTGATTGTGTCCCCGGGTCCGTTTCGAACCGTTCCTTCTGAACTCGTTGCGATGATGAGATAGTCGTCAACCTTGGATGCCCCCTGCTCAATGGCACCGATTACATCCTCTTTGACATCTCCGGAAAGCCATTCGTCGACGGTTGCGATCTTACACCGAAGTCCCTGAAGCTTGTCTACCGACATAGGACGAACCTCAAGAAGTGAGCCTGTTAGAAAGTTCTCAATACCCTTCTTAGTCGAGGCTAACTTCTGCCGATTGGCTTTCGATCCAGTCGTGTTTTGCAGTGACCCCTCGGTGAGAAACTTGAACATTGGTCCTCTTGCTCTTGTAATCGCAGTCCTGATTGGAGAAAGAATCTCGTCAGCCTGCTTCATGGTCGGAGCGGTAGTGATCTGATGAGTTGTAGACACATCGACATTTAGGAAGAAATCCTGTATTGTCGAACCGTACATGGACTTTGCTGCGCCTCGTCCGATGATGAGATACTGCTTATTCACCAGTCGTTTCTTGATCGACTTCGTCTCGTAGTGACCGCCGTGATTGTCCGGATCTGAGACCCACACGCTTCTGTCTTCGAAGTAATACCAGCCAAACACCTGCTCTGCCCAAAGCTTAAATGTGTCAAGTAACTTCAGCTCTGTACCATCTGTTAAAGTTAACTCGTTTTCACAGAACTGAATATAACCATCAATCGCTTTGTCATCATACCAAACGCCCGGATTAGCTATAAGATCGTCGATACGGTTCATCTCCATGGCGATCTTTCGATTGACCGGAATCTCTCCTCGCATTACCGCGTCACGAAATTGTCCGTAGTATATAGGAGTAGCTGTGTTGGACAAAGCCACAAGCTACACCCCCTCGGTCTGTTTCGCTCTCTCAGCATCGCTCACGTATTCGTCAGCTGCCACATTTATCCGCCACTCAAACTCGTTCACTCGTTCCTGTATTGCCTGGGTAGCAAAAGAATTGTTCGGAGGGTCGAACAGAAGCTTGACTCGTTTGGATACATACGACTTGATGAACTCTAGGTCGTCTCTTTCGGCGTCGATAAAGTCAGACCAAACCGCCGTGTCATCTTCTATTTTGAATCCACCGGACGGTCCAGCACCGATCTGAGTAAGCACTGCGAGAATCGAGTTAATAGTGAGAATTAATTCCTCGTCGAAATGATCGTATTCCGGAGCTATTCCAAGATCCTTCTTAACAGACTGTAAAATACTGTCCATTACCTGATCACTCCTTATTCTCTTTCTTCTTTGGTGTCTTATCTACTGGAGGCATGTCAACTGTGATAAACTTACTCATACAGTAACCATTAATCTCCTCATCCATACGAGGTCTTGTATTAAGCCTTGTGGCGTGGATACGATAGAACTTATTGTTAAGCGTACTTGGATCGATGTCGACCGCCATACCCTTGTCAATAATGTTTACTACCGCAGCTCTTGAAGACGGGTTCGCACGGACATTAAGTTTGTCACAGTTAACCTTACCGGTTACGGGACCCTCTGCTTTCTTGCTTGCTATAGACATGTTATGCTCCTTTCTAATGTTTCCATGGACATGTATCATTCGGTTTTCTCTCGATCATTTCTTCTTCAGCTTCTACGCCGTAGTGGATCGCGTTGTGCGTTCTATGAGAGACACAAACCAGATACTCCGGATCAAGAAGAATGTCGGTTGAATGAATAATGTCCGACGCAACGATTCGGTTCATGTGATGAATGATGACCCGGTCGTGAATGTCGTAACCTTCCAAGGCAAGATCACAACCACCGTCTCGTTCAATCACAAGATTTCGAATTGCTTTCCACTCTTTCGAGGTGTAAAACCGCTGATTCAAATATCGCTCGAATCCGAACGTATCTGTTCCAACAGTTCCACGCATTAAAAGATAGTTCAGACGATCTTTGTAATTATCGAACTTCAGAAGTTCTGTGTATGTTCTAATCGTCCCCATCTTCGTCAGCTCCTCGATAAATATTCATCGCCGCTATTGCATTTGCGTAGAGCTCTTCGATCTTGTCAGCTCGTTTAAGCGATGAGGTCTTTGCTTCGAGCAATTCGTTTTCGTGTTTCAACTTCTCTCTTTCGAGGCGAGCTACAGTTGTCCCAAGTTTTAAGTAATGTGTAATAACTTGTGAGGACGCTGTTCCTTCTCGAAGCTGTTTCTCTGCAAGATCAACCGCTAAGGAGATTAGCTGATTCTCTCTTGACTCCGGATTGGAAGCGGGACGAGTAGCTCTTGGAATGTCTTCTTCGGCAGTTTTCTTTCGCCGGCCCACACTTTCATCCCCCTTTCTGCCACTACAAATATGGTTTTGCTTAGATCTTTAACACTTTTACACCATTTAAGAAACCCCACGGCACCCGGAAATCCTGTAGTCTGCACGACGAAAGGAGTAAAAACAATCGTGCACAGTATGTAAGTTGTTAACCGCATAGCAAAGAGAGGTAGTTTTGGAAATCAACAAGGCAAATAATGCCGTGGGGTTTATTAAACGCTGCAAAATTCTTGCCGCCGGAGAAAATATAAAG
>Ga0310691_10004118_pt1 | contig 16651 bp, 13 predicted proteins | sample 176DNAGHGlowgp2_FD_203887 | JGI IMG/M metagenome (GOLD analysis project Ga0310691, IMG submission 203887) | Sheep rumen microbial communities from Palmerston North, Manawatu-Wanganui, New Zealand - 1766 DNA GHGlow gp2 (v2) (version 2) | ecosystem: Host-associated > Mammals > Digestive system >...
TTTTTGGTTTTCTACTCACTTATTCGTACCTTTGCACCCAAATTCAAAAAATACGTATTTAAGGAATGGAAAACAAGACTTTTAAGCGTACGACGGTGACGTCGGCGCTACCATACGCTAATGGCGGCGTACATATCGGACACCTGGCTGGTGTATATGTACCTGCTGATATCTATGTGCGTTATCTTCGCTTGAAGAAGCGCGAGGTATTGTTTATCGGAGGTAGTGATGAGCATGGTGTGCCCATCACGGTTCGTGCCCGTAAGGAGGGTATCACCCCACAGGATGTAGTAGACCGTTATCACAAGATGATCAAGGACTCGTTCGAGGAGTTCGGAATATCGTTTGATATTTATTCAAGAACCACCTCTGAGACTCACCATAAGTTTGCTGCAGAGTGGTTTAAGAAGCTCTATGACGAGGGTAAGCTGACTGAGGAAACAACAGAGCAGCTTTACGACGAGGAGGCTAAGCAGTTCCTGGCTGACCGTTATGTAACAGGTGAATGCCCACATTGCCACAACGAGGGAGCCTATGGCGACCAGTGTGAGAAGTGCGGACGCGACCTCTCGCCAACAGAGTTGATTAATCCTAAGTCAACCATCTCTGGTTCTACTCCTGTACTGAAGAAGACCAAGAACTGGTATCTGCCTCTGAACGAGTATCAGGACTGGTTGAAGAAGTGGATCCTCGAGGAGCACAAAGAGTGGCGTCCAAACGTATACGGCCAGTGTAAGAGTTGGCTCGATATGGACCTGCAGCCTCGTGCTATGACTCGCGACTTGGATTGGGGTATCCCAGTGCCTGTAAAGGATGCAGAAGGAAAAGTGCTCTATGTATGGTTTGATGCGCCTATCGGCTATGTATCAAACACCAAGGAACTCTGCGAGAAAGAGCCAGAGAAGTGGGGCTCATGGGAGAAGTGGTGGCAGGATGAGGATACTCGTCTGGTTCACTTTATTGGTAAGGACAACATCGTGTTCCATTGCATCATCTTCCCAGTCATGATGAAGGCTCACGGCAAGTATATTATGCCTGACAACGTGCCTGCAAACGAGTTCCTGAACCTCGAGAACGATAAGATCTCAACCTCTCGCAACTGGGCTGTATGGCTTCACGAGTATCTTGTAGATATGCCTGGCAAGCAGGATGTGTTGCGTTATGTATTGACAGCTAATGCTCCTGAGACCAAGGACAACAACTTTACTTGGAAGGACTTCCAGGATCGCAATAACAACGAGCTGGTTGCTGTTTATGGCAACTTTGTGAATCGTGCACTCCAGTTGACTAAGAAATATTGGAACGGTGTGGTTCCTGCCTGTGGCGAACTGCAGGATGTGGATAAGGCTGCACTCGAGGAGTTCAAGGACGTGAAGGCTAAGGTTGAGGCTCTGCTGGAGCAGTTTAAGTTCCGCGATGCTCAGTTCGAGGCTATGAACCTGGCTCGTATTGGAAACCGCTACATCACAGAGTGTGAGCCTTGGAAGGTTTGGAAGACCGATCCAAAGCGTTGCGAGACTATCTTGAATATCTGCTTGCAGCTCACAGCCAACCTCGCTATCGCCTTCGAGCCATTCCTGCCATTCAGCAGCAAGAAACTTCGCGAGATGCTGAAGATTGATAGCTTCGAGTGGGAGCAGTTAGGTTCTACAGATCTCCTGAAGGCTGGTCATCAGCTTGGAGAGCCTGCTCTGCTGTTCGAGAAGATTGAGGATGATGTGATTCAGAAGCAGCTCGACAAGCTCGAGGCAACCAAGAAGGCTAACGAGGCCGCAGCTTATAAGGCAGCTCCTATCAAGGATACCGTTTCGTTCGAGGACTTCGAGAAACTCGATATCCGTGTAGGTCTGGTTAAGGATTGTCAGAAGGTCAAGAAGAGTAAGAAGCTCCTGCAGTTCACTATCGACGATGGTTCTGGCACAGATCGCACCATCTGTTCTGGTATCGCAGCCTTCTATGAGAACCCAGAAGAGCTGATTGGCAAGCGTATCCTCTTCGTGGCTAACTTCGCTCCTCGCCAGATGATGGGCATCGAGAGCCAAGGAATGATTCTCAGCGCAGTAGATGCTGACGAAAGCCTGAGCGTTGTAACAACCACCAAGGATGTAAAACCTGGCAGTCAGGTAGGATAATTCTTGCGGAATTATAGTAACCCTAACATAAATCTCGCGGAAGCCCAGTATTTATCGGACTTCCGCGTTTTTTCTTGATAAGGAAATGCCAAGAACTATTTTTTCCACAAAATAATTTGGCGGTTTCGGAAAGTTTATGTATCTTTGCAGCGTCTAACAATAAGTTTAACCCTCTAAATTTGTAATCTATGGGAAATGAGACTAAAAAGAAAGGAAAGATTATGGTAGTAGCAAACCCTATTTATGACACAGTATTCAAGTTCTTGATGGAAGATGAACGCATTGCACGTACAATCCTGTCTGCCCTGCTGAAACGAGACATCGAGAAGGTAGAAGTGCGCCCTCATGAATACGCAAACACCAAACGAGATTCACTTTCCATCTTCCGAATTGATTTCGCTGCAACTATTCGAGAGCTGGACGGTAGCAAACATTTGATACTGATTGAACTTCAGAAGACATGGTTGCCAACAGAAACACTGCGGTTCCGCCAATACCTCGGAATCCAGTATGAGAACCCTAAGAACATCGTATCTGAGAGCAAAGACCAGCATGCCATACCGATGGTTGCCGTCTATCTGTTAGGGCATTGCGTTGGCGACATTGAAGAACCTGTTATTTATGTCCGCCATCATGCCTATGACTATAATGAGAATCTTGTTACCAAAGGCATTCCTAATGCATTTGTTGACAGTCTGACTCATGACAGCATTATCGTTCAGATACCGCGTCTTCATGGAAAGATCAATAATAGACTTGACGAGGTTCTCAGTATCTTCGACCAGTCGCATAAAAACTCAGAGAACCAACATATACTTGACCTTGACGACAGTGTATATGCTGAGGATGATATAGAGATGCAGCGCATATTGCGCAGACTTCTTATAGCAGCTTCTGATGTGGATATGCGCATGGATATGAATGTCGAAGATGAGTACTTTTCCATTATTGAAAGTCGTGATACCGATATCATGATCAAGACTCGCGAGCTCGCAGAAAAGACCGTCCTTCTTGAACAGAAAGAAGCACAACTTGAACAAAAAGATGCACAGCTTGAACAAAAAGATGCACAGCTTGAACAAAAAGATGCACAGCTTGAACAGAAGCATGAGCAGAATCTTAAATTGGTTAAGATGCTCCTTGAGTCAGGAATGAACCCAAAAGAAATCTCCAAAAACACAGGTCTTTCAATCGAAGACATTGAGGCCTTGTAGGATCAACCCTAACATAAATCTCGCGGAAGCCCTGTGTTTATCGGACTTCCGCGATTTTTTACCCTAACTTAACCCTAACAAATCCCTAACTTCACCCTAACATTAGCAAACTTGTGTCGTGATTTTTCCAAGTCTATCAAAAGACCCGAATTTGCTACTATACTAAGAAAAACTTGTTTCCTAACTAGGTCACAAAAATTCCCTCGCTGGGAAGAAAAAAGGGCCTTATAAAGGCTGTGGATATTGTTATAAAAATTCAAAGAGCCATAAGATACAGCACGATTTATTAGTGAGAGATGACGTGAGGGTTAGGTTAGGGATATGTTAGGGTTGAGAGCATACCCTAACACTGTTAACCCACTCAGTATAAGCCACTTACGTCAAAAATGTTAGGGTTGACCACTTTTTCGCGAATAATTGCAAATAAGCGTATCTTATTCATCGGCTAACGCCACTTATTCTGAAATAAGCCTATCAGCGTTCTTAATACTTGAAAGCAGTATTCTCAAGGTAACCGATCAGTATTCTCGAGAACCGAGAGCAGTGATCTCTCTACCAAAGTGTTGCCACGTTGCCAACGTTGCGTAAGTACCCTCCACTATACATGTAAAATACCTATTGGATAGCATTTCAAACATTATGATAAATAAAGACCAAATTTATAACTATTATACACCTTACGCAACATTGGCATCGCGCAACGTGTAACAGAAAGAATCATTTATCACAAAATATAAAATTAATCTATTGATGTCAAACCTGAAATAAACTGCTTTCCATAAGGTGGAAGTTCAGGCAAAAGATGAACTTTTCGGAGGCACAAGCCCAACCAATTCCGAATTCGCCAACTCGTAGATCTGTTTTCTATTAAAGGAGTCTTTTTCCATATTGTTTGTGCCTGATATTTAAAAAAACTACTACGAAAAGGATGTAAGCATGATGTACACCAAGGATTTCCTTCGCCTGTAAAATGAAGAATAACACAGTCTTTAATTGCCTCATATATCACTTGCAGATTTCTTCTATCTCCACATTCATGATTTGACAATAAGTAATTAGTAGTCAGATTGTATTTAATAGGCAAACTTTTCTTATGTTTTTTGAGCACATAATTTAGTACATCTTGATCATGATATCGAATACTGTCGGAATATTTCGAAACAAAATCCACAAAAGCAGACATAAGATTATTACTTCTCCAAAACTCCAAATTGATTAACAAAACTCCAGCATTAAAGTATCCAATTTCTTTAGCATATTGCAATCTTTCAAAAACAGAATCAGGAACACAATATTCTTCTACTGCAGCAACTGCACAATTTTCAATATCAAATTCCCACAAAGAAGATAATGACTGGCGTACAACAATATCACCATCCAGATAGATTATTCTATTGAGATTTTGTGGTAGTAATTTTGTAAGGAATAATCGAAAATATGTTGCGATTGTTACATGGCTGTTTGATATCATAGGTAGAACGGACAAGTCCAGTTCTTTTGTATCATAGAAATTGACAGACTTATTTCCAAATTGAGAGACAGTATTATAGAGTTTCCTTTTTTCTTCAGATGACACTCCAATGGTAACTATATGAAAAACAATATTATCCTCCACATTATTCACACAAACAGAATACATCATGACCCCAGTAGGCATTATGTAGTTCTTGTCAGTACACGCTACTATGTCCATGTCTTATAATCTTTAACCAAAACAATCTAATTTTTTGCAAAGATATGAAAATAAAAACGAAATTATGTGAATTTCAATGAGTATTTATTAAATTTTAGCTATCTTTGCATATCGAGAAAAATAAGAATGAAAATTTCAATTATTGTGCCAGTATTTAGTGTTGAGAAATATATAGCTCAATGCGCGAAGAGTCTTTTCATTCAGAAAGGAGCAGAGTTAGAATTCATATTTGTTAATGACAATACAGAAGATTCTTCAATAGAAGTATTAAACAATATAATTAACAATGATTTCCCTAAACTCCGTAAAAATATTCTAATCATAAATAATAGTATCAACAAAGGCATTCCTCTCTCAAGGAAGGCTGGGATAATGAAGGCTACAGGAGATTACATTATGTTTGTAGATTCTGACGATTGGCTTGCTCCTTGTGCAGTTGAATACATCGTCAAATCTATTGAATCAACGAAAGCAGATCTAATATGTTTTGACAATTATAATTATTATGATGATCATACAGAAATAGCTCATCTCAATAGATATACCAACAAGATGGACTATATCAAAGATATGATAGCCTTTTCTTCGAATTCTCCTGCATATTGCTGGAATAAAGTTGCAAAACGAGAATTATATCATAACGTAAAAGAATGGCCTTCAGAAAGTATGCATGAAGATGTTGCATTAATGCCTCAGATTGTATTTGAAGCAGAATCTTTAAGTTTTATAGATGAACCTCTATATTATTACAGAAGAACTAGCACTTCGTCCATGAGTCTTAACTTTCAAAAAAGCAAAGAAAAAAGACGACAATCTAAGGAAAATCAACTATTATTACTCAGATTTTTAGAAAGGAAACACCTTAAAGAAATCTATCTTCGCCAGTACAGACAATTAGTTATTAGATGCGCATATATAACTGCTTTCTTCAATTGTTACAATACAAAACGAGACTTTAATTATATTCCTGTACTTTGGAAGTATCCTTTATATTGGAATTTTGATGTCTCTATTAGAAGACAGCTACAAAGTAGACTGACTATATATATTAAACACTTTATTAAGTATTTAAACTCTTAATCAAAAAATCACGAGAATGGTTGCGCATCTCTTCTATTATCCTATCCACTTGATCGAAATCAATATTCCTAAGCGAAATTGTTTTGTAATTATTTTCATTGACCATCCCCCTCTCACTCAGTGATAGTAAAGATAAAAAGCTTTTCATCCTTGAATCGGAATTTCCGTCAATAGCAATAAACTCTTTATGAAACAAAACAGAAAAGGCTATCAAATGGAACGATTTCCCTATAACAAATTTTGCATTCTTTACTAAGTTCAAAAATTCTAAAGGTCCAGCTTCATATACACTAACAAAATTTTTCTTTCTCAAAATACGAGGAAACGAAGTCACTATTGTCAACCCCATATGATCACTTATTTTCAAGGCAAATTCCTCTAAAGCAAAATTTACACCTGGAGTATAATAGAAAATGTAGTCTCCCTTTATTAAGGGCTCTTTAGTGATTATAGACTCATAATCGTTTGAATAAAGAAGCAATGTTGGATCTAATACCAATTCAACTTCTCTATGCAGTAGCTTTTCCAAATAATCTTTCATAGATTTTTCTCTTACAGATATACAAGAGTACTCTGAAACACATCCCTTTATAAAACGCTCTCTTTCATTTGTTATTTCAGATAAAAGATCCCCAAAAGAAGGAGAATAGGCAACCTTCTTGATGGATAGAAGCCTATCAGGAAGGAAATACGATATATCAAAATCGTGACTCTTCATATTCCATATTTGATCACTACCTGTAATAATACACTGATAGCCTAAAATAGGCAAATCCTTCTTTATTTCTTCCCAACTCCCATATTCTTTAGACGATTTCTTTATATACTTTTCTAAGAATTCCTCATACCTTATCCATTTCTTACATTCATGAAATAACCATAATGGATTCAACATACTTTTTATATATCTTCTCATAAGCCCTTTCATTGGTATTAAAGGGAACTTATAAAGTCTGCGCTGCTCTATAATTCTCAAATTAATGGTTTCTACTTCATAACCTTTTTGGTGAAGAAAATGCTGTAATGCATAAGCTTGCAGCATAGAACCATAATTGTGTGATGCATGAAAAGTTAATATTCCGATTTTCATTTCTTTAAGCTCATTTTTATAAGATAGACTTGATACCTTACTATTTTATCAATATTAACAACATAATAAGCAATCCTGCCAAAGACTGGGAAAAATAATTTGAATAATTTCTTTCTCCTTCCTAAAACTGAAGGCTTTTTTAATTGATCATTACCTTCAACTGCTTCATCTACATTACGCTCATAAAGATTCAACATTGCAGAAACACTTGTAACAAATTGCATTCCTCGATCAGATATAGGCAAAATTAGAGAACACCCATTAGGATGCGGTGGGATTTCTGCCGCAGATATTTGAGTTCCAAGACCCCAAAAGTCACCAATAGTTATATCAGAGATCCTTTCGGGACACGCATAATTACATCTGTAACAACTGTCACGACAAATATAACCATCGAAGAAAGTATTAAGATACCATTCCCTATAGCGTGGATGAAATAACGTCTTTCTATAAACTTCTCCTGCTTTTTCATCTCTAACAACTAATAAATACTCATTTCCTTCCCTAAAAGAGATGGTGCCATAAGAAGATGATGCGACATCTTTAATATGATTTTGTAGAAGCTTTTGTGAAGGAACGCCATGACATACCAAATCTACTAATAATAGATTTGGTGGTTGTAATTTATACAAAGACCTTATGGCTGCTACTTGACATGGGGTTCCTATAAAAAGCACTTGACGCCCAGTCCTCACATCTTCTTTTATTTGGGGAATGATGTCAACAATATTACTTTGAACATATTTAGAACCTTTCAGTTTTCTGGCGTCATTAATATTGTCAACCCTGATATGATGAACCTGAATGCCGGGTAGCATAGCACAGCCGTATACAACACCTCCATTAGATATAACGTAATTTGTAAAGACTGAAGCGGCCCCACCTGATGAACTGGTCTTATAGTCAACTTCATCTTTACTCCAAGCCGCATAGGCTTTTATTGCCCTTTCTTTATTAGGCCTGTTAAGTGCAGGACACTTTGTTTGGCAAATCTTACAATCAATACAATTTTGATGATCAATTACAGGATAAACGTGTCCCAGTCTTCCATGAATCACCATCTTTATAGATTTTTTAGGGCATTCTACGGCACACAGGCCACATCCTGTACATAATTTATAATCACAAACTCTTTTCATTAATATAATAAAACTTTCTAATTGCAAAAATACAACTTTTTTTTGGATTATCAAACAAAAATCATTATTTTTGCATCCAAAATATGGAGAATCTAAAAGATAAAACTGCAAAAGGGTTATTCTGGGGGACTATCAATAATGGTTCCACACAGGTTCTTAATCTTATTATTGGTATAGTCTTAGGGCGTTTGCTAACTCCTGGAGATTATGGAATAGTGGGAGTATTGGCAATATTTATCGCACTTGCAGGCACCCTGCAAGCAAGTGGGTTTACAAATGGACTCATAAACATAAAGCATCCCACAGATAATGACTACAACTCTGTGTTTTGGTTTAACATATCTACAAGCATTATTCTCTATATATTCTTATTTTTTTGTGCTCCATTAATTGCAAGCTTCTTCCATCAGCCTTGTTTAGTGGATGTGTCAAGAGTGTTGTTTCTTGCCCTGATTATATCTGCATTAGGAATAGCATGCAATGCATTTATGGTAAAAAACATGATGAACCGTGAGATTGCCATTATTGCTATAATTTCACTCGTAGTTTCCGGTTCTTCAGGCATCGTCTTAGCGCTTTTAGGCTATTCTTACTGGAGTTTGGTTTGGCAACAGTTAATATATAATTTAATATTCAATTTAGGACGTTATTATTACGTACCTTGGCGACCTTCTCTTCACGTTGACATGAAACCTGTAAAGAGAATGTTCTCATTCAGCGTTAAATTATTATTAACTAACATAATTAGTATAATAAATGGCAATCTGCTGACTGCAGTTTTTGGAAGGCTTTTCCCAATTAATTCTGTTGGAAACTATACACAGGCAAATAAATGGAGTGGGATGTCGAATTCTATTATTACCGGTGCTGTTAATCAAATAACCCAAACGGTATTCGTTTCAATATCAGAGAATCGTGATAGGGAAATACGTGTTTTTCGTAAATTGATACGGTTTGCAGCCTTCTTATCTTTTCCTATGATACTATGTCTTGCTTTAGTTGCACAAGAATTCATAGTTGTGGCATTAGGAGAGAAATGGGCTGATAGTGGAGTATTGCTTCAGATTTTGTGCATTGGTGGAGCTTTTACGCCATTATATGGAATATATCAAAATCTTATAATTTCTTGTGGTAGATCTGATATTTACATGTGGGGGAATGTAGGGCAAATCTTTGTTCAGCTTGTCATTGTCTTTACATTATTTCAATATGGAATAACCACGATTGTATGGGGATATTCTATTTTGAATATCCTATGGCTAGTTGTTTGGCAATTTATTGCAAATAAGCTTCTGGGAATCAGGTATTGGGATGTCATAAAAGATATTATCCCCTTCCTTATTATCTCCATAGCAGTAATACTTGCTGCTTATTTAATGACTTCTGGCATTAATAACAACTTAATTCTTCTCACAACTCGTGTTTTTATTGTTGGTATATTATATCTTGGAACTATGAAATTGCTTAAAGTTAAGATCTTTGAGGAATGCTCAAACTTTATAATAAGCAAATTGACACTAACAAAACATCAATAAGGGAAATGCAGTTTTCTTTTATAGAACCATTTAGTAGTAAGGTATGAAAGTCGCAATAGTTTTTTAGCTGGCTTATTTGCAAGCAACAAATGCATCAATTTGAACAATATTGAGTTTGGTTCATAATAACAGATGTCTGAAATCTGCTTTTTTGAAAAACCTGAAGTTATGGCCATATAATAAGTATTAAGCATTCCTGTTTCCATAGCAAATAAATACTCTTTCTCTTTATCACAGGCTTGTACAAACCTAATCACTGCATCATTTGCTTTTAATATAGAAATAATATGACGAGGATTCATTATTTCTCCAAAAGTGCTTGAAGCAGAGCCTTGCCTATAAACATATACTATGTCATTAGTATAGGCGATATTCTCAGCTGCACAGACCAATCTTGTTGTTAATCCATAATCTTCAGCCATGTTAACCCCTTCTATAGAATCAATATTATTGTCTGTATATAGACTTTTACGTATAAGACGACCCCATATATTATTTAGAATCGTGTTTTGAGCTAATAACAACTTGAGTGTATGAACTTTATCAAGCAAATATGGCTGCTTTTCTATCAAGGTTCCTTCCGTTGTAAGATATTGAAATGCTCCAGACACAATGTCTGCATTAGTTCTTCTTTGAACTTCTACAAGCTTCTCTACTGCATTCAACGGAATATAATCATCGCTGTCTACATTAAAAATATATTCACCAGTAGATGCGGCTAAAGCTGTTTTTCTTGAAGCACCAAGACCTCGATTTGTTTGATGACTAATAATCTTTGTCTGTTTCCTTCTCTCAGGATAATTTTCAAGAACCTCCTCCAATATATAAATACTGCTATCAGGCGTACAATCATTTACAAAAATATACTCCAAGTCTTTATAAGTCTGCGAAAAAAGAGAAATAGCACACTGTTCTATGTACTTTTCAACACCATATATAGGAACTAACATCGATACTTTCATGTTGCAAAGGTACAAAAAAATGGAGAAATTATTCTTTGATTTTGATTCTTTTTTGTACTTTTGCCGTCATAAAATAAATATTATGGGAAAATTTACTTTCAAAACAGATATAGCAGTATTACTGTTGTTCTTCACTCGCAGCGATACTTTCCAGAAGGTATTTGATGAGGTCCGTAAAGCACGTCCCTCTAAATTGTTCCTTTTCCAGGACGGTCCCAGAAACGAAAGAGACCTTGCAGGAATAGAAGCTTGTCGAAGAATTGTATCTGATGAGTACATTGACTGGGAATGTGAGGTTCATCGCAATTATCAGGAACAGAATCTCGGATGTATGACAGCTGGTTATACTTCTCATAGATGGGCTTTTACTTTGGCTGAAAAGTGTATCGTGCTTGAGGATGATGTTGTGCCCTCACAGTCATTCATTCCTTTCTGTAAGGAGATGCTTGATCGTTATGAACACGATGAACGCATAACAATGGTTGCAGGTTTTAATATGGACGAAAAGACACAAGATTGTCCATACGATTACTTCTTTACTTCTGCTTTTAGTATCTGGGGCTGGGCATCATGGCGCAGAGTAGTAGGTCAATGGGACGAACATCTTTCTTTTCTCGATGACAAATATAATCTCGACCAGTTACAAAACCTGATAAAAGCCAGAGGATATAAGAGCGATTTCGTACAGACTTGCTATTTGCATCGCGAGTCTGGCTGTCCTCAGTTCGAGTCAGTATTCTGGTCGTACATGATGCTTAACAACGGACTTTCCGTCATGCCTTCTCAAAATCTGATAAGTAATGTAGGAGCAACAGAAGAGTCTGCACATTATTCTGCACTCAAGACTTTGCCAAAGGCTGTCAGACGTATATTCTTAATAAAGCGTCACGAATTAAGTTTCCCATTGAAACATCCCAAATATGTGGTTGACAATGTGGCATACCTGCAACGAATGTACATATATAACGCATGGGATCATCCTTGGATTAAGATAGGTAGGTCTTTTGAGGAACTACTCCTAAACCTGCGTTATTGCAACTTTGGACATATTGGAGAGTCATTTGTACAAAGAATACGAAAGTGGTTTGGAATAAACAAGAAGATATAACCCTTACAGACTTAAACGACAGCCTTTATTGGTGTAAGCAAGAAATCTGTCAACAAATAGCCATTATATATAAATAGGTATAGCGTTATAAGGGCGATGCCTATGCGAAGCAATTTAAGAATCATGGGGACAGGCACCCTGATCTCCGCTATGCTACTATCATTGTGCCAGTCCCCAAGATTCTTAAACAGATATGCTGTTGCTATTGGCAGGACAAACATAAAGTGTGGTGCCATGATAAACACCTCGTTGATGCCGAAGCCAAGTATTACATGGATAAACAAGTCGATGGCAAAACAAGAGAGGCACATCCAAAGAAAACGACTCTTCCGGCCAAACCAGATGCCAATGGCAAACAAAAGTATCATCACAGCCTCTAAGACATAGCTGAAATACCAACGATAAGGCACGAATACTGGGCGATGAACCAATGTGTCTTCGAGGAAGTAATCCTGATGAAACTGTATAGACTCGCCAAAAAGATTCTCGTAGGCTGATTGCCAGCGAGAGGTGCTTATATCAGTCCACTTAAGGAATCCATAATTCTCCATAGGTGTACCAGTCTTTGCAGCCTGACGACGAAGAACAATCTCACGACGGGCTTTCTTCTCTTCAAATCTCTCTCTTTGTTCAGGAGTCATCTGAGCCACCTGTTCTTTCAGCTCCTTAGCCTTACGTTCCTTCAGTTCGGCTCGGGCTTTCTCTTTTGGCAGCACATATTTACGATACTCCCATGTGGCAGTTGCCCATAGCAAAGCAGCTGGCAGGATAACAGCCAGAAGCAGATATTTCGGACGGAAGAAATCCTTGAGATTCACGAAGAAACCGGAAAGGAATACCTTAATCCCATTGCTCAACGTTACTCCTGCGGTAATATAGAAAAATATCGCAGACTGCCACCATCGGAACTCCCTACCCTTCTTGATACAAACACCAGAGACATAGAGTGTGATAAGCAACAGAAACATAGATATCGTGAAGTGATCAGGTACAATAACCGACAACAGGATATATGCAAAGGAGAAATGATAAGCCGTAAGCAATGTGGCATCTTTTCGTTCGAGCTCTATCACCTCACGATGTATGCGATAGAGGAAGATATAGGAATAGTAGGAACAGAATATCAGAGGAAGAGCCACCAGATACTGTACACAGTTGACTCCAAAGATAGCCGTCAGGCCTTCGTTTATCTGATTAAGGGGCCATATCATAAACGACAATAGCGGATGACGATACACCTGATACACCACATCCCAGTCGGTCACTCCAAGATAAGTTAAAGGATCGTAGCCCGACAAGTGAAGCTCTCTTTCGAATGCTTTCCAATATGGTCCAAAGCCTGGTTGCATGAAAAGCCTGTGCATACGCCATATAAACAAGGCATTGAGGGCTACTATGACTGCCAATGCTATTGTCGACTGCAACCTTTCTTCTGGTTTAATCCTGAAAATCTTCAGTGGTGATTTCATACTCTGAATGGTTTATAATGTGACTCATCGGCAAAAGCCAGCATCTCCTTGTCGCCCCTGCTGTCGCCAAAGGCAGTCAGGTGATAATCCTGACGATTGGGGTAGATGGTTTTCAGACGATTAACTTTTTCCTCTCCATAACAGTTCTTGGTTAAGAAGCGGCCTGATAACTTACCATCTACCACTTCTATTTGGGTGCCTAATACCTTTACATTAGCAAAGAAGGGTTGTACCCAGTTATCGATAGAGGCGCTTATTATCAGCACTTCTGAGTCTTCGCTAAGGGCTTTCTCGATTGCCTCGATACCTTTTGGTCTAAGCAGATGACGCGATGAGGCTGCAAAGGCCTGGCAGAGGGCATCGAAATCGCTCAAAGGCATTCCTTTAAAGAAATGTGCAAACACCTTCTGTTTGGCTTTCCAATTAGGATAGAATCCAAGCTTCATCAGCACCAACAGATGGGCATATCGCAGGAATCCAAGGCCAAAAGCAAGTGTGCCTTTTGCAAAACGGATAAACTCCAGCAAAGTATCTTTGGTGGTAAGCGTTCCGTCGAAGTCGAATGCGTATACCTTTCTCATACCCTGACAACCAGTTTTAGTGCTTTCTGTAACATCCAGGCCAGCGGAATGGTTATCACTATAGTAAGCAAAGCCGTAGGCCAATAGCCAAGATGATAAGGCGTGATGTAAGTCATTACAAAGTGATCGTGTATCAAATAGGCCTCCAGACTCAGGGCTCCAAAGAAAGCGCAGAAGCGATTGAACCACTTAGGCGTTCTGCGGAACACACGATTAAGCATCAAAATGAGCGTAATGGTAAAGGGAATGTATATCATTCGCTCTACAAACAACGGGAATCGTCCATGAGTAACCTGCTCCAGATAGAAGCAAGAACTGAAAGTGGCTAGGAAGAGAATCAGCACCATCCAGATACCAGTACCATCTATCTTTGCCTCTCGCCTTACAAGCTCACCACAGTTGATGCCAATAAAGAAGATGGGTACTCGACTCCAGAATATCTCGATATGTCCCACAGCCTGATGTAAGGGCAGAATCCATTGCACCCAAATGCACCAAAGAATCATTAATACAGGCAACCATCGATAGATGGGGTGTTTCTGAATCAGCTTCATATATGGTGGCGCCCAGAGATATAGCATCATGATGGCAGGGATATACCAGAAGGTAAGCTCATCGTGAAGCCAGAAGTCCCAGTTGATGGCGATATCGCCAATAAGGTCGATATAATCGCCCTGAGCCCAATCGAAACGTGGCATATAGTAGAGCGAAGCCATAACCAGCCAAGCGGGATAGATGCGAAGAAGACGACGCTTGTAGAACTTCCAGACATCAGAATTCTTAACCCACGAGAACCAAAGACCTATACCGCTCAGAAAAAGGAACATATCTACACCAACGTTGCCACAGCGCCTCAGTCCGAAGAACTCATCGCTTCGAGCCAAAGGCACATGGAAGAGAATGATGAAAAGCATGGCTGCTCCCATCAACTCGCCACGAAAGCGACTCACATTGGCCAGTTCTATATCCTTAATCTTCATAGTTGGGGTTTGGGAATGCGGTCTATTATCTGCTTAACAGCCCACGAGATGGCTATCACGGCGATGACGTAAAGTATCAATCCATCATAGATGTCTTGTTTCCAAGCCACAATAATAAAGAGTTTGCGTGCTATAGGATGCGCCACAAACATAGCTGCAGAAATTGATCCTATCCACACAAAGACATCGAGCAGCCACTTTGGCATCACACGAACCATCGCAATGGTGCCGATGATGATAAATACAGGAATCCATAGCCAGCTCTGATAACTGAAACACATTGCAACAACCAAAACTGAAACGATCGGCAAGATCACGATATATTCCCAACGTGGGAACACTTTATTCCCAGCGTGGGAACATTTTATTCCCAGCGTGGGAATTCTTGCGAACAATATACCTAACCCGAAAGGAAGCATGCCCCCGATGAAGTTATATCGCAATCTATTCAGCGTCTCGCCATCTGGCTGGCAGAAAACCTGCAACAGCCAGCAGGCAACTATCAGCGCAACAACAATCCACGAGCTCCTCCGATATATCAACAGGCGATAAACGATATACAACTCCATCATCAGTCCGAAGAACCAATATATTCCAGGCCATATTATCCTATCAGGCTCTGGCAACACATTGATATACATCAGCAGCTGCGCCAGCACATTATCCCAATGGAAGGGGAAACGCCCCGGAGTCACCATGTCGACACAAATAAAAAGCGAGAATCCTACAATCAGCATCCTCAGCAATTTCAGATAATTATAGCGCACAAACCTCACAGTGTGCCTGTCCCCCTGTGAGCCCTCATACTTCATCACAAGTCCGTATCCACTAAGAAACAGGAATACGGGTACACCATAATGTCCGAAATACGACAGAAGATGTACTGGCAACAGATAGTCAGGATGAGTAAGTGCCTGCCATAGCCTGTCGTTGTTAGATGTAAGGAACTGATACTCATTCTCCTTAACAATCTTGCCAATAAAATGACAGTAGTTGTGCAGCACTATCGCGAGGATGGCAATACCTCTCATCGCAGTACATTCGTTTCGTGTAAGCAGTTCCTTCATTTCTTCAGCGAGTTATAGTCCGTTACGTTCTTAAGGATTCGTGGACGCTTCTCGTCATACTCTGGAGAGATAACATTAAGTTCAGGACGATACAGAGGAGATGATATTCCTCCAAGATACATCAGGAAATACGGTAGGACATCTGTCATCATGGGACGGTTCTTTGCATTCTGGATAGCCATCCAGCCATAAGGATGACTCTCACGATACAGAGGTGAGCCCCACACCCAGAAAGGTATCTCCATCTCGTTGCGGGCAAGGCGATAGTCGATGTTTGCACTATGCATGCGACCATACATATATGGGCTGCCGTCAAAGATTTCCTCACCATGATCGGGCACATAAATCACCACGGCATCTTTATCTGCAAACCTCTGTGTTATAGCAGCAACAATAGAGTCATTGTAAAGCAGAGAATTATCGTAGTGCGCAAGTATCTGTCGCTGTTTGTCAGTAAGTTCAGGGCGATTATACATCGACGGCTTAAACACCGTATTGGTATTCTGAGGATATCGAGCCCGATAGTCAATATGCGATCCCATAAGATGCAGGATCACCAGGTTACCTTTCGCCAAAGCAAGAGTATCCTCTTTCTTCTTCA
>Ga0310691_10004119_pt1 | contig 16651 bp, 57 predicted proteins | sample 176DNAGHGlowgp2_FD_203887 | JGI IMG/M metagenome (GOLD analysis project Ga0310691, IMG submission 203887) | Sheep rumen microbial communities from Palmerston North, Manawatu-Wanganui, New Zealand - 1766 DNA GHGlow gp2 (v2) (version 2) | ecosystem: Host-associated > Mammals > Digestive system >...
ATTCTTGAATGAATAGAAGTTATGGTTCTCATATCCAAGCCACTTGAGGATGATATAGAGGTCAAGAGGTGTGTTCATAAGAGGTGTTCCTGTCATGGCTATCATGGTATCAGCCGTAACATTTAAGAAACCTTTTCCCTGTTGGCTGTTAGGGTTTTTCATCTTATGTATCTCATCAGCTGCCACAAGACCGATAATTCCCTTGTGGCAAAGGTCTGATAACAGGTCGGTGATGTTCTCATCTCTTAAAGATTCAACATTGGTAATGAGAAAATAACAGTCATCAAGAGGACTTTCAATACCCATAAGAAGATTGTATAATTGTTCAGCCTTTTCCTTATTACTTCCGATAGTTGTCTTATTTCCCTTGACAACCTGTCCGATAATCCATGCTTTTTCATCGGAGTGAGTAGCAACCTCATTTACCCAATTCCATTTAAGACCATTTACACCACAGATGATAAGGCAATGCTTATAGCCTCTCTGTTCCTTTTTAGCCATTGCAATGTCAATGACCTGTTTGGTTTTTCCAAGCCCTTGTTCATCACCAAGTAACCAACGGTCATGTTCCATACCATACTTGAACCCATCTATCTGATGCTGAAAAGGCTCTGTCTTAAACTTGTAATTTACAGGATTCTCCTTCTTGGCTTGAAAGATTGCTGCATCATCAGCCTTAATCTCGATTTCAAACTTATCAAGTTGAGTAAGGATTTCACCAAGTTTCTTGAAGGGAATTTCCCATTCCTTAGTTTCGTTGTGCCAAAATCTAATGGTCTGTCCTCTCATAACATTGACAACATCGGGATTATAAGGGAATGTAATGAAAAGTCCTAAATCATTTCCACACTTTATTGCTCTTTTAATGTTTATAGTTATCATTGTTTTCTCTCCGTAATAGTTGATTATCAATAGAAATTAGGTCTTCTAAAGAAAACAGGTTCTTCTCCGAAAGCACCCTGTGCTGTGTCAAACCACTGATATTCGTATCTTCCACACTTAACAGTAGTGATGCGAACCCATTTTGGCTGATTCGTAGCCTTTATGAACTCACGAATAATGTGATTAGGCTCATTCTGTTCAACAGTTACGGTCTTGGTTCTGTATGTTTTGTGAGTATCATAGTATCTAACGATTGCTTTCATATTGTGCCCCTTTCAAGTTTTAAAAGTGTTTTAAGTGTTCCTTGTGAAAACATTATATATCAAATGTTTTAACATTGTCAACTATGTTTTTCAATTATTTCTATATTTTTTCAATCTTTCACGTTTTGCCATAGCATATCCCATTTCATTCACTTTGGTATTCCTTAAAAAGGCATTCTTTTCAGCACAATACTTCGAAAATTCCTTATAGTCCTCACAAGTACTGTGACAGCCTAACTGTCTTTTTTCACAATCTTTACATGGTACTTTCATATGTATCTCCAACTTAACACCCATTTATTAATGGCAGACGGAATAATTGTGAGCACCCACAATAACATTTGAATAGTTCCTATTAGAGCACTCAGCAATATTCCAAATAACCATTTTAAAGGATGTGATTTTCTCGCAAACCTAACATACTCATCTGATTGGATAAGGGCACTAAATACCTCGATTAGTATGAAATCATCTCTCCTCATTTTTTCTTCTTTCTACGCACAATAAGAGTATCCAAGGATACTCCAAGAACATCGGCAAGTTCAGCAAGTGAATCCAAATCGGGAATATGCCTACCTGTTGCCCATCTACTTACAGAACAGGGGCTTATCCCCATTACAGTTGCTATATAAACCTGCGTATATCCACTATTCTGAATAGCATTATAAATGGCAAGTCCTGTCTCTGTACGACTGATATACTTATGCTCTTTTACCATTAGGCACGTACCTCTTTCAGTTTATTAATGATTTGATTAGCGCATTCAATGTATCCTACTACATATCCATCTTGCTGTACATCTTTAATGTTAGCAAGATGCTGATTACAGGATTCCGTAAGTTCTTCAACAATATTGTCTGTTCTCTTTCTCATCTGTACAAGTTCTTGTACAATGTTTTCATACATTGCTTGTAAATTTTCAATCTCAGCACATGCTTCCATAACAAGTATGTTATCGGGATTTTTATTAAGTTGAAGTTGCTTTGATAATCTTTTTAGTTCAGTTTTGATGCAATCAGTAGTCATTATTAATCTCCTTTTAAAATAATTTTTAATTACTTTTTATAGGATTCGGTCTGTATCCTATAACTGTTGTATAAGTCCCATTTCCTGTAATGCTTGTTGATATCCAAGTTCATATCCTACTGCTTTTCCATCTGAATATCCTTTATTATATTGGTCTCTGTCATACTGTAGTGCTTTGATAAGTTCATCTTTATTAATGTTAAAACCAACTTGTTGTTCAATCTCATAGACATATCTATCTTCTTCCTGTTTCATTTGCTCATTAATAATTCCTTGTATCATTTCAATAGGGCTTTCGTACATATTAATCCTCCTTATCCGTTTCTGTCCGAACAATAGCCACACTCACGGCATTCGTTATCGGAAAACTTACACTTTTTGGTATATTTGTTTCTGTAAGCATCTATATCATACGCCTGTACCCCATCAATAATCACACCCTCTTTAATAAACTCTTTACACCACTTTTCCATCTTATCCGTTTCCTCAGAATCAAAAGAAGTGAAAGTGTAAGTTATCTGTACTCCGTATCCATTTACAGTATCACCTTTAAGTTTTTGCCAATGTATATGTTCTTTCATACATCTACTTTTTCTCCCTCAATTATTATTTTCAAATTGCTATAAAAATCATGCATGATAGTGGAAGTAAACTCATTGGTGGATAATTCAACTGTCAATTTTTCAAGTCCCTCTCTGATATCTTTTTTGGCATCAGCGTATCCTCTTTCATATGCTCTGAATGCTATATCAGCCTTAGTCAAGTTTTCCTCAAGAGTATCAAAAAATTCTTTTTCTCTTTCCTGTTTTATCCTTTCCTCATTCATATCAATCCACCTTTCCAAATACAATCATTAACTCAAATAAGCCAAGAGTAATTGATACTGAATTATGTATGGGCACTATAAATATTCCAAAACCTATTTGAAGCGTTGAGAAGTAGAGCATTATATGTTTTGAATTAATAATAGTTTTATCCATTTTCTTTCTCCTTATCTGCTTCGATGATTGTTGGTTGCATATCAAGCCTTTTGAAAAAATCAAATTCTCTACTATCCAACATTTCTTTTCTGTAAGCATCGGCATCAATCAATCTTCCGTGTCTTTTTGGAAGTGGAATGCCATTCTGTATTACTTTATCAAGTGGTGACGGATGTAGATATTCTTGTATGTCTTGGTATAACCATTCGGGAATATCAATCAATAATTTCATTCGATTCCTCACTTTCTGCCTAATCAACCATTTAGTATTTCATTTTCCCAATTATAATCATCTATACTATGCCGTTTTTGCCTCTCAAGTTTGTAAGCATGGATGTTTTCGCTTATATATTGTGAATAGGCTTGCTTTGTTCTCATGTTTGGCAACGGCACTCCTATTGTATCTTCTATTACTCTTGCAAAATCCTCTTGTTTTTGTGTTGGAAATTCACCCATCCTTCTCATCCCCTCGTCAACTGCCTGTTTAACTTCTTCTTTTGACAAACCATCGGTTAAGAAAGTGGTCGGTTTTGCTGAATTGATTTTATCTTGTAAACTCATCCATGTCCTCACTTTCTGCCTGTCTTTTCAATCCATCGTAGTAACCTTTTTCATATGCCTTTGATAATGCACTTGCATTTTGAGTAGCAGTTACCCACTCTTTTGTGACATCTACTCCGTAAAGTTCAAAGTTCATAGTGTAAAGATAGGCAGTTTCTATAACCATAGGTGGCATTTTGGATAATTCCTCTAATATGTATTTCATTTTATGACTTTGTAAGACTTCACTATCTTGTTTCATTCCTTGCCCTCACTTTCTGCCAATGATAGAAGTCGGACTATATCTTTTTCTGTATGTCCATCCCAATGTTTACCACATTCAAGTTCCTCACATTTGAAATAATCCCAATACTCTTTTTCATAGTGATATGTATATGAACCTTGTGGGGTATCAATGCCGACTATGAACCATTCACCATTTGAATCAAAACAATATTGTCCATCTTCATGTTTATAAGATTTCCACGATATATTTGGATTCTGATTAACAATAGTTGCAAACAGGATAGCCCTCTGATGATACAGTTGATTGAACGTGTGATATCCATCTGATAAATCACCAATTCCTGTATCGGGTATTATTGCTACTTCCTTATCAAGTGGCGTTCCAAGCATTATGACACGCTCAAAATATCCTAAAGGCTCTTCTCCGACATCTGCAATCTTTGCAAGATATTTATATTGTTTCTCGGGTATATCAATTATTATTTTCATTCGTCTTTACCTCTTTTCTCTTCATACATTCGTTTGAGTTCATCCATTGTATACTTGTCTCTTAATACCTTGTGATTCCCATAATTAAGATAATTAGGGCAGAACACCTCACCTATGTCCCAATTCACACCCCAAATCTCTATGTCCTTGGATTGAAATGCTTTCTTAGTAAGTTTGTAAAAATACTTGTCAAGGTCTTTTATAAGGATAGTAACGTTGCCCATCCAGACCATATCAGTTCCGCATATTGGACATTTCATAATAGTGACTCCTCCTCAAGTTCAACAACTTCATCAATCCATTTATGAAATCCCTCAAAATCTTCAATCCATCCACAACTCGGATTTACCCCGTAGTCACCGAAACATATAACACAGTATGCCCAAATAACATTCAATTGCTTATATAATTCCTGTTCAATCTTATTCTCAGACAGGTGGTATTTCATATAGGGAGGCTTATCTCCTTGTTTATAATTCTTCCATTTAGCAATTTCATAAGCATATCCAAAATAGTATGCTACGGATGCCATAGGGTCGTTTATGTAGGTGCTCTTTGTGTGTCCGTCATTATCTTGTGACATCTGAAAAAGAATTGTACTAAGTTCATTAAGGGGTAACATCTTTTCTACTGACTGTTCCCCATCTCCATAAACTACGGGCACTTTGTCGGAATGAAACTCAGCAAGATATTCGATTTCCTCTACTTCACGTTTGGTTATCATTCCTTACTCCTCCGTTTCTGCCTTATATTTCCTGTTTAATTTGTTCTATTATTTCCAGAAAAACCATGGTTTCTACCATTCCTCCGATAGGAATACCTCTATTTATGTCATCATATTTTGCTAAAAATTCTTCGACATAATCTTCTCCGAGATTCTTAACAACCCATTTTGCACCTTCATATCTTAAATCATATAATCCTAACTTTATTCTTATGTTATGTATTAAGCGTTTCATGCTTACTCACTTTCCCGTGGTTCAAATAAAAAACAATATCCTTCTTCCTTTGTTTTGCATCCGTCACCCCACCTTGAACAAATTTCATGTGCTACTATAAGTGGTATTCCGTCAACTTTAGCAACACTATCATATTCAAAGTATCTACAGTCCTTACAATTGGGAAGTGGTTTACCAAGTCTTAATGCTCTTGCCATTTCACATACATCATCTACTGCTATTTCATTGTCCTGTATGCCATTGTCAAATAGCCTTGTATATACATCTTCGGATATATTAACTATCAGTTCCATTCCTTATTCTCACTTTCTGCCTTTATGGTTGCAACCCCATGTATCATTTCTTTGCTATCATCTTGATACTTTATCCTTATCCAATTCTCAACATGATTAGTACGGAACTCAAAAGATTTACAGATAATATGATGTTCTATGATGCCACCATACTCAATAACAGTTATCTTCATTGTCCTCACTTTCCTTGCCCTCTGCCGACAGGAGCACATTTTCAACAGTTCTAACACAAGCCATTGCCGTTGCGACCTTGTCCATCAGCCATGCTTGGTCAAATTCGGGATAGGTCATTTCGATGTATTCATTGAGCATTTGCAAATCTCTTATGCAATCCCTTGTGATGTTGGTTATGGTACTCATTTATTCCTCACTTTCTGCCACCACTTTAAATCGTTTGGTGTCGCAATATGTCATCCTTCCACAATCGTCTACCAATACCAATGAACCATCCTCGCCAACAAAGAATTGGTCTATGTCCATTGTCATCAGACCGCCTTTCTTTGCAATGCTATCTATCACACGGCTTGTCGGCTCTTTGCCTGTTTTGGTATCTATTACATGAAATGTCATGTGTCCTCACTTTCAGCCATATCTCTTTTGACGCAATCAATCACAAACTCCAGAGCCATACGATATTTTCTGTTATAAGCGTATATTGAATCATCAAGTTCCATTACTTCTTCGAGTATTTCTATTGCTTCTCTTAAATTCATATTTTCAATGTTCATCCTGTTTCCTCACTTTCTTATTTTTTACTGTTCATTTTTACTTTAAATTGGCTGTAGGTACATCTTCCTCATAATGTAACCCCATATACATAGCGATGCCAAAACCAATTAGGATTGATGCAAATATTCCAGCAATAAGCAGTTCTGATATACTCATTCTTTCACCTCACTTTCTGCTTTGATTATCTTATCAAGACAGTTCTGACACAGTTCTATTTTTTCCCATCCAGATTCATACCATGACACCCAAAAGCGTTTTGCCCTATACTTGTATTTTATCTTTGCATCGGGTGAATTTTTCTTACATACGTCACATACTTGTAATTTCATACCTCTTCCTCACTTTCTTTACCTATTTTGTCAAGAATATCCAAAACCATTTCTCGCACTGCATCTGCTGTCAGAGGATTTTCGCAATACTGTCCACAATAAATATCTGCTATCTCTGCCTTTACATCATCAATCAATGCCTTTCTTCCCTGTTCCCAACCATAGGCTTCTCCGTCAAAATATGCTTGCACCTCGGCTCGCTCTGAATTGTTATCAAGCGGTATGCCTTCGGCTACGGCATTAGCGACATCTTCATCATACAAATGTGAATAGCCAGATTTTAAGGCTTCTTGGTAAATTTCATCGGAAATATCAATTATCAGTTTCATTCATTTCCTCACTTTTCTGTGGTCTTACAAGCGATAGGTCATAGTTGCTATGGATAAATTCAAGCGTCAATTCATGGTTTACAGCATTACCGAGTTTGTCATATATCCAATACATATCATCTTGTGTGAAGTTAGTGCCCAGATAATTGTTGTAGCCATATAACATTGAATTTCTCCACTCGATATTCCTCTTCTTTGTGGCGTATGGTTCTCCCTTTGCAATTGGTCTCGAACACCACTCAAGCAATTTGCATATAATATCTTCCTTGTCCTTACAGTTAGTTGCTGTAAAGTAAACATTTCCTCTGTCAGAAAGAATTAACTCACCACATTGATTTATATAACTTACGTTGAATTGCTTCATAACTTCGAAAATCTCGTCTATCATTCCGTATCACCACTTTCTGATTGTTCTGAATCTTCATAAGTTGTCTCGCCACAGCAAGGACAATTCATATATACAGCATACTTCATAAACGGTGGTGTAAATTTAACTTCTTCTCTATTTGCGTACCATTCGGCATTGCAATACTTACATGTGAATTTAAAACCTTTAATAATATCTCCATATCGTGTTATAACCACAGTTAAACCTCACTTTCTACCACCCATTTACCCTCATATTGTGGCATCCACTCTGCATACTCTTTTAATGCCTGTATGTTTTCGGGTTTTGCACTTTCAATCGGGCAAGCATACCATTTATCAGAATGTGAGCAAGTGCATCCATAATCTTCATCATTAAAACCACAATTAGCACATTCTTTCATTAGTTCTCACTTTCCACTTAAACTGACAATTCCATCAATCGCTTGCTTTAGATTTTTGTTTTGAGTAGCAATTTTATTAATGGCTCGAATGGTCGCTTCGCTCTCTCCAATCTTCACCATTTTGTTGTATCTGTCCTCAATCATCCATTGTGTGAGTAATTCAAAAACTTCATTCTCAACACCTTGCTCATGTATGATATTTATAATCTCTACTACTGTCATTCTTCACCTCGTTTTTGCCCTATAGGGTTCGGGCTTTTCTCTCCATGCGACCACATCGTAAGTTCCCGTTCCCATCGCTCCATCAACCCATTCCATCTGTCCCCAATTATCTTGAACATATAAAACTGCATGACTTCCGTCAGATAGCTGGCAATAAACTTCGTGTTCTTCATCGGGTAGCCTTTTTGATACGGGTATCCATTCTCCCTTGTTCTCGGATAATGCGGATATAGCCATATCAAGGGCTGTGTCAACGTCAACCATTAAAGGTGCAATGAATGTAGTGTTTTCCAAAATTTCTATTGCTTCTTCTCTTTTCATGTTTCACCTCTCTTTGCCTTATATGGTTCGGGTAAAGGTTGCCATGCTGTCACGTCACTGATATCTCTATTTTCAAAACTGCACCAATCCACATCACGATAAAATATATCGGTTTCAACTTCCCCGAAAACTGTTATCAACACTTCTTCACCATCATCGGGCAGTCGGCAATTGAACATTGCATCTAAATTTTCTTTGTCACATCCTATGTGTTCAGAATAATGCTCTTTTTCTTCCTCTGTCATATGTCGGTATGTGATAGGAATCCACTCTCCCTTGCTCTCTACGGATGGTAACGCTCGAACCTTATCTCTAACCTCTGTCAGTACGTTTAATGGGTCTGTGTAACTCGGTTCTTCCCACGTTATATTTTCAACCGCCTGTCTGTCTATTAAATCATTCATATATCGTTGCCTCCTATTCTCAATCCCTTATTCATAGGTTCGACTATCTTTATCATTGCATGAAGCCTTTTCTGTCGTCTGAATGGGGCATCTTCTATTTCGTATTCACAATAAGGTGCTATCATGCTGGCTAACTCATTGGCAACTTGATGAATGGCTATTTCTGATGCTTCTTTTGGATACCGAATCAAATAATCATCATCTATATCAAGGGCACTTTTAAATGTCTGCACTTTGCCTTGAAACGTTTCTATTCGAAGCACTTGCCCATCTTCTTTCTTGTAATGAGTTCCACAATATTCACATTGCATCGTCCGTGGATTAATCTGTCCACCACAACATTCACAAATATATTTATTCACTCTGAATCCTCCTCAAATTGCTTAAGTAATGATTCTGCGCATTCTCTGATATGCTGAAGATTATCTGCGGCACAGTAGTTGCCATGTGCGTGGTTAAATATCTCATTTCTTTTGCACTCTTCGATTATCATCTCAACCATTTTGCGAGGGACAACTTCTATGTTTGCACATTTGCTCCAAATACTCATATTACAGTTATTCATGTCTCGATATAAATCTTTAATAATTACCCTACTCATTATTCAATATCCCCCTCATTCTCTATTGCCTTTTCAAGTGCTGATTCTAAATCAATCACAACATCAAAGTAGGCTTTGTCCGTCATCATATAGGGAGTGCCATACGCTTTCATTTCTGTAAGAAGTTCAGTAATTGTTTGAATAACATCATCTCTGCTCATGCTTTTTTTTTCTCCTTTTCTGTTTTTTAAGTTATGTGTTATCAAAGTTTCAAATCGTCCCAAAGTTGTATAAGATTTTTAGCCCTTGCTTTTAATTGCTGTCTCTGTTTTTTCTTTTCAACAGGGTCTGATGAATAAGCACCAATGTTTTCAAATTCTGATTTATAATAGAGTGCTACTACTTTCTCAAATAATTCTTTCCGTGTTTTTGGATGTAACTTTGTTCTCATGTTGGGATTGTAGCCTCTCGTTTGCAAACAGGACATGTACATTTGTATTGAATACCATCATGTAAATATGCAAACTGTCCTGCTGTGTTGTATTCAAACTTATTCGCTTTAAAGATTGTTCCACAGTGCCGACATTCAAACTGTTTAATCTCTTCGGGGTTATTAAGCCTTCCCATTTTGATTATCTCCATCTTTTTTATCCTCCTCTAGTGCTATAAGATTTTTATATTTCCATCGTATCTTCTGAATAGAGATTACCGACCTTCCAAGCATTGAAGATAACTCAGAGTCGGATATTTTGTGCTCTATAACTAACTTAATTTCATCTGTTGTCCATGGTGCTCCACTATTAAGTGCATTCATTGTCTTTTGATAATACCTTTTCTTCCCTGCATATCTTTTTAAGGGATGCTTTAATCTCCATTTTTTATTGTACTCATACTTTTTGCTCATATTATCTCCTACCAAGTATTGCCCATGCTAATATGATAAAAGCACAGAACCCTATCAGTGGGTATAAGATATTTTCAAGCGTCATTGCGCTACTCCTTTGTGATAATTTCTATAAATTGTGATGGGGAAATAATTTGCCCGTGAAAACCTTTTAAGTACCTTTGCCCCTCAGTTTCTCCTCTGAAGTAGTACTGATGCAATCCTTTGCTAGTGAGTTGAGGACAGGGATATTTAGTACTTTCACACCATACATCAGAATGCTCTCTTCTTGCCCATCCCCAAAGTTCATAAGCCTCTCGCATGGTATCACATAATACTATGGTCTCTCCTGTACTTCTCACTAGTTCTCCTCCTTACGTGTAATATAAAACCATTCGGGAGTGAGATTATACTCAGCCATGAATAAGGCTCTTGCTAACTCTTCGAGTAATTGATGCTGACTCATATCATAAAAGGTCTCCTCAACCGAATTACCTTTCTCTATCCCGAGTGAGAAGAACTTAAAATGTAGCATCTCGTGTATCAATGTGCATTCATGAACTTGCTTAATGAGTAAATCTTTTGGCATGTCCTCTTTTCTAAGTATCTCAATCAGACCACATCTGTTTACCCACTGAACTTCACTCCATCCTGCAACATCTTCATCGTCCATTTCAACTCTAGGAAGCAATGCAAGTCCTATGTTCCAATCTGATAGCCCAAGTCGGGGTTGCCATTTCTTAAAACAAGCCATAAGTTCATCAAGATTATCAAAATATTCTTTCATTTTTCTCCTTTCAGTAATGCATCTGACGTGGCTATGCATAACTCACCTATATTTTTGAAAAATATTCCAAATGCATTATGTATGTTATTTAGAATATCGGGAATAGATGTTATTAGGGCACTTATTGACTCTATAGAGAGGTCATTTTTGGTTTTATTTCTCTTATCTTCAGCCCCAATAGGATTTCTACCATACTTTTTCTTAAAGTTTTTCTTCCACTGTCGGTGATTCATGTTATATGCCCCTTTTATTTTTCATGGTATATAATATTTACGTTATCATTGTAATCAATCTATACACGATTGTCAATATTTTCTTTTGATTTTTTAAACCATGCATAAAGTTCCTCATAACAAGTCTCACACAGGTCAACTTCACTCCCATATTCCTTAAGAAAGAACAATTTCTTACGTCTTTTAAACAGACGAAGCGGTTTATATTTATCTAACCACTCATAATAGTCAATAGTTTGTTTACATCTGTCACATATGCATGTTCTCTGAGTTACTGTTCTTGTCATCAGTCATCCTCCTCGTTAATGTCATCATATCCACTACAATCCGACTTGTGTGGACATAACTCACAATCATATCCGTCATAGTCACCCGTGGAATAACATAAATCATACTCATCATATTTGTTCATACTTGTATCCTCCGTAGAAAAAAAAAATTCGCACATGTAGGTAAAATACCTTGCTCTAAAAAATTGACCCCCATCCCTTATTGTGCACAGGCATGACTGACATTGAAACAGGTGGGGGGGGGTGAGCCACAAATGTAGGGATTCACAATTATATGAAATTTGGGTGCAAATCCTTTGATGCCCCCCCTTGCCAAGCCTCCCCTCCCCTGTGGTGGGGGCTAAACTCTTTGACCCATGGGGCTTTATAATCAGTCCTCTTTGTCATGGGGGCTTAAGGTGTTCTCAAGGTGTGGGGGTATAGGCTCTTCCTTTGGGCTAAAATCACACGTCCATTTACAGCAACTGTATATAGGGTCTATGGTGTTGCTATTAGGTATAGGCTTATAATTCACGCACTCCTTACATTTCCTCTGTGCTAATGTTAAGTATCCCATTTTTCCTCCTCTTGAATACCTCTATATTGCCCTTCCACAATGGGCTGTCCTTTGGCTCTTCTTGCTCGTACAATTTCCCCATTAGTCCTACGGATTTGTACATGTCCGCACCATATGCTTGCCCAACTTACCATACGCTTATATTTACAGTTCTTCTGTATCCCAAAAGATGGTAAAAATTCAAATTCAAAGAGCAAGCCACTTGATGTTTCCCCAAGATATGTAATGGTTTGTATTCTCTCCTGTGATTTATCGGGTTCTATAAATAAATCTTTCGGTACTTTTACGGTTTCCCCAATACATAGATTACTCTTTGCCCAATTCTTACTCATTATTTGTTCCCTCCGTTGTTTCTCCAATAAGGTTGTATAATTGTCGCTTGACAAGCGACATTTGTTCATCTATATATCCTTTTAATCTCTTATCCCGTTCTGAAGAATTAAGCCACTTTTTCTTAAATGCGCTTAAAGTAGTTCTATAGGTGCTCTCTGAAGAATCGCCACTTTGCCACCATTCAAGGTCATGTAAAACCTTGCATAAATCCTTTATAAGTTCGTCCATTTCGGGGTCATACATATTACCCCCGCACTCTTCCGATAATTGCATATAGATATAATTATAACTTCCACCACTCATTTAGTAGTCTCCTCCGTTAGACTTCTTCCACACATCGGACAATAGTTAATTTTGATATTCAAACTGTGCCCGTAATAGTTGATATGTAAAGCATCTCTAATAGGGTTATGAGGAACATGCCTATAAATTGTAACATGGGCATTTTTATCTAACGGGAAAATGTAGCCGTCAGCATCCTCTTCCTCGCAATATTTACATCCCATTAAGTATTGCCTCCCTTGCTTTCTTTCCACTTAAAATCTTTACATCTGTTCCAATATTTGACCTTTTTAATATGTAATATACAATAATACTGTTCTCCGTAATCCTTAACCTTATCGCAATACATACAATGTTCACATTTGATGTTTGACTTCTTGCCCCTGTCTATTGGTCGGTTGTTCATTCTTTACCACCTTTCTCACCTAACTTTGTACTGCGCTTAGTTATCCACCTGTTAAGGTCGTCTCGACATTCGAGGCATAAATCCCATATTCTACCATGGCTTGAGATACAAAAGTTCATATTCTTTTCCACAAATATCACATATTGTTTTTGTCATGTTTCACCTCTCATATCTACTCTCCAAGTTTCGAGCATAGCAAGTATATAATCTCTTGCTTCTGAATCTTCTGAACAATTCATCTTGATGTATTCTCTAATCCAATCCAGATTTATACATATAGCCGTTGTTCTTTGTAACATATCAATATAATCATCTATATATTCGTTCATTCACTCACCTCGTTTTCTCCCCTCAAAATATGCTCTTATTAACAGTTACGCTTGTTCTTGTTTCGTGAACGTTTTTAACATTTGTGATGTTGGAATCTGTCGGCTTAACCATGTTGTCGGCAAATTTACAACCTGTGATGTTATAAGCCTTACGTTTCACTCGCCACATTGTCCCACGTTCAATAGCCTCTTCATAAGATTGATAAGGATATTTTCTGCCCTCTGTAGTTGTGTATTCCTCAACCTCATATTTGCAAGCGGGGCAATCAACAGTACACTCTGCAAATGTTCCGTCTGATGTTTTCTGATAAGGACACTTCATTCTTTACATCCTTTCTCTGCCTTGTATGGCTTTGGTTTTGGTTGCCATGCTATGATTCTATTCTTGAATAATCCATTGTCACATTCCCAATACCCATTCCCGATATATCGTGACAGATATGTGTCACTTGTTTCGATATCCGTAACGATAACTTCTTTGTACTGTTCCGGCAACCTCTCCCTCTCACTAACAGAAATCCACTCATCCTTTTCGGGCAAACTCAACATATTAATCAAACTCCCGAATACTTCATGATATTCACCAATTCCCCATTTAATCGAATCCAGATAAGAAATAAGCCCTTTTTTGATTTCTTCTCTTGTCATTCATGCACCTCTCTGATATAGTCACTCATGCTCTATTGCTCCATTTTCACCATGATAGGGTTCTTCTTTTAATCTCTTATTCATCATATATCTTTGAACACCACTCAAATATAATCTGAATTTCTCACGATAATATTGCTCATATCCTTCATTGAATCCGTCATCTTCTTTGGTATTCATTTTGCTTATATAATCACTCATTCACCCACCCCCCTCTGTAACCTTTTTCTTACAAGCCCTCATATCGGGTTCGTACATGATGCAAGGCTCTAAACAACCTTTGCAGGTTTCGGTTTTCACCTTACTTTCTGTCTCAATTGGGCAAATCGGCAATAACGATTCAAAAAATGTATCACAACCATCTATCTGTATATTTAATCTACCGCATTTATATGTCCAATCATCTATCGACATATCCCATGCTTTCATATGTGGACAATCTAATGGGCAATCAATCGGAAATCTTATCATTTTCACCGTCTTTCTCTGGCTTGTAGGGTTCGGGTAAAGGTTGCCAAGCAAGAACATTTTGAGGTTCAACGTAACAGCCGTCCACCCCATGACAATAGAAATATGGTTCTGTTTCTGCTTTAAACCCCGTCAACATTTCTCCACTTCTTAATTCAAGCAAAACATCTTGATGAATTTCGGGCAACCTCTCACCAACAGGAATCCACTCGCCTATCTTTGGCTGTGAACATTGCCCTTTCTTCACTCCAATCCTAAAGCCTTTTTCAAAAGCCTGACGGATACTTGTATTAACATCACACTCCGACTTGAAATAGTTATCAATCACGATTTGCATCTTCTTTTCACTTATCGCCATTCTGTCCGCCTTTCATATCTACCCCACAAATTGGGCACTTTTTAAATTCATCCAACGACTTATAATAGTCACCATCTATTACGGCTCTGCCTAAATTACATTTAGAACAACGATAGAACTCAACACCACAATCTCTGTAGTCAAGTATCCATTCTCCCTTATTCTCTACGGACGTAATCTCACTCACAATTTCTTCTGCAAGTCCATATCCGAGACTTTCTCCGTTTACGATAGTATTTGCTATTGCATTTATTACCGCCTGTCTGCTGATTAAATCACTCATTCCTCTGCCCTCTCTGCAAGCACACATCCAAAATACAAATCTGTTGCAACTACCCACGACTCCGCATTACCACACATATGCTCTTTGAAAATATCATCACCTGCTACCTTTAGGAATTTACAATCCTTACACCGTATGTTTTCTGAACCGCTCGGCAACACCTTGATACATTCTCTCAACAGTGCCTTGTATATCTCAACTGTTCTTGCTCTTTCATCGTCAAGGAACGTATCGGCAACTTCAAGAGTATCAAGAACCTTTTGCCTATCTAATAAGTCACTCATATATCACCTCATTAACTTCACAATGCTCACAATCAATTCCACTATATTCGTTCTTGATACAGATATTTCTGTCACACATAATGTGATGTTCTGTATGAGGAACTGTATAAATAATCTCATCTTGTAGTTCACTTACAGTTGTTCCCTCGGGCAAAGTTTTTAATATATTTTCTGTAACTTTTTCAAGTACTTTTGTCATGTCTCTCATTATCAATTCCTTCCCATAAGTCTAAAAGATACTGAAATTCCTGTCTCAATTTGATGTACTTCAGTCTTTTTTGTTCCCCTTTTGATGTCAGCCTTATTCGTGCTCGTTCGGATTTATACCATCCCCTCAAAACCCTATTGTATAAGTCTCTTTTGTTTCTTGGTTTATTAATAAACATTGCGTATCTTCCTCTCTGAATAGCAACTCTTTACCAAAGTCTTTCCCAAATATAACTTATTAAAACTGTTACAACTATGAAACTTATTATGAGTGAAATAAACCCAATAGAAAAATCATTAAGATGTGAAAGTCTATGCCTTTTATAAATTTTAAAAACTTTAATTATGTCAAAAACCGTGTAGACTCCCCAAACAACAAGCATAATTACAAACATGGTTGTCCAAATCATGATGCACCTCACAATTCTTTAAATATCTTGGACAATACGTTATGATTGTCTCGTAAGGCATCTCTGACATATGGTTTAATCAGTGCTATCTCATTTTCCTTTATATCTTCTGTGAACCAATTAACACCATCAGACTTATACCATAACTGTATCTTCATTGTGCTATCGGGCAGTTCCACGATATCTAACAACCTATCAAGTCTCTTAATCTTTTGCTGTAACTCTTCAGCCTGTTTGAATTGTTCATCTGTCATATAATCACCTCACTTTGAGAACCAATGGTCTTTATATTTGAATAAGTGTTCATCACCATAATAATTCCAACCATCAGCACAGAAGTATAACGCACCCTCTGATTCATCCCATCCATTTTGAACCATGTCTAACGCTTCATAGTTTTCCCAATTCCCTGGAGCCATTCCCCATGTGGCGAATTGATGGTCAGCAAATACCTCTGATTTGATATCTGAATTATTCTTCTCCACTCTGTTAAGAACAACCCTCATTATAAGTGCCATTCCAACAGTTCCTTGGTTACCTGCTTCCGCTTGAGATATCCGAATAAGGATAT
>Ga0310691_10004120_pt1 | contig 16647 bp, 15 predicted proteins | sample 176DNAGHGlowgp2_FD_203887 | JGI IMG/M metagenome (GOLD analysis project Ga0310691, IMG submission 203887) | Sheep rumen microbial communities from Palmerston North, Manawatu-Wanganui, New Zealand - 1766 DNA GHGlow gp2 (v2) (version 2) | ecosystem: Host-associated > Mammals > Digestive system >...
CCGTCAATCTTCTGCACATACCATCCCCATGCCTCGTACTTCTTGGCGGTGTCCTCGCTGGTGACCACCTCGGTGCGGGTGGAGAGCTGTATGTCGTTGGCGTCGTAGAACATGATGAGGTTGTCCAAGCCCAGGTTGCCTGCAATGCGGCCTGCGCCCTGTGAAATCTCCTCCTGCACGCCACCATCTGAGATGTAGGCATAGATGGTCTGGTTCATCACGTTGCCCAGACGAGCCTTGAGGAACTTGGCGGCGATGGCAGCACCCACGGCGAAGGTGTGACCCTGACCGAGGGGACCGGAGGTGTTCTCGATGCCGCGGGCCAGCTCACGCTCGGGGTGGCCGGGCGTGACCGAGCCCCACTGGCGCAGGTTCTTCAGGTCTTCCAGCTCGTACTTGCCGATGAGGCAGAGCTGCGAGTAGAGCATCGGAGCCATGTGGCCGGGGTCGAGGAAAAAGCGGTCGCGCCCCTCCCAGTTGGGATTCTCGGGGTCGTAGACCAGGAACTCGCTGTAGAGCGTGTTAATGAAATCAGCGCCACCCATGGCTCCGCCGGGATGGCCGCTCTTTGCCTTTTCAACCATTGCAGCAGCCAGGATTCGGATATTGTCGGCTGCGCGGTTCATCACTTTGTTGTCGTTCATAATAAACTGTTTATAAAGAATATGGTTAATTGGGTGCAAATATACAAAATAAAATTGAGAGTGGGGCAAAGAATCTCAAAAAAAACAATCAGTCGGGGATGAGAAAGTTGATGACCTCTTGTTCGACGGTGATGGTGTAGCTGCCCACGGGGGTGCTGATGAGCCTTCCGTCGATGCCTACCATAGCGTGGCGGGCCTCGTCCACCACAAGTTCGCGCGTGCGGTAGGGGTGGACGCTGCGGTGGTTGAGAAACCGTCCGCTGATGAGCAGCCAGAGGCCGCTGAAGAGCTGCATGAGCTTGGGGTCGTAGACCACGGTGAGGTCGAGCATGCCGTTGTAGGGCACGGCACTGGGTGTCTGTCCGTAGCCACGGGCATTGCCCACACAGACAGTCATGATGCGGCGGTCGATGGTCTCGTTGTTCACCCGCATGCGCATCTTGTAGTCCTTGCGGTGAAAGATTTTCAGGATGACGGATGAGATGAACGACAGCGTCTTTGAGCCGAAGATGTGGCGTGTCTGCTGTCGGAGGTGCATGATGTCGGCCGTGGTGCCTATGTTGATGCAGTTCAGGAAATAGCGGTGCTGGGCGGCACCGTTCTTGTCGTTATAGCGTATGCAGCCCAGGTCGACACGGCGGACGCGGTGCTTCTTAATCCATTCTACCGTCTGGCCGTCGTTGTCGCCAAAGCCCCAGAAGCGTGCAAAATCATTGAGCGAGCCGTTGGGCACCAGTCCAAGGGCTACTTGGTCGCGCACGCTCCGCTCTTCGCGCATCAGGCAGTTGGCAGCATCGTTCAGGGCGGCGTCACCGCCAACCACGACGATGGTCTTGTAGCCATTGCGTATGAGCATGGTTATCAGGCGCTCCACGCTGTCTGAGTTCTCGCTCTGCACCATGTCATAGTGAATGCCGCGAAGGTCTAACTCGTCTTGCAGCCGTTCCCAGCGCTTCCGCTTGCTCTTGATGCCGTTGCGTGGGCAGTAGAGGATGCCCCAGCGTGTGTCGTCCATGATTTGTGGTTTAAGATTTGAGGTTTGAGGTTTATGATTTGCGATTTGTAACTTGCAGTATCTGTTTTACTTTCTCTGCCGTTGGCAGGGTTGCGTCAATCCAGTGGATGGTGAGTCCGCGCCGCTCCATGCCACGGAACCAGGTCATCTGGCGTTTGGCAAACTGGTGGATGGCAATTTCCAGTCGGCTGAACATCTCGTCGTAGCTCAGCTGCCCGGTCGCATATTCAGTGACATATTTGTACTCCAGCCCATAGTAGGTCAGGTCCTCAGCTGCAATGCCTTCGGCCAGAAGACCGCGCACCTCGTCGACCATGCCCTCCGCTAAGCGAGCCTTCAGCCGCTGCGTGATGCGCTCACGGCGCAGCTCACGGGGAATGTCGAGGCCGAAGATGGTAGTTGCCTCTCCTCGGAAAGCCTCTCCCCCGGCCCCTCCCGCGGGGGGGAGGGGAGTATATAGTTCTGCTGCAGAATATTCGCCATGAGAGTTGGAAGTATGATTTTCTACTGCGTCACCTTCGTCTTGAGAGTATATACTCCCCTCTCCTTGGGAGAGGGGTTGGGGGTGAGGCTTCCCCTCTCCTTGGGAGAGGGGTTGGGGGTGAGGCTTCCCCTCTCCTTGGGAGAGGGGTTGGGGGTGAGGCTTTTGGTGGGCCTCTATCTCTATGGCCCTGATGGCCCTTTGGGCGGTGTCCACGTCGGTGGTGTTGTGCATGTGGGTACCATTGCGCTGCTTCAGCTCCTTCAGCATCAGCGTCAGCTCCTCCAGCGACTTGCCTTCCAGCTGCCTCCTTAGCTCGGGGTTCTGTGGCACGGGCGATAGCTGGTAGTCCTTCAGCACTGCTTCTATATACAGGCCGGTGCCGCCACAGAGGATGGGCACAGCCCCACGGCTGTTCACTTGCTGGAGGGCCTTGTTGAAGTCTTGAATATACTGGAATAAGTTATATTTCGTGCCGGGCTCGCAGATGTCAATGAGGTGGTAGGGCACCCCGTCGTACTCACTCAGGTCCTTGCCTGTGCCGATGTCCATACGCCGGTACACTTGACGAGAATCGGCAGAGAGTATCTCTCCGCCAATTCTCTTTGCCAGCGCTACCGCCAGCGTTGTCTTGCCACAAGCCGTGGGACCTAAGATGGTGATCATTTGATGATTTGCTCCAGTTCGCTAACGTTTTTCTCAATCATCTCATCGCTGACGCTGTAGTTCACCAGGTCGCCGTTGATGTACTGGTCGTAGCTGGGCATGTCGATGAGCCCGTGTCCCGACAGGTTGAACAGAATGACCTTCTGCTCGCCCGTCTCCTTGCACTTGTTGGCCTCGCGGATGGTGGCTGCTATGGCGTGGCAGCTCTCGGGTGCGGGGATGATGCCCTCGGTGCGTGCAAAGAGCATGCCGGCGTCGAAGCTCTCTAACTGTGGGATGTCGACGCCGTGCATCAGACCGTCCTTGATGAGCTGCGACACAATCATGCCGGCACCGTGATAGCGCAGTCCACCGGCGTGGATGTTCGACGGCTTGAACTGATGGCCCAGCGTAAACATGGGCAGCAGGGGCGTGTAGCCAGCCTCATCGCCAAAGTCATACTGGAACTTGCCGCGTGTCAGCTTCGGGCAGCTCTCCGGCTCGGCAGCGATGAATTCCGTCGTCTTGCCGTCCTTGATGTTGTGGCGCATGAAGGGGAAGGCGATGCCGCCGAAGTTGCTGCCACCGCCGAAGCAGGCGATGACAGTGTCGGGGTATTCGCCAGCCATGGCCATCTGCTTTTCAGCCTCCAGGCCTATGATGCTCTGGTGCAGAGCCACATGGTTGAGCACGCTGCCCAGGGTGTACTTACAGTTGGGTGTGGTGGTGGCCAGCTCGACAGCCTCTGAGATGGCGGTGCCCAGGGAGCCGGGATGCGTAGGATCCTGGGTGATGATGTTCTTTCCTGCACGTGTCGACATCGAAGGCGAACCCGTCACGGCAGCGCCGAAGGTACGCATGGCAATGCTGCGGTAGGGCTTTTGCTGCATCGTAATCTTCACCTGATAGACGGCACACTCCAGACCGTAGAGCTTGGCGGCGTAGCTCAGGGCCATGCCCCACTGTCCGGCACCCGTCTCGGTGGTGACGTTGGTGGTGCCTTCCTGCTTGGCATAGTAGCACTGCGGCAGGGCCGAGTTAATCTTGTGCGAGCCCAGCGGGTTGGTCGACTCGTTCTTGAAATATATGTGGGCAGGGGTACCCAGTGCCTCCTCCAGTGCATAGGCGCGCACCAGCGGGGTGCTGCGATAGAATTTGTACTTCTCGAGCACCTCTTCAGGTATGTCTATCCAAGCATGCTCGGTGTCCAGCTCCTGCACGCAGCACTCACGTGGGAAGATGTGTGCCAGGTCGTCAACGCCCAGCGGCTGCTTCGTAGCTGGGTGGATGGGCGGCAGCGGCTTGTTCGGCATGTCGGCCTGGATGTTGTACCACTGCGTTGGGATTTCGCTCTCTTGTAAGATAAATTTTTTCTGTTTGCTCATAATGGTTTTAGAATTAGAGTTTAGTTCTTGCGTGTGCAAAGTTACATGTTTTGTTTCTATTATGCAAAAGATTTCCCGTTTTTCTCAATGATTTGTCCGTCGTAGGCCAGTTCAACGCCCTCTGGCAGCCGTTTGTTGGCTTCGGCGTGCAGTCCGATGTCGTGGCACAGGTGTGTCAGCAGGGTGCGGCGTGCCCCGATGCTGTGGGCAAAGTCGATGGCGTCGTCCACCAGCTGGTGCGAGTGGTGCGGACGGTCGAAGCGCAGGGCGTTGACCAGCAGGGTGTCTACACCGTGCAGCAGCAGGGCCTGCTCAGGGGCGATGCTCTTCATGTCGGTGATGTAGGCGAAGTCGCCAAAGCGGTAGCCCAGGATGGGCAGCTTGTCGTGCATCACCTCGACGGGCAAGATGTCGATGTCGCCGATGCGCATGGTCTCGTTGGCGTGTATCTCGTGCAGCTCAATGCGCGGCACCCCCGGGTAGCGGTTCTCGGCAAAGCAGTAGGGCAGCATCTCCAGCATCCCCTTGCGTGCCAGTGGGTCGGCATAGACATCAATCTGTCCGAACTGGCAGTAGGGACGTATATCGTCCAGCCCGCCCACGTGGTCGTAGTGCGAGTGGGTGATGAGGATGCCGTCAATGCGGCGGAAGGGCTGCGGCAGAATCTGCTGGCGGAAGTCAGGACCGGCATCCACCAGGACACGGGTGGTGGCGGTCTCGACCAGGATGCTGCAGCGCAACCGCTTGTCGTGCGCATCGCTGCTCCGGCACACCTCGCACTGGCATCCGATGACAGGCACTCCGCATGATGTTCCTGTCCCTAATATCGTAATCTTCATAGGTATTAAACTCCTAACTCTTAATTCAAACGATGTTCACCTCTGGTTTCAACATGATGCCAAAGCGCTGCTGTACGTCACGCTGGACAGCACGACACAGACTGACGATGTCCTGTCCGCTGGCCCCGCCGAGGTTCACCAGCACCAAGGGCTGCTTCTGGTTGACGCCGGCAGGTCCCATGGCGCGTCCCTTCCACCCGCACTGGTCGATGAGCCATGCGGCGGGTATCTTCTCGCTGCCATCGCTGAGCGTGTAGTGGGGCATGCCGGGGTAGGCCGTTGACAGCTCTTTGTATAGCTCGCTGCTGACCACGGGGTTCATGAAGAAGCTGCCGGCGTTGCCCAGCTCTGAAGGGTCGGGCAGCTTGGCGCGCCTAATGCTGATGACGGCCTGGCGCAGCTGCTGTGGGGTGGGGGAGCCGCTGATGCCCTGCCGCTCCAGCTCAGTCCGCAGGTTGCCATAGTCTAGATTGGGCTTGTGGTGCCGGTTGAGCGCATAGCTGACGTGGGTGATGAGGAAGCGGTCCTTCCATTCGTGTTTGAAGCGGCTGTCACGGTAGCCGTATTGACATTCCTCGTTGTTGATGACCACCCGCTGGCCGGTGGTGATGTCGATGGCCGTGATGTCGTGGACGAACTGGCAGACCTCGGCACCATAGGCACCGATGTTCTGCACGGCCGAAGCACCCGCCTCACCGGGAATGAGTGACAGGTTGGCCAGGTCGCTGAAGCCTTGCTCCACCGTCCACGCCACGATGTCGTCCCAGGTGACGCCGCTGCCACATCGCAGCAGGGCCTGTCCGTCAGGCTGCTCCGTCAGGCTGATGCTGTCAATGGCCGAGTGTACCACCGTGCCCTCATAGTCGGCGGTGAGCAACAGGTTGCTGCCTGCGCCGATGAGCATGTAGGTGCTATTGCGCAAGAGGGCAGCCACACTGATAGCCTCGTCAATGGTGGCATACTCGATAAACCGTCGGCATGTGACAGCTATGCCGAAGGTGTTATGATGCAATAGATTGTAGTTATATCTGTCTGTCATTCAGTGCTATTCTATCAGTTTGGTCAACTTCCAGTTTCCCCGCTTCTGCTGGAAGTCAATTTCCGTTTCCATGCCGTTGGCAATGCCGCATATCACAAAGAACTTCTCCTTGGAGCGGGCGTTCTGCTTACCATATACAATATTATATATACTGTCGCGGGGCAGCACAGGGGCAAAGGCCTCCCATGAGTCGGGGCTGATGAACCCCTCCATCGTGGCAAAGTCATCGTCGGGGTCTGGGCCGGTGAAGGCAATCTCATTGCTCAGGCTGTTCTGCCTGAATACAGAGTCAGTGGTAAACTGATGGTAGAAGTTGAGGAACTGTGCGTTGGCGTTGTTCTTCAGTGCCTGGTGACCAATGGAGGTAAGCTGCCAGCGGCCTTCAGTTCGCTGGAAGAAATACTGCCTGACGGAGTCGCCACCCAGGAAAATCTTCTCCACCACCACGTTGTCTACTGTGGTGTCGCTGGGCAGCTGCAGCTGTTCCTCGGTGTCGAAGATACGGACGTACATCCCCTGGTCCATGAAGAAGCGGTCGGCTGTCCATGCCGAGTCGTCCACCTCATGGCTCCTCCCGTCGGCAGCGGTCACTGGCAGCGGGAAACTAGTGCGGCGTCGCTGCAGCGAGGCGTTGCTGGAGTAGTAGTACACGAAATCGTCGAACAACTCGTCGGCCGCTTTCGGCAGGTCGTCATTCTCGTACCGCTCGGGTAACGGTTCTTCCTCTTCCTCCTCAAAGACGACAGGCTGAGGACGCTTGCCGCCAGTGCAGGCAGCGAGCCACAACAGGCTCGTCACAGCCATTGCCCATGTCAGCATCAGCCGGCAACGGGCAGGAGAATGTCTCCTTCTCATGTCTTTCACTTTCACTAAAGACTTATTTTTCGTGCAAAAGTACAAATAATTCTGCAATTAAGAGAAAAAAAATGCCAAAAAACTTGTGAGTAACAAAAAAAATGCCTACCTTTGCACCCGCTTAGATGAACAAGCCGCAAGGCACTATGAAGGAAGGGACCCGTAGCTTAGCTGAATAGAGCGTCAGATTCCGGTTCTGAAGGTCAAGGGTTTGAATCCCTTCGGGTTCACAACGCAAGCAAGATAGGAGCATAGCTCAGTTGGTTTAGAGCGCTTCAGTCACATTGAAGAGGTCTTGGGTTCGAGTCCCAATGTTCCTACAAGGAAGAAGGTTGAACAATGTTTCAGCCTTCTTTTTTTGTGTCGTTCGCCCAATGCCAAAAAAGAGGGGGGAATTGCCTGTGCTGTCAGTCGTGACAGGTGTAGACAACTCCCTCCTCCTTGTTGGGTCGAGATTACTGGTGCTGGTCGCGCAACAGGTCGTTGACGGTCTTGACGGGATTGAAGGTGCCTAAGGGAACCTCAACAAAGACGGTGTTCCAGTCGCTCATGGCACCATTCCACAGTCCTGGCAGCTCAAGGGCTTTCAGCTCTTTACCGCCCTTCGACTTCGACGAGATGAATCCCGTAGACTTGTCGACATACTGGGGCAGATTGAAAGGCTGGCCCTTGTAGTCCTTGACGGCGCACACCAGGTCGACGGGGTTGAAGTGGGTGCCCTCAGTGAACATCTTCTGATAGTCGGCATTGCTGGTGTCAATCTGCGAGCTCTCCAGAATCTGGAGGCTCACGGTGCCGTCCTGGTTATAGGTAAGGAACGGACCGCCACCGGGCTCGCCCACATTTTTCACCACGCCACACACGCGCATGGGGCGGTTGAGCTTGCGACGCAGATAGTCGGCATCGACGGTGTTGCCCTTGGGCTGGCAGCAGAGCTGCTGCTCAACAAAGGCGGCCATCTCGTTCAGCTCGTCCTGTGAGGCACCGCGGTCGAGGATGTTCAGATAGCGGAAGGCCTGCTCCTGCAGCGTTACCAGTACGCCGGCGATGACCTGCTTCCATTCCACCGTCTCGTCCTTCAGACGGTCGGGCACTACGTTGTCGATGTTCTTGATGAAGATGACATCAGCATCAATCTCGTTCAGGTTCTCGATGAGGGCGCCGTGGCCGCCGGGACGGAACAGCAGACTGCCGTCGGCCTCGCGGAAGGGCGTACCGTCGGGGTTGGTGGCGATGGTGTCAGTCGAGGGCTTCTGCTCAGAGAAACTGATGTCGAAGGTGACGCCATATTTCTTCTCATAGTGTGCAGCCTTCTCAGCCACCTTCTGCTTGAAGAAGTCCATGTGCTCATGGCTGACGGTGAAGTGGACGTGGGCCTGCCCGTTGCTGGCGGCGTAGAGGGCGCCCTCCACCAGGTGTTCCTCCATGGGTGTGCGCGGTCCTTCCTCATACTGGTGGAAAAGCAGCATGCCCTTGGGCAGCTGACCGTAGTTCAGCCCCTCCTTGCTGAGCATGTTGGCAGCCACGGCCTTGTAGTTGCCTTCGGCCATCAGTGCCTTGATGCCCTTGCCTTCGTTTTTCTGGCAGACGGCGTCGAGGGCATCATAGAAGGCGAACTTCTCGATGTCGTTGAAGAACTTCTTCTCAAAGTCGGTGGTGGGCACACTGTAGTCAGCGTCGACAAAAGCGAACATGTTCTTGAACATGCGGCTGGCGGCACCGCTGGCGGGTACGAACTTCACCACACGGCGGCCCTGTGCCTTGTACTGCTGCCAGGCCTGTTCATACTGTTGGCGCTCCTGTGCGTTGGGGGCCACAATGCCACGTCCCACGGCTGCCGCTGCCTCCAGGCGGAGGAAGGGGAAGCCCGTTGCAGCCTGTTGCAGCTGTGTTTCAATCTGTTCTTGGCTGATGCCGCGTGCGGCAATTTGTTTCAGGTCTTTCTCTGATAGGTTCATAGTTGTATGTATTTATTTAAAGGTTGTTTTTTTGAGGTGAGAGGTGAGAGGTGAGTGGTGTGGGGTGAGTCTACTCCGCCAGTGTGAAGATACCGGTGGGCATGGTGCGCTTGAGTACGTCGAGCTGCAGGTCTTTTCCGACGACGATGCCATAGCTGCGCAGCGTGGCCTCGACGGTCTTTCGTGCCAGTTCCGGGTGATTGTTCTCTTCCGACAGATGGCAGAGCCACACATGGCTCAGCTGTTCACTCATGTTCTGTGCGATAGCTTCGCCGCTGGCGTTGTTGCTCAGGTGGCCTGTGCCGTTGCTGATGCGTTCCTTCAGATGATAGGGGTAGGGGCCTGCCATGAGCATCTCACGGTCGTGGTTAGCCTCGATGACCAGAAAGTTGGCACGCCGGATTGATTCGGCCATCTGCGGGGTGATGCACCCAGCGTCAGTGATGAGGCAGAAGGTGACGCCACAGGCCTCGATGAGATAGCCCACGTTGTCTGAGCTGTCGTGCGGCACCTCGAAGGCCGTCACCACGAAGCGTCCCAGGGTCATCGGCTGTCCCTTTGCGACAATGTGGCGGTCGGCGGGGTCCACCTTGCGCGTGACACAGTAGTTGCGGTCGATGCCGTGGTGCACGGCCTCGGTGGCATACACCGGCAGGTGCAGGTCGTGGCTGATGCTGCCCACGCACTTGATGTGGTCGGCATGGTCGTGGGTGATGAGCAGACGTTTTACCAATGTGATAGGCAGACCGTAGTCTCTGAAGTGTTTCTTCAGGGTGCGCACGCCCACGCCTGCATCGATGAGCAGCGCGTCGTCGTCAGTATATAGCAGATAGCAGTTGCCGCTGCTGCCACTGCCAAAGGATATGAATTTCAGCATCGGTGGTATCCAATTTGTCTGCAAAGATAACACATTATTTCGGCTTTCTATCATTTTTAATGATTTTTAAACCATATCAGAAGGGCAGTCCCACGGCGAAGTGGAAGGCGTAGTCGCGGCTCAGGCGTGGATGCAGGATGGGGTAGTGCTCATCATCGTCCTCGTCGTAGGCTGGGTTGATGGCCTTCATGCCCAGGTCGAAGCGCAGGATGAAGTAGCCCATGTTCAGACGTATGCCCAGTCCGTAGCCCACGGCTATCTGCGACGGCAGGTCCTTGAGGCTGAACTGTCCGCCGGGCTGGCTCTCATACTGGCGTAGCGTCCATACGTTGCCGGCATCGATGAAGGCGGCGCCGTTCAGCTTCCAGAACAGGCGGGTGCGATACTCAATGTTCATGTCGAGCTTCATGTCGCCCGTCTGGTTGATGAAGTTGATGCGCCCGTCGCGCTCTTTGTACTTGCCGGGGCCAAGCGAGCGTACGCTCCATCCGCGCACGCTGTTGGCACCACCGGCGAAGTAGCGCTTCTCAAAGGGCAGCACCGTAGAGTTGCCGTATGGGTAGGCGATGCCGGCGCCGAGGTGGAGCACCACCTGGTTATTGGCGTCGATGGCGATGGAACGGGTGATGTCGAAGTCGGCCTTGACATACTGTGCGAAGGCGATGTTGAACAGCCGGTAGTGGCCGTTGTCGTCCTTCTTGGCACCAAGGAGGTTGGCACCGCCTTGCAGCAGGTTGCCTGATGACTCGATGGTGGCCTTCAGTGCCACGGGACCGTGGGCGTAGGAGTAGCCGAAGCCGAGCTTGGTGATGAACAAATCCTCGTAGTTGTATCTGAGAATGGCGTTGCGCGACGTCTCGCTGTCAAGGTATTCATGGCGGAAGGTGTCCGATATCCAGGGCATGAACACATAGTTGATGTCGATGAGGTCGAGCAGGAAGTGGTCGTGATGCTGCGGACGTTGCCAACGGTAGCGCCAGGCGGCTGAGAGCACGCGACGGTGGAACTCGGGCCTGTCCTGCATGTCGTAGAGCAGCGACAGCTCGCTGGTGGCGTTGCCTATGCTGCTGCTTGCCGCGTGCGAACCCAGCAGGGGGATGGAGCGGGGAAACTGCAGACGGGCCTCCAGCGAGTATTCGGTGAAGTCCTGGTTGCTATAGCCCTCCAGTCCGCGTATGGCCTCGTAGGCACCGCGCAGCTCAAGGGTCAGCACCTCACTGCCCCTGAAGAGGTTGCGGTTCATGTAGGTCAGCGAGGCGGCGGCTCCCAGGTCGCCGGCGGTGTTGGTGCCTTCGGGCTGGAAGCTGAGTGTCGATGGCTTGTTCGTCTGTATCTGGATGTCGCAGTCGAGCAGTCCCTGCTTAGCACCATTGACGGGAGTGAAGATGATGTTGGTGTACTTCACGGCCTGCAGGCGCCCGAAGTGGTTGTAGGTGTTGCGCAGTCCGGTGGCGCTGTATGGCGCTCCCTCGCTAAGGTGCGTACACTCCTCCAGCACGTGGCGGCGCAAGTGGATGCGTGTGTCGGTGGGGTCGCCAGTGGCATAGTTGATGTGGCGCAGCATGTAACGCGTGTGCAGCGTGTCAGGACGGTTGTTCTGGTGGAAGAGTGACAGGTGCAGCGTCAGGTCTATCAGGTTGGTGCCGGGCATGGTGTCGGCTACATAGGTGATGAACTCCTTGTGAAAACGGTAGTAGCCGCTGTCGGCCAGCAGGGCGGTGATGCGCTTGCGTTCGGCATCGAGGTGCGACACGTTGAAGCGCATGCCCTCGTGCAGCAGTCGGCGTATGCTGTCGCCGCTGAGCAGGTGGGCCACCTGTGGGTCGTCAATCTGGTAGCTGATGTGGTGCAGGAAGTAGGGTTGTCCCGGCTGTAGCCAGTAGGTGATGTCGGTCTTGCGCCCGTGGTGGCGTGTCTCATACACCACGTCGGCATTGAGGAACCCCTCGTTGCGCAGCTGCTGGCGCAGGTCGCCGCGCGACAGCTCTGCCTTCAGCGAGTCGTAGAGCACGGGGGCCTCGCCGATGGCGCGCAGTGTGCGGTTGACCCACCGTGTGGTGTCCTTGCCTGACAGCGAGTAGGTGTGCAGTGGCAGACGCACCAGCGAGAACCAGCGGGCGTTGGGCTGCTGACGTACATAGTTGCGCAGCTCAGCCGTGTTCACCTGCGGATAATCACCCATGGCGCGCACGCGCACGCTATTAAGCAATGTAGCACCCTCGGGCACATAGCGCGTAGTGCTGCATGCTGCCAGCAGGGCTGACAACATGAGCACGGGCAGTGCCCTCCAGAGGGACACTGCCACGTTTGGGATGAGCTTGCTACGGACTGCCACGGCTGTGACGCGAAATGGCGGTCAGATGCTCAGCTCGTCGAGCACACGGATGAGTTTCTTGTCAAAGGGCTTGTCGGTGCGGATGCACTCGGAGAATGGCACGTACACCACCTCGTTGTTCCTCACGCCCACCATGACGTTGCGTTGTCCCTGGCGAATGGCCTCAATGGCTCCTACGCCGGTGCGGCTGGCCAGGATGCGGTCGTGGGCCGAGGGCGAGCCGCCACGCTGCAGGTGGCCCAGGATGCTGACGCGCACATCGAACTCGGGGAACTCCTTCTTCACACGGTCGGCATAGTAGAGTGCGCCGCACTTAGGACTCTCGCTGACGATGACGATGCACGACTTCTTCGACTTGCGGATGCCCCTGCCCATGAACTGTGACAACTGGTCAACGTCGGTCATGTCCTCCGGAATGATGGCGGCTTCGGCTCCGCAGGCAATGGCTGAGTTCTGTGCCAGGAAGCCGGCGTCACGTCCCATCACCTCGACGAAGAAGATGCGCTCGTGCGAGTTGGCGGTGTCGCGTATGCGGTCCACACACTCCATGATGGTGTTCATCGTGGTGTCATAGCCGATGGTCGAGTCGGTGCCATACAGGTCGTTGTCGATGGTGCCGGGCAGGCCGATGACGGGGAAGTCGAACTCCATGCCGAAGTTGCGGGCACCGGTGAGCGAGCCGTTGCCACCGATGACCACCAGGGCGTCAATCTCTTCACGCTGGCATGTCTCGTAGGCTTTCTGCATGCCCTCCATGGTCATAAACTCCTTCGAGCGGGCAGTCTTGAGGATGGTGCCGCCGCGGGTGATGATGCCGCTGACGTTCTCGGTGGTGAAGCTTTTCACCTCGCCCTTGATCAGTCCGTCGTAGCCGCGGTAGATGCCCTTGATGTTGAAGCCGTTGTAGATGCCGGCGCGCGTCACGGCGCGTATGGCGGCGTTCATGCCGGGTGCATCGCCGCCCGAGGTAAGAATACCTATCGTCTTGATCTTGGTCATTGTTGTATGATTACTTTTAAGAGTTATAAAAGATACTGTTGCTTAAATTCGGTCAGTGTCAAAATCTTGCAGTGTCCAAATTCGTGCAGGTCGGTGAGGTCCTTGTCGCCTGTAACCAGAATATCGGCATCACTGATGCGGGCCAGTTCCAACAGGTAGTCGTCTTTGGGGTCGCGGCAGCGCTGAGGAATGACGTTCAGAGGGTAGGTGTCACTGCGATTACGGAGAAAGTCGAGTAGTCGCTGGCAAGCCTCTGGTGCAAAATAGCGGACAAACTTGGGGCGCGATGCTACTTCCAAGATTTCCTGCTGCAGTATGTCGGTCATAATGATATTTACCGTCCCGTCAGTAAGAATGTGACGTATCGCTGCCGAGGTCTTCATTCCAATGAGAAACGAAATCCACAGATTGGTATCTATAATGATCTTAGTGTGTCTTTCGTGCATCGTAGAGTTCTTGCCTTACTTGTTCGCACTCTTGGTCTATTTCTTCCTGCGAAATTTGGTCGGTGTTGAACATTGAGAGCAGTTCGTCCACTTCTGCCTCAAACACCTTGGGCTTCTCAATAGTGTCACTGACGGGTGATTCCTCCTTGCGGAATGTCCAGCCCATCGAGCGAAGCATCTGCTCGAACCATCCTACCTGTCCTGTTGGAATCTGTACAGTCATTGTTGTCATACGCAGTCCTTTCTGTTTAGTTACAACCATCAAATAAGCATGCTCTCCGCCCACAGGACGACCAGTCCCAGCAGCCAGCCGCACAGCACTTTCGGAGCCACGTTGCGGATATACCAGCCCAGTCGGATGTGCTCCATCTGCATCAGGGCGATGCCGCTGGCACTGCCCACTGCGAGCAGACAGCCTCCCACGGCGGTGGAGAAAGCAGTGATGAGCCAGAAAGCCCCGTTCTGTGCATAGGCTCCGGCATCGCCGGCCATGCCGTGCAGCGACTGTGCGAAGCTGATGTCGCTCAGTGCCACGGTGAACATGTCGACGGCACTGCTCAGCAGCCCTGAGATGAGACCGATGACCCAGATGTTGCCGATGTTCGTCTCAATCCACTCGGCGATGGTGGCCAGCACTCCTGTCTCGGTCACGGCACCGAAGCCCAGCATGATGCCCATGACGAACAGCATCTGCTGAATGGCACCATACTGCAGCACGCGCGGGAAGCGGCGCTGCGACATTTGGTCGGCGTTCATCAACTTGCGGTTGAAGGCTTCGTTCACCACCCACAGCACGCTGAGCACGCAGAGGGCGCCGAGGAAGGGTGACAGGCGGGTGAGGCTGAGGAACGTGGGTACGAACCACAGACCGCCCAGTCCCACGATGAGCATCATGATGCGCTGCCAGCGGTTCAGGCGCGTGTCGTCGCCACGATAGGGGGCTACCGTCCACTCAATGTCCAGGCGGCTGGGCAGCTCGCGGTTGATGAGCACCGTGGGCACCACCCAGGCCACCACAGCGGGCAGGGCCAGGAATGTGGAGAAGTGTGTGGCAGTGACCGTCTCGTCGCCCCACAGCAGCAGGCCGGTGCTGTCGCCGATGACGGTGAAGCAACCGCCGCAGCAGGCAGCCAACACGATGGACGAACCGATGAGCATGCGCTGTGGACGGCTCTTGACGATGTTGTGCATGATGACCAGCATCAGCATCGTCGTGGTCAGGTTGTCAAGCGTAGCCGAGAGGATGAACGTAGCCAGGCTGATGCTCCACAGCAGGCGCTTGGAGTTGCGCGTGCGAATCCACTCGGTGATGAAGTCGAAGCAGCCGTTGTTGTTCAGTATCTCGACGATTGACATCGTAGCCAACAGGAACATCACGATGGCGGCGGCGCGGCCCACGTATTTCAGGAAGATGTGGTCGTAGATGAAATACTTCACCGTCTTTGCGTTCGACTCGCTTCCGCCCAGGAACTCGGCATACTCAGCTGCGTGCTGGCTCTGCACGAAGTCGGCGCCCCAGATGACGAACACCACCCAGCTGATGGTACCCAGGAACATGGCGATAGCCGCCTTGTTCACTCCCGTGAAGTGGCCGGTGGCTATCAGCAGGTAGCTGAATACCAACATCAGGACGATTACCAATGTCATCATGGGCGTCTCTCTCCTTTTAGCGTTATGTCGTTTTCACGTTATTACGTTATCACGTTATCACGAAACGTTATCCCGTTACAACGTTATAACGTTATCACGTCATTGTTTTATTTCTTGTACCGGGCGTTCATGCCGTTGATGACGTCCGTAGTGATGTTGAATTTCGGGTCGCTGTACAGCACGTTGCTGTTATCGATAATCATGTCGAAGCGCTTGTCCTTGTTATAGTCGGCCAGGAAGTTGTCCAGGCTGTCCTTCAGCGTCTTCAGAAAGTCGGCCTGCTTCTGTGCCAGCTCGTTGCTCAGCCTGGCCTCTAAGGCAACGCGGTTGTTGCGCTCCTGCTCGAAGGCGGCCACGGCCGTCTTGTACTGCTCCTCGCTGGTGAACGAGTTGTTCTGCAGGCGCGTCTGGATGCTGTTGTACGACCGCTCCAGCTCCTTGTCCTTGTTGTTCAGCACTGTCGTGGCGTTGGCGCTCATCTTCTCCAGCGAGTCCTTCATCAGCTTGGCATACTCGTAGTGCTCGGTCAGCGAGTCCAGCTCCACAAAGCCTATCACCATGCCCTCCTTAGGCATGTCGGCGTCGGTGGTCTTGCCGTCCATCTTTGAAGGCTGGTTGTTACAAGCTGCCGCCAGCACTGCTGCGGACAGCACGAAAATTGTCTTGATAATGTTCTTTTTCATCTTATTATTCAGTTATTTTGTTATTCTGTCTTTATAAGTTATTTTGTTCGCTTCTCGCTCACCGCTACACGGCTGCGGCGGCGCATCTCGCGGTCCTGGTCCAGCACGCAGTGGATGCCACGCTGGCGCATCGGCTCAGAGTCGTGGATATGCATGGAGCTGAACGTTCCACCACGCCGCAAAAGCACCTTGACACATAAAAATGCGATGGCGATAGCAATTATTAACGCTGCGATGACGATTTTTCCAACCATTTTGATTACTTTTGCACGGCATAAGAGCCGCTATGCGGGTGCAAAATTACGCAATTTAATTGGAATCACTTCTATAATAAGCATTAAAAATGAATAAAAACGAATTAAAACCTGCATCTGTCTTCGAGCAGTTTGCAAAGATTAACACAATTCCGCGTCCTTCGAAGCGCGAAGAGAAGATGATTGATTACCTGAAGTCATGGGGCGAGAGCCACCATCTGGAGACGCACGTCGACCAGACGGGTAACGTCATCATACGCAAAGGCGCCACGCCAGGCTACGAGCAGCGCAAGACCGTCATCCTGCAGAGCCACATGGACATGGTGTGCGACAAACTGGTGGATTTGGAGTTTGACTTCGATCGCGATGCCATCCAGACCTATGTCGATGGCGAGTGGCTGCGCGCCAAGGGCACCACGCTGGGTGCCGACGACGGCATTGGCTGTGCCATTGAGCTGGCCATACTCGAGGCCGACGACATTGAGCACGGACCACTGGAGTGCGTCTTCACACGCGACGAGGAGACGGGCCTGAGCGGAGCC
>Ga0310691_10004121_pt1 | contig 16647 bp, 9 predicted proteins | sample 176DNAGHGlowgp2_FD_203887 | JGI IMG/M metagenome (GOLD analysis project Ga0310691, IMG submission 203887) | Sheep rumen microbial communities from Palmerston North, Manawatu-Wanganui, New Zealand - 1766 DNA GHGlow gp2 (v2) (version 2) | ecosystem: Host-associated > Mammals > Digestive system >...
GATGGCGTGAAGTCGAGAGCCACCAGCATCATCGCCCCTTGGTGTCCACCACAGCGGCAGCGGCAGTATGTGCTGCCCATGCAGAAAGACCGCACGGGGGCCGAGGCCGTCTACGACCAGTTGACGGCCGACATTGCTGACGCACACCGCGAGGGTAGGCGAGTAGCCGTGGCCGTAGAAGGCGACATCAGCATCTATGCCTCCATTCACTATGTGCTGGAGCGGCTGCAGGCACAGGGCATCGCCGTGGAGCAGCTCTCGGGCATACCATCATTCATCGCCGCAGCCTCGGTGGACGCCCTGTCGCTGGTAAGCCGGCAGGAGCGGCTACTGGTCATTCCCGGCAGCACCACCGCCGAAGAACTGCACCGCCTGCTGGCCAGCGGCCACAACGTAGTGCTGATGAAGCTGTCGAAGTGTCAGGACGAGCTGAAGACCCTGCTACGCCAGTATCCCTCCACCCGCTGCCACTACTTCGAGAACATCGGCACGGCCCAGCAGTTCGCCACCACCGACCACGAAACCATCATCACCCGCACCATACCCTACTTCGCCCTGGCCATCCTTCTGTGCCAATGATGACTGCTACTAATTTATAGGAAAAGCAAAGAAAAACAGGATTTTTCTTTGCTTTTCGCTCACTTATTCGTACCTTTGAGTTTCACTCGAAGGTACTTTCGTTCGGAAAAGTAAAGAAAAATGGGATTTTTCTTTGCTTTTCGCTCACTTATTCGTACCTTTGCACCCGATATTCAAGGGGTGCCCACTGGTTGTGGGCTGAGATGATACCCTCTAAACCTGATGCGGACAATACCGACGTAGGGATGGATAACCATCGTTTGTACCCCCTTTTTATGGTTTAATCTTTTAAAACAAAGGGAATGAAAAAGACTCTCTTACTGGTGGCCATGGCCACCGCAGTGAACATGTACGGACAGCCGGGCAACACGGTCTCTTCCGTACAGAACCGTGTTGAACCGATGCCAGACTCCCTCCGCATGGAACGCCTCCAGGAGGTGGTGGTCAGCGGCGTGCGCACGCAGAAGAATGCCCCCTACGCCACAGCCAACATCAAGCGGCAGGAGCTGGCCAGCTTCTCCACCACCGGCCAGGAGCTGCCCTTCCTCTTCAACCGCACACCCGGCGTGCTGGCTTGGAGCGAGAATGGCTTGGGCACAGGCACCACTTATATGCGCATACGTGGTGCCGCTGACTCGCGCATCAACGTCACCCTCGACGGCGTGCCCCTCAACTCGCCTGAAGACCAGTGCGTCTTCTGGGCCAACATGAACAGCTACGCCTCCCTGCTGGGCAGCGTGCAGATTCAGCGCGGCGTGGGCACCTCGACCAATGGCGACGGTGCCTTCGGCGGAACGGTGGCCCTCGCGTCGAAGGCTCCCTCCACAAGGCCCTCGGCCGAGGTGAGCGCCAGCCTCGGCTCCTACAGCACCTATAACCTCGGAGGCTCCTTCTCCACGGGCCTGATGGGCAGCCATTTCATACTCGACGGCGCCTACCACGAGACCAACACCGACGGCTATATCCATGGCACAGGCGGACGCTCGGGCAGCTACTACGGCGGCCTCAGTTATCTATGCGACAACATCGTTGTCGCCTACAAAAACTTCGGCAACTTCGAGAAGACAGGACAGGCATGGAACGGCATCACCGCCGGCAACGACAACTACTCGCTCATGGACGGCAACTACGACGACGGCTCCTGGGCCTACCAGACCACGACGGGCATCAAAACCTATGCCGACCTCTACGACCACGGTCTGGGAAAGTTCAACTCGCTCTACGAGCAGCTGAAGACCGATGAAACCGGCCTTTTTGTAAAAGATGCCAACGGCAACTACCAGACGGAACGCTACCTCATGGCCGACGGACAGCCATGGCACAAGACCACCGACAACTTCTGGCAGAACCACAACCTGCTGTCGCTCGCATGGGACATCAACGACCGCTGGAACACCTCAGCCACCCTCCACTATACCTACGGCTATGGCTACTACAAGGAGTTCCGCCCGCAGAACAAGCCCAAGAAATTCGGCATCAACAACGCTGGCGTGGAGATGACCGACTTCGTGCGCAAGAAAGGCCTCTCGCAGCACACCTACGGCGCCGTGTGGCACCTGAACTACAAGGACGACCGCTGGAACGTCATTGGCGGACTGTCGCTGCAGGAGTTCTCGGGCAACCACTTCGGCTATCTTACCTACGTCAAGGACGAGGCCCTGAGCCAGCGCCTGCTCAGCCATGGCGCCTGCAAATACTACGATTCTGACGCCACGAAGTTCGACGTCTCTACCTTCGTGAAGGCCGCCTACCAGATGAACGACCACTGGAGTGCCTTCGCCGACGTGCAGTATCGCCACGTGGGCTACGAGACGAATGGCATCAACGACAAGTTCTACAAAGAAGACGGCATCTACTACAACCAGCGGCTGGACATTGACGAGGCATACAATTTCCTGAACCCCAAGCTGGGCCTGAGCTGGAGCAACGGCCCCCACCACGCCTACGCCTCGGTGGCCGTGAGCCATCGCGAGCCTGAGCGCAACAACTTTACCGACAACTACAAATATCCATTCCCCAAGGCTGAGAGCCTCGTAGACTATGAGGCAGGCTACAGCTTCTCCACACGCAGCTTCCGCGCCGGTGCAAACCTTTATTATATGGACTACACCGACCAGTTTGTGCAGACGGGCGAGCTGAGCGAGATTGGCGAGGCACTGACCACCAACATCAAGGACAGCTACCGCATGGGCGTGGAGCTGACGGCCGCCTGGGACGTGCTGCCCCTGCTCACTATCGAGGGCAACGCCGCCCTCAGCCAGAACAAGCTGAAGGACTTCACCGAGATGGCCTCCGAAAACTGGGACGATTCTTTCCGCCCCATCCACTACGACGATGCCACGCTGGCCTTCTCGCCGTCGGCCATTTTCAACGGTTTCATCGACTTCCACTGGAAGAATCTCAAGGCCACCTGGCACTCGCTCTACGTCAGCAGGCAGTACCTCGACAACTCAGAGAACAAAGACCGCTCCCTGCCTGCCTACACCTTCAGCGACCTCAACGTCAGCTATACCCTCCACCTGCCGAAGCTCCACATCCGCGAGGCCATCGTCGCGCTGAACATGAACAATGTCTTCGATGCCCACTATGCCACCAGCGGATGGGTCTACAGCAGCATCCTCGACGACTATGGTCATGCGGCCGACAACCGCTACTACCAGATAGGCTTCATACCCATGGCCGGACGAACCGTTATGGGCAGCGTCACACTGCGCTTCTAAGACCAGACAGGAAACTGACGAAAACTGACAAAAAGAGTAAAAATGGCCGATTTCATCGCTACTCACTGGCTCGACATCACCACCACCGTCCTCGGCTTGGCCTACATCCTTTTAGAGTATAGGGCCAGCGTTTGGATGTGGGTGGTAGGCTTCTTCATGCAGGCCTTAGGCATTGTGCTCTACTACCAGAAGGGGCTTTATGCCGACTGTGGCATGGAGGGCTACTACATCCTCATGACCATCTACGGCTTCTATCGGTGGACGACAAAGGGGCAGCAAGGGCAGAAGAGCAGTGCGGCGGTGCCCATCCGTCATTTCCCGCGTCGGCTCGTGCTCCCCTGGCTGGCAGTCATCGGAGTGGTGTGGGCCGCTATCTATTGGCTGCTCGTCACCTTCACCAACAGCAATGTGCCGTTGGCCGACAGCTTCACCACGGCACTGAGCATCATAGGCATCTGGGCACTGGCACACAAGTACCTCGAGCAGTGGTTCATCTGGATTGCCGTCGACGTGGTCACCAGCATCCTCTATTTCTATAAGGACATACCCTTCAAGGCCGGTCTCTATGCCCTCTATATCGTCATAGCCATTATGGGCTATAGGAAATGGCGCAAGCTGATGGCAGCATAACAGCCGCCGGCAACTTTCGCAAAAACCCTTCACCGACAACGCTATCGACTCTCAGTCAGGCAGTTGCGGTGAAGGATTATTTTTGAAAACTTTTCCAAGAGAATTGCTTGGCTCTCGAAAATAATCCTTACCTTTGTAGGGCAAAAAAAACGCCAACCGCCATGCCTACTTCAAAAGAAGAAATGATTCGCAGGGGCCTCACACCCCACGACATTCAGCACAGCCAGCACCGCCGCGCCGAATGGCAGGACTACCGCGGACGCGGGCTATATATGGTGACGCTGTGTATCGAGGGGCGTCGGCCGCTCTTCGGCTGTCTCGAAGGCTCTATCCGTGCCAGGAGAGAGACTCCCGACTTTCCCCACATTGTGCTCAGCCCCCTTGGGCTCGCCATCGTCAACGACGAGCTGCCCAAGATTCACTGCTTCTACCCCGAGATAGAGCTGTGGAAGGCCACCGTCATGCCCGACCACCTCCACCTGCTGCTCTTTGTCGACCGCCCGCTGCCCGACAAGAAGACCCTGGGCGACATCATCCGCCGCTTCAAAGGCGGCTGCACCCGAGCCTGGTGGGCAGCCGAAGGGGCGCTTTCCAGCTCAGCCCCCTCACCAGCCGAGTGCGCAGCAGTCCCCGCGCTTTCCAGCGCGGTCCAACAGCCGCCCTCCCCCCCGTCAGCCCCCTTGCCCAAAGGCCCCTCCCTCTTCGAGCCTGGCTACCACGACCGCATCATCAAGCGGCCCGGCATGCTCGACACCATCAAGCGCTACATGAGCGACAACCCGCTCCGCGCCCTCATGCGCCGCCAGCTGCCGCGCCTCATGGAGCGCCGCCTCCACCTGCGCATTGGTGCCCACGAATATGCCGCTTTCGGAGCCTTGTTCCTGCTGAAGCGCGCAGAGAAGATAGCCGTCTTCTTCCACCGCCGCGACAAGGCGACGGGGGTGCCCACAGAGCTTACCGACGAGTTTCGCCGCCAGCAGGAGCTGCTGCTGGCCGAGGCCGCCAACGGCGTCGTGCTGGTATCGCCGGCCATCTCTAAGGGCGAGAAGGCAGTCATCGACAGGGCCATCGGCGAAGGGCTGCCTGTCATTCACCTACAGAAGGAGCCTATCGCAGATTACTGGAAGCCAGAGCGGCGGCGCTTCGAGGCATGCGCCCGCGGTGTCTTGCTGATTCTATCCCCCTGGGGGCTCGACGAGGAGCTTATGAAGAGAAGAGGAGCGGCGGGCGCAGTGAAAGCACAAGGAGCGGCGGGAGCAGCATTGGGAACCGCGCTGGAAAGCGCGGGAACGCCTGCGGCCGGGCAAAGCGCCCCTTCCGACTACGAGCGCTTCCATCGGCTGAACGATTTGGCAGAGGAGATATGCAACACATCTGCCGCCGTGCTGATGGATATAAAGGACTATCAATGACGAGCGCACGGCTTTCCCGCCGCTTCCTGCCTCCCTTTTCCTTTGCTGACACAGGTCAGCAAAGGAAAAGGGCAGGCTCCATTGCCAGAAGAGCTGAGGCCCCATTGCAGGAAGAGCTGAAACCCCTTGCAGAAAGAACCGAAGCCCCCCTGCCGGAAGAGCTAAAACCCTTTGCCGGACGGGCGAAGCCCTTTGCTGCGAAGCTCACTTTTTGCGAAAGGGCGACTGGAGAACGGGCGCGGAGCAAGCCTTCACGGTAAGCTGCTGGGCAGCAGATGGTTAAGCCATCGGTGAAGGGTTTTGCAATCTTTTCTTTTCCCTTTTTTTACCATTTGTCAAAATTTTGTCTGCCTTTGCTTTGCCTACGCCCCGAATGGCGAAGACGCCGCAGCTGCGCGTCCATCTGCCAATAACGTTGCCCCTCGAGGTGGAAAAAAAGGAGCGGTTTCTTTTGACGTTTTCTCTTTTTTTTTGTAATTTTGCAGCAGTGAAAACCAAAGAAGAATCTAAAACGGTATTTTGAAGAGATGATTCGAGTGTTCTATATTGCTTTGGCCGTTGTGGCGGGGCTGCTGCCCCTTCGTGCTCAAACTGGTGGCGTCGACTCCCTGCGGCAGCGGGTGGCGGCTGCTGAGGGCGAGGAGAAGTCGGCGGCTTATGGCGACCTCTACCGCGAGCTGTCGCTACAGGGCGACATCGACCAGATGCTGTCTTTGCTGGAAGCGTGGACGACGCACGAGCGGCGGAGGGGCGACGAGGTGCGCGAGGGCAGGGTGCGGTGGAACAAGATTGCCGTGCTGAGCAACTACTGCCTCGACGATGCCCTGCTGGCTGAGGCCCCGGTGCAGATGGCATGGTTTGAGCGCAACGGCCAGTGGGAGAACTACTACAACACCTGGGAGTGCAAGGCCGGTGTCTACCTCTATTCTGGCAGGGTGCAGACTGCCCTGCACGAGGCGCAGCTGATGCTCGAAGACGCACAGCAGCGCGGCAACGACTTCGGGCGTGTGGTGTCGTACCAGCTCACGGGCATGATCTACGAGAACATGAGCCAGTGCGAGCCGGCCATCGAGAACCTGCAGCGGGCCTTGGAGCTGGTGAAGCGGATGGCCACGAAGAGCGACATCATCTTCTCCGTCTACGACTACCTCTGTCAGGCTTTGGACAACAACCGCGACTTCGAGCGCGAGCTGCTGCTGACCGACGAGTGGAAGGATAAGATTGAGGAGTTCCGCCGTCGCAACGGCAACATCGCCTCTTTTCAGGGCACCGACTTGTCGCGTCAGGTGCAGCGATGCAGTGCACTGCTTGGCTTGGAGCGTTACCACGAGGCCGACAGCGTCATGGGCGATGTGCAGGCCATGCTCTCATTGGTCAACAACCCCGTCTCTACCTATAAGGTGCTTCTCTGTTCGGCACGATTAGCGTTGGCGTTGGAACAGCCGGCGAAGACCCTCGCCGCCCTCGACTCGCTGCAGAAGTTGGACATCGATGCCGGCGGCAGTGCCGACTTTCTGCGTGCCGATGCCTTGATGCTCATGGGTAGCTATCAGGAGGCGGCCAATCTCTACCGTCAGCAGTACCTCAGCCTCGACACCATTTACAATCAGGACTTGCGCGGGCAGCTCAGCGAGCTTTCTACCCTCCACAAACTCGACGAGCAGGAGATGAAGGCGCGCCTGCAGCAGAGCAAATATCTCTTTGCCTTCATGGCCGTCGTCGGCCTGGCCCTCGTGGCCTTCATTGTCTACCGCCACCTGTCGGCGAAGCGGCTGGCGCAGAAGAACCGCGAGCTGGAAGAGGCCAACAGCCAGCTGCTGCTGGCCAACAAGCGCGTGGAGGATGCCTCGAAGATGAAGGCCGACTTCATCAAGAGCATCTCTCATGAGATACGCACGCCGCTGAACATCCTCTCTGGCTTCACGCAGGTCATCACCTCGGCTGAGGAGGACTTGCCTCCTGCCCAGCTTGCCGACATCCACCGGCGCATCAACGAGAACACGGAGCGCATCGTGCAGTTGGTGAACAAGCTGCTGGAGCTGTCGGAGGCCCACTCACAGACGGTCATCGAGCGAGCCGACCTTGTGACGGCCGGCGACATTGTCGGCGATGCCATCTGCCGTGTGCGCATGACATCGACCGCCGACGTGGTCTTCAGCTGGGATGCCACCGACCCGGCGGCCGCCACGCTGCTGAAGACGCACCGCAAGAATGCCGTCCGTGCGCTGGGCTGTCTGCTTGACAACGCGCGGAAGTTCACGAAGAAGGGGATGGTGGCCGTGAGGCTGCTGCAGCGCAGCCGCCCGTCCGATGGCCGCTTGCAAAGGAAGACGTTTCTGAACTTCGTGGTGGAGGACACGGGCATCGGCGTGTCGCCCGACCAGGCCGACCACATCTTTGAGGAGTTTGTGCAGATAGACAACTATGCCGACGGTGCCGGCATCGGGCTGACGGTGGCCCGCAGCATTGTGCGCCGCCTGGGCGGCGACATCAAGCTCGACACCAGCTACACTGCCGGCTCGCGCTTTGTCATGTCGCTGCCCCTCGACGCTTAGTGGGCGGGAGCGTCGCTTTCTTTCCTGCGTGAGATGAGCACCGAGAGGCCCATCGACAGCACCAGCGTGCCGAAGATGATGACCAGCGACCACACCGTGGGAATCTCGATGTGGGGCATGTTCAGGTTCAGGCCCACCATGCTGCCCAGCGCGTTGATATACTCGTTCATGGCCAGCAGCATCTTGATGCCCACGAAGATGAGGATGATGCCCAGCCCGTATTTCAGGTAGGAGAAATACTTTGCCACGGCGGCAAGGGCGAAATAGAGGGCCCGCAGGCCGAGGATGGCGAAGATGTTCGACGTCAGGACGATGAACGGGTCGCGGCTGACGCTGAAGACGGCGGGGATGGAGTCGACGGCGAAGGCCACGTCGGTGGTCTCGATGACAATGAGGGCTATGAACAGCGGCGTGGCCATCCACGAAACCTTAGTCCCCCCTATGGCCCCCGAGGGGGCTTCTATAGTTTTGCCGTCAGAGGAAGATGCCATTGTAGCCCCCTCAGGAGCAGAAGAGGGGAGTTGGACGAAGAATTTCTCGCCGTGCATCTTCTCCGTGACGGGGAAGAAGCGCTTGAAGAGCCTGACGATGACATTGTTGCCAGGGTCGCCCTCCACGCTCTCGTCGTGGGTGAACATTTTCGAGCCGGTGTAGAGCAGGAATAGGCCGAAGAGGCCCAGCACCCACTCGAAGCGCTCGACCATGGCAGCGCCGGCGAAGATGAAGATGCTGCGCAGCACCAAGGCTCCGAAGATGCCCCAGAAGAGCACCTCGTGCTGGTACTTACGCTCAATGCCGAAAAAGGAGAAGAGCATGAGGAAGACGAAGAGGTTGTCCATCGACAGCGACTTCTCGATGAGGTAGCCGGCGAGAAACTCCATGGCTTTCTCGTGAGGCTCTACGGGGTAGAGGAAGTAGATGCCGGCGCAGAACACCAGCGACACTCCTATCCACACTCCCGTCATTTGCAGCGCTTCCTTCACGCCCACTTCGTGCTGGCCCTTCTTGCCGAACATCTTCAGGTCGGCAATGAGCATGATGAACACCAGCACGTAAAACAATATCCACGCCCACAGGGGCATTCCCATCAGTGACATTTCCTTGTTTTTTCTATCTAAGTTTTCAATTCGGCTGCAAAGGTACAATAAATTATTGTATTACGAGCCGTTGATGGCATGACAATGATGTTACATTGCCTCAAGCATGCGCTTGAGCACCACGGAGCAGCTAATCTCGCGGTTGGCGGCTTCGGGTATGACGAGGCTGTTGGGGCTCTCGATGACGTCGTCGGTGACGATGAGGTTGCGGCGCACGGGCAGGCAGTGCATGAACTTGCCGTTGTTCGTCCACGCCATGTGCTCGCTGTCTACCGTCCAGGAGCGGTCGTCGCATGTAATCTTGCCGTAGTCGGCGGCATTGCTCACACCGGGGTTCGACCAGTTCTTGGCATAGATGAAGTCGGCCCCCTCGAAGGCTTTCCGCTGGTCGTACTCCACACGGGCGTTGCCCACGAACTGCGGGTCGAGTTCATAGCCTTCGGGATGGGTGATGACGAGGTCGATGTCTTCGGCGGCGTTCATCCATTGGGCAAAACTGTTGGGCACAGCCTGCGGCAGGGCACGGCAGTGGGGAGCCCAGGTGAGTACTACCTTGGGGCGCTTCACGCTCTTGTGCTCCTCGATGGTAATCAGGTCGGCGAAGGCCTGCAGGGGGTGCACGGTGGCCGTCTCCATGGCGAAGACGGGCCGTCCGCTGTAGCGGATGAACTGCTGCAGCACCGTCTCGGCATAGTCGTAGTCGCGGTCGGTGAGGCCGGCGAAGGAGCGCACGCCGATGATGTCGCAGTAGCAGCCCATCACGGGTATGGCTTCTAAGAGGTGTTCGCTCTTGTCGCCGTCCATGACGACGCCACGCTCCGTTTCCAACTTCCACGCTCCGGCATTGACGTCGAGCACGATGACGTTCATGCCCAGGTTCATGGCTGCCTTCTGCGTGGAGAGGCGCGTGCGCAGTGAGTTATTGAAGAAAATCATCATCAGCGTCTTGTTCTTGCCCAGATGCTGATACTTGTAACGGTCGTTCTTGATTTCCATGGCCTCGGCCAGGGCCTTCCCTAATGGGCCGATGTCTTCTACGTTGATAAATGTCTTCATGTCTTATTTCTTTTTTGTGAGTTTAATACATAAGAGTGTGAGGTCGTCGGAGGGTTCGGCATCGCCCACGAAGTCGGCCACGTTCTCTACGAACATGTCGATGGTCTGGCGGCAGTCGTAGGCGGGGTGGCCCTGCAGCAGGGCGAGTATGAGCTTGTCGCCAAACTGCGTCTGCCATGTGTCTTCAGCCTCGTTCAGGCCGTCGGTATAGATGAAGAGGCGCTTCTGGCGGATGTCGTCGACGTGCTCGCCGACGAACTCCAGTCCTGGCCACAGGCCGATGGGTGCGTTGCTCTCCATGGTCATGAACTGCCTGTCGAGCACTGGGGGGTTATGTCCGCAGTTGCAGAAGTCGAGTCGCCCCGTGCGCAGGTTTGCCATGCCTATGAACATGGTGACGAACATTCCCTGCTCGTTGCTCTCGGCAAGCTCGGCGTTCATGTGGTTGGCAATGTTGACAGGCAGCTGGCGCAGCATGGCCTGTGAGCGGAATAGTCGCGTGGCCTGTGCCATGAAGAGCGATGCCGGCACGCCCTTTCCGCTGACGTCGCCGATGCAGAAGTAGAGTGTGTCGTCGTCGAGTAGCACGTAGTTGTAGAGGTCGCCGCCCACCTCCTTGGCGGGTTTCATGTAGGCGGCGATGTCGAGGTCGGGGCGGTGGGGGAAGTCGCTGGGCACCATCGACATCTGTATGTCGCGGGCGATGCGCAGCTCGCTCTCTATGCGCTCCTTGGCCGACGTGGTCTTCTCCAGCCGGTCGTAGGCCTGCTGCAGCTGCTGGTTGATGCCCTTCAGCCGCTTCATCTGCCGCTGGCGGCGCCAGAGGAAGAAGGCGAGGGCTGCCACGGCGACGGCGATGGCGGCATAGAGGTAGACGCGTGTGAGGCGGCGCGTCTTCCGGGCCTGCTGTTCAGCCTCCATTTCGAGTAGGGCCTCGCGCAGCTCCAGCTCCTTGGCCTTGCCGTCGAGGGTGGCGTTCTCCAGCTGCATAGTGGCGTTCTCCAAGGCTATCTGCTGGTTCTTCAGCTTCAGGTCGGCGGCCTCCGTCTCCAAGCGCTGCTGCTCCAGCTGGTTCTGCGTCTGGCGCAGAAGCAGCTCCTGGTTCGTCAGGCGCAGGTCTTTGGCCTCGCTCTCGGCGCGTGCCACGTCTAACTCCACGGCATACTCCGACGACTGCTGGCGCACGGAGGCGACGTTGACGGAGTCGCGGTGGTCGCGATAGCGCTTGTACCACTGCAGGGCTTCCTTGTAGTCGCCCATCTTCTCGTAGACCCTCACCTTCATGCGCTTCTGTTCTAATGGCGACATCTTGTCGATGAGGGCAATGGCTTTGTCGTAGTCACCGTTCAGCAGGGCATGCTCGAAGTCGATGGCCAGGCCGAAGAAGCCCTCCTGCCCAATCTTCTCCTTCATTTTCTGACGCTCCTCGTAGGCGCGGTTGAACTGTTCGAGGTTCCGCCCGTCGAGCTGGCTGTAGGTGAGACAGATATAGCTCATGGCGTTCAGCTTGTAGAGGTCGGTGGCATGAGGGTCGTCGAGCACTTTCTGCGCGTATTCCCTCACCTTTTCGGTCTCGTCGTTGTTTTGGCAAATCTTGGCCAAGGAGAGGTAGATGGCGGCTGTGCTCTCGTCGGGGAAGTAGCGGTTGAGATATTCAATACAGTTCTGATAGTTCTTCTCGGCCAGCACATACTGCTTGAGGTTGGTGAGCATGTGGGCATTGGCAAAAGTGGAGGTGTAGAGGCCGAACTTGCTGTCGTGCTCCTGGGCGTAGTTGCGCATCTCAAGGCAGAGGTCGAGTCCTTTCTGCCTGCTGACGTGGCTGAAGCTATAGGTGGACAGGTTGGCCCATGCCTTGTAGAACAGACGCTCGTCGCCCGCCTGCAGGGCCTTCGCCTTCAGCTGTTCTACAATGTTGGTGAATTTCTCCACCTCGTTGGTTGAATAGTAGCGGTACATCTCCTGCTGCAGCTGCTCCAACTCTGCGTTGTCAGCCGTCTGTGCCGTTGTCCTGGACGTTGTCGTCAGGCCGAGCAGCACGAGGAGTATGTACATTGTCCGTCTCACGGTCGTGTCTGTCCTTCGCCCTCAATGAGCCATTTGTAGGTAGTTATTTCTTCCAGGGCCATGGGTCCGCGTGGTCCGAGTTTCTGCGTGCTGATGCCAATCTCCGCCCCCAGTCCGAACTGTGCGCCGTCGGTAAACGAGGTTGGAGCGTTCCAGTAGACGCAGGCGGCATCGACATGTGCCTGGAACTGGCGGGCAGCCTGCTCGTCGCGGGTGATGATGGCCTCGCTGTGGCCGGAGCCATAGCGGTCTATGTGCTGCAGGGCCTCTTCCAGCGAGCCGACGGTCTTGACGGCCATCTTGTAGTCCATGAACTCGGTGCCGAAGCTGTCGGCGGTGGCGGGCTTTATAAGTGAAGAGTGAAGCGTGAAGAGTGAAGAATCGGCTACCGCCGCGTAGGCTTTTTCGTCGGCATAGAGGGTGACGGCGGGGGTGTGCTCTACGAGGGGCCTGACGAGCTCGGGCAGGTCGGCGAGGCGGCTCTCGTGGATGATGAGGCAGTCGAGGGCGTTGCAGACGGAGACGCGCCGCGTCTTGGCATTGAGGATGATGTCGCGCCCCATCTCCAGGTCGCCGTCCTTGTCGAAATAGGTGTTCACCACGCCGGCGCCAGTCTCGATGACGGGCACGCGGGCCGTGTTGCGCACGAAGTCGATGAGCCGACGGCCGCCACGGGGGATGCACAGGTCAATGTAGCCCACGGCGTTGAGCATCTCGCCGGTGGCCTCGTGGGTGGCGGGCAGCAGGGCTACCACGTCAGGACTGACCCCGAACTTTGCGAGTATCTCATGGATGAGCGCCACCTCCTCGCGGTTGCTGCTGTCGGCATCCTTGCCGCCCTTCAGCACACAGGCATTGCCGCTCTTGAAGCAGAGCGAGAATACATCGAACGTCACATTGGGACGGGCCTCGTAAATCATGCCGATGACGCCGAAAGGCACGCTGACGCGGCAGAGGCGCAGGCCGTTGGGCAGCGTCTTCTGCTTGGTGGTGTGGCCGAGCGGCGTGGGCAGCGTGGCCACGTTGCGCATGTCGCTGGCGATGCCTTCTAAGCGGCTGTCCGTCAGCTGCAGACGGTCGTAGAGGGGGTTGTCCTTCGACATCTTGGCCAGGTCTTCGGCGTTGGCTTTCAGTATTCTCTCCTTATTATTTATGATGTTGTCGGCCACGGCATTGAGTATCTCGTTGCGCTGCTCGTCGCTCAGCAGGGCCAGCGTCTTGCTGGCCTGCTTCGTGCGTTGGAAAATCTCTTTCAGTTGCATGGTATGAATTCCGTGTGTGCTATGTTTGATTTGTTTTCGGCTAAGTCGATGAGGATGTCGTCGCGCTCGCCGTTAGCTATGATGACGCGGATGCCTGCCTGCTGCACGCGCAGGGCGGTGGTGTACTTCGAGTGCATGCCGCCGCGGCCGAAGGCGCTCTTCTCCTCTTTGATGTATCGGGAGAGGTCGCTTCCCGGCTCCACCCTGGGTATGAGGTGCGAGGCGGGGTCGTCGGGATGGCCGTCGAAGATGCCGTCGATGTTCGAGAGCAGGATGAGCGTGTCGGCCTCCATCATCTGTGCGATGAGGCCCGAGAGCTCGTCGTTGTCGGTGAACATCAGCTCGGTGACGCTGACGGTGTCGTTCTCGTTGACAATGGGCAGCACGCCGTTCTCCAGCATCACGGCCATGCAGGCCCGCTGGTTCTGGTACTGCTCGCCAGGCTCGAAGTTCTCCTTCATCGTGAGCACCTGGCCCACATGGATGCCATACTCGCGGAACAGGTCGTAGTACAGGCCCACGAGTTTCACCTGGCCCACGGCACTGAACAGCTGGCGCTGCTCAACGGAGTCAAGGGCGTGGTCGACGGTCAGCTCACGCCGCCCGCAGGCCACGGCCCCCGACGACACGAGGATTACTTCGTAGCCGTGGCCGCGCAGCCACGCCACCTGGTCGACAATCGCCGACACGCGGGTGACGTCGAGCTTGCCGTCGGAGCGCGTCAGCACATTGGAGCCTACCTTAATGACGATTCTCTTGTTTGTCTTCTCCCTCATAATTTCAGTAGATGTTGACCAAATTTTCGGCAAAGTTACGAAAAAAGGAGAGAAGAACAAAACAAATTCATTTGTTTTTTCTTCCGGGGGCCAAGTAAGTTCGTGCTGTAGGTCCTGTAGGTGTAGTAGGACCTGTAGGAGCTGCTGGCCAATCGGCAGACTTACCGCAGCAGGCGCACCTCGCTGATGCGTGGCGTCTGTCGGCCGTCGCCGGGCAGAAACTTCACTTCTGCCAACCCCTCGCGGGTGGTGGCGGGCAGGTTGACGGTAGCGATGCCGTCCTCCGCTATCTTCACGTGCTCGGCCACCGTCTGGCCGTTGATGACGACGGTGAAGGTCTCGCGGTCGCGGGCGAAGCCTTTTATGCGGAGCAGCGTGGCGCCGTCGGCCTTCATCCTGTAGGCGAAGTACTGGCGCGTGCGCCGCCAGTGCCGGTCGTTGTCGGTGCCGTTGACGCTACCCTCGGCGGCAAAGGCGTGGTCGCTCTCTGACTGCTGCTCGCCGCAGTAGACCTTGTCGGTGGTCTGCGCCTCCAAGGCCAGACGGGCCTGCTCCTCGGCGGCTATCTGCTCGCGCTTGGCCGACCACTCGGCTTCGCTGTAGAGGGGGAAATAGATTTGGTAGCGGCACTCGTAGAGCTGGTTGAAGGGTACCAGCGTGCGCCCTTCGTAGCGCGGTAGGGTGACGCCGCTGAGTGTGAATGTCAGGGGCTTGTCCTTGACGGGCTGCAGGTGGGCGGTCACCTTGTCGGCCTCGCCGATGAGAGCCGGCATCTCGCTGAGCGGAATTTTCGGGCCGCTGGCAATGTGGCCGCCACGGCTGTCGTCGGCATACATGCCGTCCTGGCGGTCGCGCCCCGTCTCCAGGGCCAGCACCAAGGGTCCGTAGAGGAATGAGTACTGCGCCTTGCCGTCGGGGGTCGTCTCGGCACTGAGGTGCATGGGCAGCTCAATGTGGAGGCGGTCGCCACCGGTCCAGCGGCGGCTGACTACGAGGTAGCCGCCCTCAAGCTTGGCGTCTACGGGCGAGCCGTTGACCTCGGCACGCATGGCGTCGCACCATTTCGGGGCGCGTATCTTCACGCTCATCTGGCGTGGCTTCTTCATTGTCAGCACGATGTCGGTCGACGCTTCCTGGGGGAAGCGGTTCTCCTGGCTGACGGTGAGGTCGCCCCAGGTCAGTGTGGAGGGGATGAAGAGGTTCACCAGCAGGTCTTGCCCCTCATGGGCATAGATCATCTCGCCGTAGCGGGCGGGGTTCTCAATGCCCGTGCCCACGCAGCACCACATGCTTGTCTGCGGCTGCGAGTAGACGCGGTAGTGGCCGGAGCGCATGGGGGTGAAATAGACGAAGCCCCCCTGCACTGGGTTGACGATGGAGAGGATGTGGTTGTAGAGTGCCCGCTCGTAGTAGTCCATATAGCTCTTGTCGGCCGATGTCTGGTAGAGCATCTTCGTCAGCCGCAGCATGTTGAAGGTGTTGCAGCTCTCAGGCCCCTGCTCGCTCTCGAGCAGCTCGGTGAAGTCGTTGGTGGGGTTGAAGTGCTCGCGCATGGAGTTGCCGCCGATGGAGACGCTGCGCTGGCCCACGACGACATTCCAGAAGAACGTCGCAGCACCGTTCCAGTCGGCCAGGCCCTCTAAGTCGGCAATGCGCTTGTAGCCGATGACCTTGGGAATCTGCGTGTTGGCGTGTTTGCCCGTCAGGTTGTCTTCGCTACGCAGCAGGGGCTGGAGCATCTGCTGGTCGCTGAACTGGTGGGCCAGCCTCAGGTATTTCTTCTCGCCGGTGATGGCGTAGACGTCGGCGAAGGTCTCGTTCAGCCCGCCTTGCTCGCTGCGCAGCATCTGCTGGATTTGGTCGTCGCTGAGGCCGCTCACCTCGCCAATCATCCAGTCGGCCAGCTTGACGAGCATGTCCTTGGCCTCGCGGCGGCCCGCCACGAGATAGGCATCGCGCAGGCCGGCGTAGGTCTTGTGGATGTTGTAGAGGGGCACCCACCGGTCGTTCAGCCCGAAAGAGGCCGCGCGGATGTTGCCCTCGGCTATCTCGCCCCATATCTGCTTCGGGTTCGGCACACCGCTGAGATAGCCGTTGCCCGACGCCTGCTGGCAGCGGCGCAGTTCACCGATGAAGTAGTCGAGGCGGGCCTCAATCTCCTTGTTGCCTGTGGCGGCGAACATGTAGCTCAGGGCGGAGAGGTAGTGGCCGCCGACGTGGCCGTCGAGGCCGGTGTTCTCCCAGTTGGTGTAGTTCTCGGCCTTTGGCTTTAGGCCGGCACCCTTGAGGTAGGGTGCCAACAGGCGGTCGGCATCCATGCCAAGGAGGTAGTGGATGTCGAGCTGCTGGTTCTTGAGGAACTGGCTGTCGCCCAGGCGGACGCTGCTGATGGGGAAGGTTTCGATGCGTGTCGGCAGCTGTGCCGAGGTGGTCAGCGATGCGGCGACGACCAGGATGGTGAGTGCTCTTTTCATTGGAATGTGTTTATTTTTG
>Ga0310691_10004124_pt1 | contig 16640 bp, 20 predicted proteins | sample 176DNAGHGlowgp2_FD_203887 | JGI IMG/M metagenome (GOLD analysis project Ga0310691, IMG submission 203887) | Sheep rumen microbial communities from Palmerston North, Manawatu-Wanganui, New Zealand - 1766 DNA GHGlow gp2 (v2) (version 2) | ecosystem: Host-associated > Mammals > Digestive system >...
TCCTTATACTCCTGAACTTCATCTAGAAAAAGGATCGTCTGGCCTTCTGTAAGACTTCTGTTTAACGAAGCAGAAATACTTATCTTTAAATCCTCTGTTGATTTACTGTTTTCAAATACAGCCACCAGCTCCGGATTTTTGATGAAGTTTATTTCTATGTAATCAGCATTCTTCTGTTTCAAACAGTTTCTAATCAGATACGTCTTACCAACTTGTCGCGCTCCACTGACAAGCATCGCATTCCGGCCATCCGTTATCCAACTGTTAATGGCTGTCTCTAAGTGTCTCTTAAGCATATTGGCATCACTCCTATATAGTGATTATATAGAGAAATCGCCACTTTTTCAATGCAAAAACAATCTGAATTTCCACTTTTTCCATGGTTTTTCCTTAATTTTTTCCACTTTTTCCATGAAAAATCATCCTAAATTTCCACTTTTTCCATAAGAACTGTTCTTCACTAGGGTTTCTGGTATAATCGGAAAAGGAATAGGAGGGAGGTGTAACTATTGGCAACGGTATGCAAAAACTGCGCATCACATATCATATTCGACCCGAAGACGCAAAAGGTCGTCTGCCACACATGTGGAAGTTCCTGGGATCCCCAGACGGTAGATGTGCACGAAGAGTTTCCGGATCTTCAAGATTTTATCGAAGAAAATGAAGATCCGAATGAGATCTACAAGCACTTCATGGCTTGTAAAGTTTACACCTGCCAGTCTTGTGGCGGTGAGATCTTTGTCCACGGATCCGAAGCCTCCACCAATTGTATCTACTGCGGAAATTCGAGTGTGATCTTCAGCCGTATTTCCAAAGAAAAAGCACCTGACTTCGTCCTCCCTTTCCAAACCACACCGGCAGATGCTGTGGCCTCGATTCGGAAGGCATTTAAGCGGCACGCCTTCATTCCGAAAGAAATCAGGAAAATCAATCCGGATATGGTCAGAGGAATCTATATCCCCTATAAGATCGTAAATGGCCGGCATTTCGAGGCAGCAAACATCCGAAGTGAAATAAGACATGGAAAACAAACAGAAACGATCCATACCAAAAGATCGGGCTTCATGCAGCTAAGAAATCTTCCGGTAGATGCATCGATCATTCTGTCAGATGAGAGTTCCCAGCAGTTGGAACCATACGATCTTAAAGATATGAAACCGTTTAACGAAAGTTACCTTCTCGGTTTTTATTCCAATGCTGCCGATGCATCTGACGAGATGATCCAGCAGGCAGCAAATGTCCGCGGTCTCAATGCATTTCATAGCCAGGTGATAAATACCGTTCGAGGATTTAATGCGCGTGTAACACGTGGTGAATGGGAGACGCATATAAATAAAGATGGAATCTTGTATGCTTTGTTCCCGGTATGGTTTGCCACTTTCTGGTACGAAGGACAGCATCATACCATCCTGATCAATGCCCAGACCGGCAAGGTCGTCGGAGGACTTCCGTGGGATAAAGAAATAGTAGATAGATTAACAATTGCACTCTCTATCCTTTTCACGATCCTTTGTGGCATTGTCCTGTATGGTTTCTACAAAGTGATGGGAAAACCGGCCAATTTCAAAGACTGGTTAGCTCTCCTTTTTATGCCGGTCTTATCTATTGGCGGCGGAATTGCTATCTGGGTCATGGGCAGGGAAAAAATGAATAAAGTCAGGAAGTTCATTCATCTGACACAGGATTCTTCACTTTTCAATTTCGTGAAGAAAAGACAGGGGTGAATGCTATGGGATTGCTATTCTTATGTTGTTTGCTTTCGATACCATTAGGAATGGGTTTAGCAAAACTGCTCATGGCTACACTTCTTGAGAAGTCTAATGTTGTAGGAAACAGTCTTACTGATACAAAAGAAATCAGTTCTCCGATCACCTTGATCGAACGAAGCGACGAAAAGGCGGTTTTTGATTGGGAAAGTTTTCTTCCCAACGAATTCGAGAAATTGAAGTCAACTATTGAATATCAGGAGTCGAAAAAGGACAGACTGGATGTAGATGATGAATATTGCGCGCAGGGCATCGCCTTAAGAGAGGGATTTGCGGTAATGACCGGCCAGATCATTTCTCCGATCAAAGATATTAAGATCGAACCGGTAGCTGACCCCGCCCGGGATCAAGCAGGATCCGTTCCGCCGCCCCCGGCAGCTCCCAAGCGCTCCTGGAAAGAAGCCGTCGATGATTCTTTCATGGATATGGATGAAAAAGACAGTTGATCATCACATCCTCCGCATCCTGGCGACGTTCCGGTTCATGACTTTTCTTCCATAGTGGACATAGGCGAAGTCCTTGATTTTGCTCCATGTCTGTTTGTGAATCGTGAAGAAAGTATCCGGATCGTCGAAAGTTCCAAAGTCTTTCACCATCGATGCATTCTGCACGAAAAGATCCTGTCCCCGCCAGTTCAGATCCAATGTTGTTAAGTCCGGCACCGAGATAGCATATTTCTGAAAAGGACCCTTCTTCGGTTTTTCTTTTTCCTTCACGCCCTGCACATAGGCATCGTCCGTGATCACGCCCTCCAGTGCGCTCCATTTCCCGTCATAGAAAACCTCCACCCAGGTATGGGCGATCGTCTTCGGCGCCAGGATCGAGATAATGCCCGAGGTCGCCCCTTTCTGAAAGCACTTGCTGACTTCCGATCCGTGCAGGCGACAGGGGATCCCACATCCGCGAAAGAGTGCCATGAGAAGTGTCGCCTTCGTGTTGCACTGTCCGTATCCGTCCGCAAGCACCTCTTCTGCGGTGAGCGTGTCCGAACGGTTATATCCGAAAAGGATCTCATTTCGGACATAGTCATAGATCGCGCCGATCCGATTGAAGGTGTCGAGATCTTTCCATCCACGAGAACGAATCAGATCCTTGATCGGTGCGGCGTCATAGTTTACCATCGGGGTTTTCTTAAGATATTTATTTTCCATACTGTGCCTCTTTCCGCTGCCTCACGGCTGCGCGCTTCTCGAGTGGATCCTCGCGCCCTCTTTTTTGAGGACTTCGCGCGGCCGGGCGCTTCTTCTTTTCTTGCATCAGTATAGAAAAATGCTGACTAATAAACTTTCAGAAATTCGCTATCTTTTATGGTGCTTCTCGCCGGAAGTCCCATGAGTCTTTTTACCGTGGAGGCAAAATGCGATGGCGAGTCAAAGCCCGCATCCATCGCGGCGTCAGTGATCTTCCTGCCGCTTAAGATATCCTGGAAAACTCTTTCCAGCTGGTGAAGAAGCAGATAATCCTTCAAGGTGATCCCTACCTGCTCCGAGAAAAGATGCGATAGACGGGACGAGGACAGGTGCAGTTCCTCTGCGAAGTGATCGACAGAGTGATCCGTGCAGCTGCAGTTTTCCAGCATGGAAAGGAACTCCGTGATCCGCTCATCCAGTTTCTTTTCAGAAGATCCGGCACCGATCACTCCATAGAGTTTTTGCATCAGTTTCATATATGGTTCTTTTGCAAATGCACTGGTCATCGGGCGTGCCAGTGCGATCAGGGACTCTGCCTTCGCATCTTCCATTGCGTAATAGTCTTGCCCACCGAGAAGCGCGCTCAGCTTCCGCCCCATATCCGAAGCAGGCTCGATCACGCAGGTAAAAAGAAGGCCATCGGAGAACTTCACAGCATGCTTCACGTTGACGTTCACGAACAAGCAGCGGTCATGGATCTTTTCCTTTCCCACCTTCATCTCCGGGACGCCTTCAAGGAAAAGGAAAAACTGAATCATGCCGTGGCTGTGCGTCGCGGCTTCCAGGTGATCCGTGAGTGAAGCAATCTTATCGATATCCCAGTAGATCCGGTTCATGTTCCCCAAATAGTTCTTCTCAGCATATTCGGCCTCTGTGCATATTCATTATACGCAAGACGTTGACATTTTTAAAAGGGTCATTGAATATGATTTTGTCATTTTTCAAAGGTTAGCAGCGCACATCTTTGTCATTTTTCAAAGGCTCTAAAGAAACGGCTCTGTTTCTTTGCCCAAAACACAAGGGGATTCTTTCAGAAACACGATTTCTCTAGAAAAGGTCCAGCGAGCTGTCCAGATAGATCGCTTCTCTTACCTTCAGCTGGTATTCCGGCTTCGTCATATAGTATAGCAGGAACTCCAGGACCACGGCGCTTCCGAGGCTTCTCCCCTCGATCTTGAAGTGGGAAAAACCGGAAGGAAGATAGGTATTCTGAATGTCATCGATCCCGATAAATCCAGGGTTTTTCATGGCGTCGGAGAAACGGTAACCCCGCGCGGCCTGAGAAGATACGCAGACGTGGTCTTCCACGTCTTCACCGAGGCTCTTGCGGCTGACATTTTCATAGCAGTTCTTGCGGTCAAAGCAATCGAATCCGCAGCATTCGTTGCAGAGGAATTCCACTTTCGCTTTCTTTTCAGGGGCAAGTGCTTCTAGAGAAGAAAGATCTTTATTCAGGCGGAAATCCGGCACCACATAGCGGAATTCTTCGCGAGCCAGTTCGGCATCAAAATCCTGAAAATCCGTCAGGACTTTCGTTGTGGAAGACACGAAATAGAAGCCCGGGTATTTCGAGCGGATATATTCCAGAAGAAGATCGGAATGGATGATGATGCCATTCTCTGCGCTACCGTTTCTCTTGAACAGGGCGCAAAGATCGTTGCATTTCTTATCGGAAAGGTGTTCTTTCTGAAGAAGAGAATTACTGAATGTCAGGCGCGAGGATATGCCGTATTCCTTCATGAGATCGGCGACATCCCGGGGATCCGCCTCACCGAAACCGACGCGTCCTCCGCCCCAGAGACAGTCCCCCGGCGCACCGTAGATCGAGCCGATGTCACACCAGTCGTAGAAGTACTCCCGATGTTCCCGGAAAAGAGGCAGGAAGACCTTATAGAGATCATAGAACTCGAAAAGTCCCGGCAGATGGTAATAGGCTTTCTTCATCTCATCCCACGATCTCAGCGAAGTGTTCCATGATCTCCGAGATACCGATACTCTGCGGGCAGACCTGCTCGCAGCTCTGGCAGTGCAGACATGCGGACGGCTTCTTCTCCTGCGGCATCGAGCTCACCGCCATCGGCGCGATAAAGTCGAATCCGCCATCGGCAACTGTGATGTTATGCTCGTTATAAAGAGCGATCAGTCTCGGGATATCCAATCCCATCGGGCAATGGCTCACGCAGTAATGACATGCGGTACAAGGAATGGAACCCATGCCGAGGATCTTGGACGCGACCTTCAGAAGACCGTCCATCTCGCTTTCTGAAAGAGGTTTATCTTCAGAGAAGGTCTTGATGTTCGCACGAAGCTGCGATGGCTCCGACATACCGGATAGCACCACCGTCACTTCCGGGATCGACTGCAGGAAGCGGAACGCCCATGCAGGTATCTCTTCCTCCGAACGGATCGCACGGAGCTCTTCTTCGCATTTCTCCGGAAGCTTCGCGAGCTTTCCGCCACGAAGCGGCTCCATGACCCAGACCGGGATGCCGTATTCTTTCAGAAGCTCCACCTTCTCTTTACCGTGCTGGAACGTCCAGTCCAGATAGTTCAGCTGCAGCTGGCAGAATTCCATATCTTTTCCATAGGCCTCGAGGAAGCGGCGCAGCACATCCAGCTCGCCATGACAGGAAAATCCGAGATGGCGGATCTTACCTTCGTTTCTTTTCTCGATCAGGTAATCGTAGATGCCGTATTTCGGATCGAGATATGCATCGATATTCATCTCGCAGACGTTATGGAAAAGATAGAAATCGAAATAATCGTGACCTGTTTTCTCTAGCTGCTTGGGGAAGATCTCCTTGACCTTCGGCATATTCGAGAGGTCATATCCCGGGAATTTATCCGCGAGAAAATAACTTTCGCGCGGGTGTTTCCGAAGCGCCTCACCCAAGACGATCTCGGAGTTTCCGTTATGGTATCCGAATGCCGTATCGAAGTAGTTGATTCCTGCATCAAATGCTTCGTCCACCATCTTCTTAGTAAGTTCCACATCGATACGGCTGTCATCGCCGTCGATCACGGGAAGACGCATGGCGCCGAAGCCAAGTGCAGAAAGCTTAATGTCCTGAAAATCTCGATACAACATAGGAAGATCCTCCTTCTATTTCGTGGGTTTATCTCAATTACGGAATAGTACGAACACACACCCCGATGAATTTATTATACCACCGGATCCGGATTCTTCTCTCTCTTGCGCATAAGAAACATGCCTTCACCGCATCAGCTCATGCCAGTTCTTTTGCCAGGAAATACTTCGTCAGCTTCGGGTCTTTATCCTCGCGGATGAACTCCATCTGAAAGCCGAGTTTCTTATAGAATTCCGGCGCCTGGAAACCAAATGTCGTCAGCGTGATCTTCTCATATCCCTTACCGGAGAATGCTTCTTCCACGGCATGCACGAGTTTGCTTCCCATTCCGCTCCTTCTACTTCCTTCCGCGATGATCAGATCACCGATGTGCACCTCGTTATAGTAGGCTCTTCCGGTAATCACGCCAAGGATCTTCCCGTCCTCGCCTTCCGCGACAAAACAGTAATCTTCGTAGTTCACATCCACGCCGTATTGCCGTGCATAATTCGCGAACCCATCGCCGATAAACTCGCCGATCTTTTCATTCTCTTCTTCTACTCTTCTGATCTGCATTTTTCTCTCCTCATCTTTCTCCTCATTTTCTTCGAGATCGCCTTTTGTCCCCTCTTCAAAAGGGGCAGCTTATAGATCCCAAAGGCTCATCTGTTGGTACTTTTCCGGAAACTCGTGCATATACCGGAAGATCTCGTCCGGGTCATGCATGATCCCGTTTTCTTGGCAAAAGCACTTGAACATCTTCATCAGTTCTTCCGACCTGGGACTCGGGATAATGTACGCATTTCCGAAAGTCTTCATGTAGCGTTCCTTCATCCCCGGGAAGTGCTGGTCAAACTTTTCATAGAGATATTCCCGATCGCCCTCACGAAGGGTCACTCCCATATCAAAGCAAAGGATACCTTTCACTCCGACTCTGGCACATTCTTCCAGGATCGGCCTTACATTCTCTTCGGTATCGTTAATGAACGGCAGAAGCGGCGTCAGCCATACTACTGTCGGAATGCCTCTTTTCTGCATCTCCTCCAGCACTTCGATACGCCGCTTCGTATTACAGACATGAGGCTCCAGGATCCTACAAAGATCGTCATCGTAAGTAGTAAGCGTCATCTGCACGACACACTTACTCGCTTCGTTTATCTCAGCTAAAAGATCGATGTCCATCAATATCCGATCCGACTTCGTCTGCACAGCCACTCCGAAACCGTACTTCTTAATGACTAGAAGGCACCGTCTCATGAGGTGAAGATCTGCTTCGCAGTGCATATACGGATCCGACATGGAACCGGTACCGATCATACACTTGCTCCTTTTCGAGCGGAGTGCTTTCTCCAGAAGCTCCGGCGCATTTTGCTTCACTTCGATGTCCTCGAAAGGATGCGTGAACTGATAGCAGGTACTCCGGCTGTCGCAGTAGATGCACCCATGCGAACACCCGCGGTAGATATTCATCCCGCAGGAACCATGGTTATTCGTCAGGATCCCTTTTGCATCCACAAAGTGCATCGCGCTTCTCCTTCTTTACTTCTTCGCACTATAGTATATCATAAAAGGAACGTATTTTCGACTACTTACTCTTGCTTTTTCTGCATGTGCAGAAGCTTCTTTTCCTTCTGGTAGCCGATCTTTTTATAGAAAGAATTTCCGCCTCCGGTCATGATCTCGGCGCCGAGCTTACGCATTACCTGATCGTGACGGGACAGCGCCGCGGCAGCAAGTCCCTTATGCTGATGGGAAGGAACCGTGCCAAGTGGCTCCATGTAGGCAAGTTTGTTTTCCGGCACCCACCACATACCTGAGAAACAGACATAGTCTTCGTTCTCATCGGCAATGATCACGGTGTAATCGTAAGTGGCGTGCGGAGAGGGCGCGATCGTGCAGCCATACACATCCTGATAAAGTTCATGTGCACTCGCACCACCGTTCTTTTTCGGTGTCTCCACATCTGTAAATTCACCGAAGTCTTCGCTCATGAAACTGTCCCACATACACTTGGCGGATTTGAGCGGGTCAGACGTTAAGGAATCCACAAAATGGTATCCTTCCGGAAGCGGATAATCGAGTTTTCCTTCCCGGAAATCGAAGTAATTTTCCGGTTCCTCATATACGACCTGATAGCCGCGCCTCTTTGCTTCTTCGATCAGCGCAGTCTGGCTACCGTACAGGTTAAACTCGCGCGGTTCATCGAATTTCGGATAGGCCTTTTCGGCATACTCGATCATCTCCCCCGCCAGGAATTCATATCCCGGACGAAGGACGAAGTATGTTGAGGTGACCGGATTTTCGTAAAATACAAATGCTACCGGCACATCTCCGTCCAACCAGAAACGGTTGAGGCGGAGATAGTTCTTATCCATCCAGCAGCAGGTGATCGCATACTCCAGAAAAGGGGCCGCAGGTCCGTTGCTCCCCTCGGGATCATAGACATCCGTCATGAGTTTCCAGGCAAGCTCCATATCAGTTAATATCTGAAACTGTTTTGTCCGTATATTCATATTTCTTTCTCTCCTTCCAGCCACTGATGCATGCCGGGTCCGAACTGTTCGGAGGGACGATCCACAAAACCGAATTTTTTATAAAACTCGTTCTTTCCTTTTGCGGACATGAGGGAGACCATAAACAGGTATCCCGGTTTCAGCTGGGCGTGGATAAAGTCCATCATGGTCTCCATGATCTTTCTTCCTAAACCCTGTCCCTGATACTCCGGAAGCACGATGACATCCGCTATATAGATCACATAGCCATGATCCCAGATGATCCTTCCCAGAGCGATCGGGCGGTCATCCTCACGGATACACCAGATATAGCAGTTCTTCAAGCCCTCGGCAGCCTGTTCCAGCGGGAACTCGTGCCAGCCGACTGCTTTCCTCATGGCCATATATTCATCCGGACGGATCGTATTTGTCATTTCCTGCATCGCATATGCCTTCTTTCAAATATTCTTCTGCTATTATAATCTACCCGGTTTCATGGCAACAGAGCCTGCTGGTTTATAGCATGAAGAAAGAGGACGTCTCAAATCAACGAGCTGCAGAATCAGTTATGGCTTGGCGGTTACCTTACATGCTTACGGTCAATGCCTCGATTATGTCACGGAAAAGGTTCGCCTTGTCCATCGCCTTCTGTACGATCGTCGCAGACAGGAAATGCATCTGCCGAGCCGTAAACGTAGGGATCCGGAGCCGCTTACCTCTGTAGTAGAACTGGTAATACACGTACCTGGTCCCGCTGAAGGGTCCTTCCACGAAACCCGAATTGACACCAGAAAGATCTTTCACGTCCGCTGTTTGGAACTGAAAAGGGTTATGCACAGAAACATATGCGATCTTTCTGTGGATCTCGTCGATCGCCAGCAGGGATGCACAAGAGTTATCCTCCCTGTTTTCAAACTGATGCGAAATCACGAAACCTTCCTTTTCCGCTTCTTTCTTCATGGTTCTCCTTGCAAGTGGAAACAGAATACGGTTGGCCAGCAGAATGTGCAGCATAAACATCAGAAAGGAGACGAGTATGAACGTAAGCACTTCCAGGTTCTTCCCCGGCTCTTGAAAAAAGGCGACAACAGCCGTTGGGATACAGGTGATCCCGATCATGACTGCGATTTCCAGAAGGATGAAAACAAAACTATACTTCTTCATATATGCTTACATTCCTGCCATTCCGATCACATCTGTTTTTCGATGAACTTGATGCCGCGATCTCTGCAAAGGTCTTCGATCCTCGCAAAGAGGGCAGGATATTCGCAGGAACGGCCCTGGGAAACGACGGCTTCCGTCTCACTCGGAGCTCTTCTCTTACCAACATAATACCAGACCGTTTCCGGTTCGCCGCGCACCTCCATTTTGAAGTCACGGTGTTCTTCGAAGATCTTAGTCAGAACCGGAGAAGTCATGTGGATCGAAAGAATATTCTCAAAAAGATATTCTTTCCCGTTAATCGTGAGGGACTTCTCCCCCAGGGAAAATTCCATAATGTCATCGTAGTCCTCTTTTTTCAGTCTTTTCGTGAAATAGACCGATATTAAGAATGTGCTGATGAATGCCAAAAGGACCAGGCTGACCAGGATCGCTCCCATAGTGCCGGCAAGCCAGTTCGTGGCGAAACGCGCGATACAGACAACAGCAGCAAAGAATGCGGAAAAAACGGTCATGCCCCAGAAGATCCTCAGGACCTGCTTCGCGTTCGACCCGCTCTCCGCTCCTTTATAGGTATCCCCCTCGAAAGGGGTGTATTCGAGGGTCTCCTCGGAAAGCTCCGATTTCCGAAGCGTGATGGCGTCCACCAGTTTGGTAAAGAGAGTACTCGAAAGCCCCCGAAGCAGGATCCTCTGATCGTTTCCGCCTTCCGGATCCTGAAAAACAATTCGGTAATTCTGCTCGATGCCCTTGACGGGCTCCTTCTCATACCTGATAAAATCCTCGATCCGATATACACCATGTGCTTTTCCAACGGTTACATCCACATCGGTCTTACTGACAGAAATGCGGATATTCTTCACCTTGACAGCATGATAGATTCCGATTATCATTCCGATCGCCAGAGAGATACCGACAGCCAGAAGAAGCCGCAGAAGGATCTGTTCAGCGGTCTTTCCCTTTGTTTCGAATCTGGTCATGAGTATGATAAAACAGCCGAGGGATACGAATATCCCATAAAATGCGAATACCTTTACTTTCGCATTTCTGCGCTCGAAAACCTCGTCACCGTTCCTGTCTGTGGAATACCCGGTGATACTCTTCTTGTCCCCCATTTTCCATGCCTCCGATCCTGTTTCTATGCTCATCCCCATATTTGATTATACATATGAATCTCCGCTTCTGGAAGTCGGCGCCGGAATTACATCTCACCTATATACGTGCCGTTCCAGGTAGAAATAATATATCTTCGGTCATCTTCTATCATCTTAAAATCAGCTATGGAATCATATTCGAATTCCCGGACCATTTTCATGGACGAGAGATCGAACAATGCAGCGTCCGTTCCGCCCATAGAAATGAACGCATATTTTTCACCGGGAGATACCCATACTTTCCGGATATATCTATATGCGTCTTCATCTTTAAACGGCATCCGGATCCTGTCGATCTCTTGAAAATCTTTATCGGCCGCGACGATCTGTTTCTTGTCCGAAGTCAGGTAGTAGTTCTTCTCTTTGCAGAAAGAAATGCCCATCAGATGGTTCGGCGCCGGCCCCTGAAACTCCCGTATCACCTTATACGAGATGTGATCTTTATCCGCAGGAGTTACCATCGCTGCCGCACATTTATATCCGTTTCCCCGATCCACGATCTTATAGATATTCCGGCTGAAACGGTCATAATGGAGATAAGAAAACAAAGTATGTCCGTCCTTATCTATAAACCCTTCGTCCAACATGCTGAAATGATTCTCCGTATCCAGAAGCATCGTTCTGCCCCAATGATCCAGATCCAGAACATACTTACTGTCGTCGGTGAATGTCATGAGGTAGCCTTCGCCCTCCGCCATTTTATTCCGGCAGATCTCTTCACCGGTTTCCATGGATAGAAGCGCCAGAAGCCCGCTGGTGTTCTTCGCCGCCACCAGATTCCGGTCCGGCGAAACCGCAACATTAGAAACATAGCTGACTGTTTTAGTCTTAAGAACAGGCTTTAATGTCTCCAGATCATAAACATATATACCGTTTCTGCTATTACTCGTTGCAATCAGCTTCTCATCATCGGATATAAACATATCCCACGACCAGCCGTTTATCTTCTTGTCTTTCGCCATTTTTCTGCCCCTTACTTGTCACACATAAGCCGAAAAACCCATCGCATACTCCCATCATCTCTTTTCAATCTGATGCGTTGCAGTTACTTACTCTCCGTCGGTTTTCCGTGACCATAGTAGATCTTTCTTGGTCCTAAGGCGCGAATCTTCTCTGCGCTTGCCTTAAGCGCATTCTTATCACTATACAGGTGTCCGGTGGCAGGTGTGATCCAGTTATCGAGAGCATCGCCTACGATCAGGTCTGTTCCTTCCACATCCACGCCTATCGATCCTTTGGTATGGCCGGGGAGTTCCAGTATCTTCGCGTTGATCCCGTATTCGGACAAATCGTCTCCCTCTTTGATATGGATCACGTTCTCAGGTCTTTTTACCACGGTATTTCGCAGAACTTTCAGTGACATTCCCAATACGACTTTCCCGACGATCCCGTAGGATTTCATCGGCTGGTTATCGAAGCTCTCGAAAAGATTCTCGTCTGCTGCATGGTAAGCAACCGGTACCCCAAAGTGTTCTGAAAGTTTCGCCGCATTTTCCGCATGATCGAAATGCACATGCGTCAGTACGATAAGGCGCATGTTATACTTGCTGCATTCTTCCAGTACTTTTTCATAAGACTCCCCGCTGGCCGTATCCACGAGGATCGCATCTTTCCCTTCTGATACGATGTAGCAGTTATCTGTCTTTCCTTTGATCCATTGAATCTTCATCTGTTTCCTCATCCTTTTCAGCATTGTCCATGGTGACAGGAGTGACCTTCATGGTGACCGCAGCCGTGCTCTCCACATTCATGCTCCCCATGATGCTCGTGATGGTCACACTTGGCATCCGGATCATAAGCAAGACTTCCATCCAGCAGTGCTTCTACCACAGCATCGGCATCGCCGGAAACTCCGCCATAAAGCTTGATTCCTGCCTCTTCAAGCGCCATCTGCGCGCCCATGCCGATCCCTCCGCAGATCAAGGTATCCACTTCCGCTGCCTTGAGAAAACCGGCCAGTGCGCCGTGGCCGCTTCCGTTGGTATCCACGACTTTGGCGTCTTTTATTGTCCCGTCCTCAATGTCATAGATCTTAAACTTTTCGGTATGACCGAAGTGCTGAAATACTTTTCCATCCTCATAGGTTACTGCGATTCTCATAACATTCATTCCTTTCTCATGTATATCGATTCGATACCGGCCGGTTACCCGGTACGTTCCGCCACGGATCTGAAGTTTCTTTCCGTCGATCAGCGCGGATGCGATCTTTCTTCGTGCACTGTCATATATGGCTGTGACGGTCGTTCTTGCCACCTCCATCTGACTGGCGCATTCTTCCTGAGTCTTTCCGTCGTAATCGATCAGACGGATCGTTTCCAGTTCATCAAGGCTCATCACGACCGCCTCCTCAGAAGAGGTCTCTTCAGGCGTAAACGTCCAGTAGTCCGGGTATCCGCCGATATTTCTGCATCTTGGCTTTCGCGGCATAGCGTCACCTCGTTTCCGACATATGTCATTTATTATCTTATGTCCATTTCTGACATATGTCAACATCAGGTTTCGCTCGATGCGTTATCATGCGCATTACTCTGCCTGATCACAGTAGATCTGGATTGCTTTATCCAGAAAAGCACCTGTGCCTTCTCCGCCATAGGAATCGATGTTCTCAGTGAATTCTCCTCCGCCGGAATACATCTTCCCCAGTGCGCGCAGGATCTTGGGCGTGCAGGTGTACATGTTCTCCGTGATAAATCCCTGGATCTTCTTCACCATGTCCTGTGATTCCGGTGATGACGGATCTTTCTCCTTCAGCTTTCCGGCTTCCTTAAACAGCAGCATGAAACGGTCCATCATGAGATTCTCCTCCTCTTTCGTCCGGCTGCTAGACTTCTCCTGCATCTCCTTAAACTCCGGTGTGTTCCCGTACTGTTCTTTTGCCTTGCGGGAATACTCATCTAACTTACTTCTATCAAAGGCTTTAAAATCCATATGCCTCACTCCTACTTTCTTTATTCCAAGCGCGAAATTCATCAGGTTCTCGATGTGCTCCTTCTTAAGACGCAGAAGCTCGATCTGCTGATCCAGAGCCTTGTTCCTGTCAAAGTCGGGGCTACAAAGGATCGCCTGAATATCCTTAAGCGGAAACTCCAATTCACGAAACAGTAAGATATGCTGAAGGCGTTCCAGATCCGTATCGTCATACAGTCTGTATCCCGCATCGGTGTATCCCGTCGGATGCAAAAGACCGATCTTGTCGTAATACTGCAGAGTGCGTATACTCACCCCGGCGAGCTTACTTACTTCATGTACCGTCATCATGTTTTCGTCCTCCACTTAGCTTGGTAGCTTTACTATAAACTATGACGTAACGTCAGAGTCAAGTGCTTTTTCCAAAGATGTATCATAAAGGGGGATTGTTCGAAAAAGAATGGTCTGAAAAGCATTATCGACGGATCTCTGAATATGCACCACGAACTGGAACTGTTCGTCTGCTACGTCTCACTGAGAACCAGTATAACAATAGCTACATGGTCACCGAAGAGATGGATTACCAAGAGAAAACTGTAGGGGCCAACTGTCATATCATGATATAATGACTACATGAACCCAAACGGAATAACAAGATATTGTGGAGGATTATAATGAAACCACAAGATGCAATACTTGAACGACCCTCCTAAAATAGTGCATCGTACAACTATTAAAGGAGAATTTTTATGTTGAGATTTAATAAAAATAGAAAATTTAAAGTCACGAAGGAAAGGTTGATGATTGCTGGTGCATCAGTATCTCTTGCCTTTTCTTTCTCTTCATGTTCCGAAGTGGGTAAACAACGAAGTGAAAGTGATACTTCAACTGAAACATTTATTGAATCAACTGTGACTGTTGATCCAGAATCAGAACATACTGAGTCCACTGTAGATACTTCAGATACTAAAATTACAACCATCTCTGAAGCTACTCCAACTGGTTTTGAGGCTTACATTGGTGAGACTCTTCCAACCATAGAATATAAATCGCCCGATGATATGGTTGACTTTGGTGTAGCTACTACTACTCATAATATACAATTTATGGGAATGGAATTCGGTTTTGATAATGCAAAGATGAAGCAAAAGATTCAAGAATATTTAGGTATGCCAGATGTAAACTTGTATGATATCGGATATTTGCAAGAGGAATACAGTCACTATGACATCGGCCGTTTTCATTCTTTCAAAGATTATCAAGATTTTGAGGGTCAAAACGTTGAGTGCCAAATTGCAATGTATATTTTACAGAGTCTAGGTAGAAGACTTTATGTTGATGAAATTCCATATGAATTCTTTACTACTAATTTTCCCGACCTTCTAGATATGCTTGATGTTGAATTACATGGAGATGATCCAAATTTTAATGCATATGGACAAGATGTATTATGGCTAGATTATAACCAAGATGAGATTTTTAAATTTACTCTTGCTAGAACAATGGACGAAATTACAAATAATCTCGGAACACCAAATGATGTTGAGATATTAAGACGTTTAATTTTTAGTTCTGCATTTAGATATAATCAATCAAGATGTAGTTTAGTTTATGATTATCGTGGTACAGGTGAGGGAGAAGAGTTTAAAGCAGTATATATTCCACAAGTGAGAACTGCAGATGGAAAGAATGCTCTATTATTTGACCAACGTAACTATGACCTTTTCATGAAAGACTTACATGACCAGGATTGTTACAAAAATATAGAAGATTTGTACACTCCGCTAACTGAAGATGACCTTGTTAAAGGTGGAATAAATATTGATGAATTCAAATATGTTATTGAAGACGTTACTGGAGTTACATTCGATTTAGAAAATGTGAAAGATGGAAATCCTAGAGCAAAAACATCTTAAGAGCAAATGCTAAAACCATTATGCGATGAAAACAACATCGCATTGCATTTTTCATCGGAGATCAAGGGCTATTTCAGTTCCTTCACATGTTATGCATGTGACAGGACATCTTCCCGTATTTATCACATGGGTCCGGTCCAGACACAGAACCCCGACGAATTCGTCACGGAAGTGTGCTTCCCGGTGAAGTAAGGGTGGATCACGCGTAACGCAAGTAGAGTGCTCGGTGAGAAGTAATCGTTTAAAGAGTGGAATATGGCGGATCATACACGACTTTAAAAAGACCCGATCCGCTTTGCTTAAACCATATACGTCATGTCCGGCTAGCGGTGCGGGCCAGCATAAATTCTAGAGAAAAAGTCTAAAACCATCACGAAAAACAATATCTCTAACGCGGAGATCACGATCCCGAGGATACCGAAGATCCGTCCTTTTCTATACGGATTTCTACAAGTTGCCACTCCGACTATGGAAAAAACCATTCCGATAACAGGTAATACAAACGTCAGCGGAAACAGCGGTGGAATCAAGAAGCACAAGAAATATGATACTGAGGCAGAAAAACCGATGATACAGAACACATTGTATTTCGGCGCCGATGTAGCCGCATTGCTTCTGTCGACAGGAGTAAAACACGTGCCACACACGGTATCACGGTCAGATAGTTCTCTTCCACAATTTCTACACCACGCCATCTTCACCAACCCCCATGAGCTGATTATATCACAGATGTGAGGCTTATCCGAAAGCTTCTCGGCACTAGGTTCTTGATATAAGGAGTATCGCTACTTCATTCTTATATCAATCAAACCACAAAAGCCGATATAAAACTGAAAGAGAAATCTTTAAGTGGCAAAAATGCAAATTCCGCTTCGACGGAACGCCGATTCCGCTAACGGCGGCATGGCCATTCCGGAGTGAACGGCATGAGTTTCCGCTTCTAACGGCATAGATTTCTAACCGTGATATAGTCTTTTCTGCAGCAT
>Ga0310691_10004126_pt1 | contig 16634 bp, 14 predicted proteins | sample 176DNAGHGlowgp2_FD_203887 | JGI IMG/M metagenome (GOLD analysis project Ga0310691, IMG submission 203887) | Sheep rumen microbial communities from Palmerston North, Manawatu-Wanganui, New Zealand - 1766 DNA GHGlow gp2 (v2) (version 2) | ecosystem: Host-associated > Mammals > Digestive system >...
TCTTTCAGCAAGGCGAAGGGTTGCCTCGGGCATACGGTCACGCATGGCAAAGCCTGTGCCGCCTGTCGTTATGATGATATCGGGGCAGTCGATGTCTGCCATACGCATAAGCTCGTCGTATATCTTGTCCTCATCATCGGGGCAGATGCTCTGTCCCTTTATCTCAAAGCCGGCAGCTTTCAGTTTTTCGGCGATGATCGGACCGCTCTGATCCACATATCCGCCGTAGAAGGCTCTGTCGCTTGATGTGAGAACCTCTGCCGAAAAAGGCTTTGTCTCATATAGCTTTACGTTGTTTCCTTTTTTTACGACTCCGCCTTCGAGTACTCTTGCAAACACGCCTTCACGGGGCATGATGCAGTCGCCCGCAAGGTTTCTTATAACGCAGCCTGCATGGCATTCCTTTCCTATCTGTGTGACTTCAAGGAGGGCCTTTCCTACGCGCAGACGTGTACCGATCTTTAATTGCGAATAATCAAGGCCGAAGGTCTGCAGGTTTTCTCCGAAGGCTCCGTCTTCTATTTTGACAGCGTCTTTTACATCCTCCGCCTTTGCTCTCATAAGAGCACGGAAATGCTCCACGCTTTCTGTGGGCAAAAGCGATACCTGCCTTTCGCTGCCTGCGTGTGCATCCCCGGCAAGCCCGAATTCCTTTACGAGCATGCAGGAGCCGATGTCCTTTTTAGGTGTTCCCTTTTTTTCACTGATACATACCGCTGTTATGATTCCCATTTTTTACCCTCCTATCTGATACATTTTCCGCACGTCACTTTTATCATTGCTCCCGAATGTGTGGGCGGCAGGCTTAGCAAGTACCGCCTCTTTTATGCGGGATGCTATCTCATCATCGGATGCGCCCGATCTTAAAAGAGCCCTAAGATCTATGCCGCAGCCGTATTGAAGACAAAGCTTTAAATAGCCCTCTGCAGTCAGTCTTATGCGGTTGCAATTCTCGCAGAAAGCGTGGGATATGGGGCTGATAAAGCCGACCTGGGCGCCGGCTATATTATAGTAGACAGCGGGCGATGCGCTGTTATCTTCCCCGGCCGCTTCAAGCGTGCCAAGTTCCGCATTCAGCATCTCTTTTATTTCATCCGAAGGAACACCCGTAAACTGAGCGCCGCATCCAAGAGGCATCAGCTCGATAAAGCGGACTGTGATGCCTTTTTCCATTCCAAAGCGGACTATGCCGGAAAGCTCTTTATCGTTTATTCCCTTTATGGGGACGCAGTTTAGCTTAACATCCATCCCTGTCAAAAGCGCGGCATCGATGCCCGCAAGGACATTTTTAAGAGCCGGGACGCCGGTCAGATCTTCAAATGTTTTTTCATCAAGTGTGTCAAGGCTTATGTTTATGCTTTTTACTCCGGATGCATACAGATCTGCTGCCATGTCTTTTAAGAGTATCCCGTTTGTCGTCATGGAAAGCTTTTCTATGCCGGGTACGGATGCGATTTTTGCCGCAAGAAGCGAAACATTTTTTCTGACCAAAGGCTCGCCGCCCGTTAGGCGGACCTTTTTTATGCCAAGGCCCGCCATTATGCGGACCAGTCCTGCTATTTCCTCAAGCCTCAATATGTCCTCGTGCGGCACGCTTTTAACGCCGCACGAGGGCATACAGTACCGGCATCTTAAGTTACACCTGTCTGTAAGCGAGATCCTAAGGTAATCTATTTTTCTGTTATACGAATCTATCATTTGTATTTCTTCTCTGTGAGATAGTTTATGACAAGCAGAAGGCAGGCGGACATTATGAGGATAACGGCCGTCCATCGGTATGCGAGGTCCCTGTCTCCGCTTTGCATGGCGGTATATACGGCAACGGACATGGTCCTTGTCTTGCCGGGGAGGTTTCCGGCAATCATTATGGTGGCGCCGAATTCACCCAAAGCTCTTGCAAAAGAAAGGGTCACACCCGACACTATGACGGGCCATGAGAGAGGTATCCATACCTTATATATGATGTTTATCCTTCCGCAGCCGAAAAGCCTGGCCATGTCTATAAGATCTTTATCCACCTGTTCAAAGGCTCCCCTCATGGTGCGATACATTATGGGGAAGGATACGACCACCGCCGCTATGACTGCTCCCTGCCATGTAAATACAATATTTATTCCTATGCGGTAAAGAAAGCTTCCAAACGCCGTGTTCTTTCCGAACAGTATCAAAAGAAAGAATCCCACAACTGTAGGAGGCAGAACAAGGGGCAGCGAAAAGATCGTATCGATGACGAATTTAAATCTTTTCATGGTGACCACTGCCTTTGCGGCAATGGTCCCAAGTATAAAGGTTATGACTGTTGATACGACCGCTATCTTTACCGATATAAGTAAAGGTGACCAGTCCATAGCTTACTTGTTTTTCTGCGCGTTGTATGCGTCAGACAATGATGAGAAGCCGTATTTTTCAAATATCTTCATGGCTGCATCGCTCGCAAGGTAATCTACGAAAGCCTTTGCAGCCTCGGGATTCTTTGCGGCTTTTACAACGCCTGCGGGGTAGATGACCCGCTTGCAGCTGCCTGCGGGGGCCTCTGCCACTATCTTTACCTTATCGGTAGAATATGCATCGGTCGCGTAAACAACGCCGCAATCCACTTCACCTGTCTCGACCCATGAAAGAACGGTTCTTACGTCCGTTCCGTAATTTGCCTTCTTTTTAACTTCGTCAAGGGTACCAAGCGTTGTAAATACCTCTTCGGCATACTGCCCTGCGGGAACGCTTGCGGGGTCCCCCAGACCAATCATTTTTACCTTATCGGTTGCAACATCATTAAATGACTTGATATCTGCTTTGCTGCCCGCCGGAACCACCAGAACGATCTTGTTTTCAAGAAGCGATCTTACCGTGGACTCTTCCATTTTTCCGGCATCATAAAGGGCGCGCATCTGTTTTTCCGCTGCGGAAAAGAAAACATCTGCGGGAGCGCCTTCTTCTATCTGAGTCTGAAGAGCGCCTGAGCTTCCGAACGAGAATGAAAGTGTCACATTGTGATCCTTTTTGTATTCGGTCTCAAGCTCGGCGCACACATCCTTAAGCGATGCGGCTGCAAGGATGATGATCTCGCCCTCATCCTTTTTTGTTTCTTCGCTTTTAGTCTCCTGCTTTTCACTGCCGGATGACGCGCAGCCTGAAAGCATAAGAGCGGCAGCGCCAAATAAAATAGCTGCCTTTTTAAATATGTTCTTCATTGTTAATACCTCTTATTGTAATATTTATTTGCGGGGCGATATGTAATGACCGGACTTTCCGCCGTCTTTTTCAAGAAGCATAATATCCGTTATCACCATATCCTTTGATACCGCTTTACACATATCGTAGATGGTTAGAAGTGCCACCGAAACGCCTGTTAAGGCCTCCATTTCGGCCCCTGTCTTTCCGGTGAGCTTAACCGTGCAGTTACAGTCGATACGGCTGTTTTCCATATCGGGCAAAAGCTCTATTTCGGCTTTTGTGATCAGCAGGGTATGGCAAAGGGGTATAAGCTCTGCTGTCTTTTTAACTGCCATTATGCCGGCTATCCTTGCCGCGGCGAGAACATCACCCTTTTTGTTTGTGCCGTTTTGTATCTCCAAAAGAGCCTCTTTTGAAAGATGTAGGCGGCCCGTGGCCTTTGCCATGCGGGCAGTCTCTTTTTTATCTGTCACATCTACCATTACGGCATTTCCGTTTTCATCTATATGTGTAAGCATCCTATCTCCTATTTCCCGAACCCGCAATGCGGGAAAGTACATTTTTCGCACGAAAGGCAGAGTCCGCCTTCACCGAGCATAGATATATCCGAAGCTGAAAGAATCTCTCCTGCAAGGAGCCTTGGAAGCACAAGATCAAAGATCGTGCGTTTTGCGTACATCACGCAGCCCGGAAGGCCTATGATGGGTATCTGTTTTCCGTCTGCATTAAAATATGCAAGCAGAAACATGGCACCGGGGAGTACGGGGGCGCCGTATGTAACTACCTTTGCGCCCGTGTCCTTTATAGCTCCGGGAGTCTTGTCATCGGGGTCAACGCTCATGCCGCCGCTGACTAAGATAAGATTCGCGCCTTCTTCGATATGCCTTAGGATAGCCGATACTATCTGTTCTTTGTCATCGGGGACAAATGTCTGCTTTTCGCAAGCGATATCATATTCTGAAAGCTTTGCCTTTAAAACAGGCCCGAATGCGTCCTTTATTCGGCCTTTGAAGACTTCGCTGCCTGTCGTTACTATGCCGGCTTTATAGCTTTTAAAGGGCAGTATGGAAAGTACCGGCTCATCGCCTGCGGCTTTTACGGCCCGCTCCATCTTTTCTTCAGGTATTACAAGGGGGATTATCCTTGTTGCGGCAAGTTTTTCGCCTTCCTTCACGGGGAAATTTCCGTGAATGGTCGCTATCATCATCTCTCCGATGGAATTTACAGCGTTAAGCGCATTTTTGTTTATCTTTAAAAGGCCGCTTATTCCCGCTCTTATCTCTATCTTTCCTTCTGAAGGATCTGAGCAGACAAAATCCTTTGAGCCCTTTATGCAGATATCCTTTAAAATGGCCGCCGCCTCGTTTTCGTGCAGGATCCCCTCCTGCTTTTCCCATACGTATAGGTTTTCCTTTCCCACAGAAAGCAGCACGGGAATATCTTCTTCGCGTACTATATGTCCTTTTTTGAATACCGGGCCTTTTTCGACTCCGGGTATTATTCTTGTTATATCGTGGCAGAGAACCGTTCCCACTGCCTCCGTTGTCTTTATCAGCTTCAATTATCTTCCTCGAAATATCTTAATATACAGTCAAAAATACTCCGGGTGTCATTTATGTCATATACAGGGCATGACATACTTGCCGGAGATAAAAAATCGCTTGCCGCGCAAATTAAAGATTCGGGGTCGCATTCACTCTTTTCGTAAATGCCTTTTCTTATCACCTCTACCTTGGGGTAGAGAGACCCTTTCATTCCTTCTATGATGATAAAATCGACTTTTTCGGGGCTGTTTTTGATGTTTTTAATATGATCCTCGACAGTCGTTTTCCTGTTTTCGTGCATCATGTATCTGCTGCCCGAAAAAACGACTGTGCTTTTTGCCCCCGCCTCTTTAAAGAGATAGGTGTCGCTCCCGACAAGGTCTGTGAAGGAATCGTGTCCGTCATGCTTTATGACTGCGCAGCTGTATCCCTCTTTTATAAATTCGTTTATAAGCCTGCAAATGAGCCCTGTTTTTCCGCTGTCCGAAAAACCGCTGACACAAAAAGTCAGAGGCGCTGTGAGCTCTTTGTATTCTTCCTTTGTATTAACATTTTTAACTGCTTTTTTGTCAAGGCATGAAAGAGACAAAGAGACATACTTTGTTTTTACAAGCTTAAAAAGCTTCCTTACTCTGTATTCTCCCTTGTCTATAAGCTCTTCTGCCGCCTTTAGTGCACGCTTTGAATATATGGCGCATAGGGGATGAATATGATCTTCATCCGCTATTACAATGCAGTCGGTATCAAGCGATATGAACTGAGCAAGATAGCTAACCAGCTCTTTTTTAATGAAAGGCATGTCGGCTGCGCAGATAAAGACATAGTCTTCCTTTGCGGCTTTTAAGACCTGATATATGCCTTCTATAGGGCCGATATCTAAATGCTCGTCGTAAACCATCTTGCAGCCTAAGGATTCGTATTCGCCTTTCCCGGCCGCAGAGATAAGGACCTCGGAAAAGCTTCCAAGCTCCTTTACGGTTCTTTTTATGAAGGTCTCGTTTTCAAGCTTCAACAGGGCCTTGTTTTTTCCCATCCTGCTGCTCTTGCCGCCCGCAAGTATTCCTACCGAAATATTCGGGAGGGCGGTAAACACTTCATCTTCCATGACATGTCTGTCCTTACTATATATTTCTCATGAGGTAGACTTCAGCCTCATCTCCCTTTGCCATCTTTTTGCCCGCAGGCGCTAAGAGGTAGCAATTGCATTCTTCTATTCCGTCTAGGGAGGATGCAAAATGCGTTTTTGCGGGAAGTGAGACCTTCCCGTTTTCATAATATGCCCGCACCATGCGCGTATGGGCATTTATCTTTTCATAATCACTTATAAGCACGGCTTTAAAGGTTTCACGCCTGTGATCCGTACACCCTGTGAGGGCGGATAACACATACGGATAATACCAGTCGAAATTTGCGAGAGCCGCATAAGGGTTTCCGGAAAGACAAAGCACAGGCCTGCCTGACAGGATATATCCACATGTGGGCGTTCCGGGCTGGATATCCGCCCTGCCAAATATCTCTTCCGCGCCAAGTTCATTCATAACGAGCGGAATAAGATCCTTTTCGCCGACGGATACTCCGCCTATGGTTATGATAAGATCCGATCCTTTTAAAGCTGATAAAACAGCTTCTTTTATTTCTTCATCAGAATCGGGGACTATTATGTTTTCGGATACGCATCCTGACTCTTTTACGCTTACCGAAAGCATGGTCCCGGCTCCTTCATATATCTTTCCGGGAACCGGACTGTCACCGGAGGATAAAAGCTCGCTTCCTGTCGAAATGACCGTAACCTTCGGTCTTCTTACAACGCTTACGCATCCTAACCCTGAGCTTGCGAGCCTGTAGATCTCACTTCTTTTAATCAAGGAGCCTTTTTTAAGTATGACCGCGCCCTTTTTTACATCTTCGCCTGCAAACCCGTAATTGGTATACGGCGCTATCTCCTTATAGACCTTCACATTTTCCATGCCAAGGTCCGTATCCTCCTGCTTTACAACGCAGTCGTAGCCTTCGGGGATCATGGCGCCGGTCATTATCCGAACCGCGGTCATGGGGGCATATTTCATCTGCATACAGTCGCCCGCAAAGATCTCGCCTATAACTTTAAGCGTCACCGGGCTGTCCGCATCTGCGCCCTTGATGTCTTCTGCCTTTACGGCATATCCGTCCATTGCAGACCGGTCAAATGCAGGTATGTTTATCCCCGAATCGGCGGCAGAGGCGCTTACGCACCCCGCCGCCTCTGTTATGTGTATTTCTTCTGTTTCTTTGATCTCTTTTATTCTGCATGCAAAGGCATCTCTTGCCTCTTTAATGCTGCAGCCTGTAAGTATGTTCATAGACTTTCACCAAAATGACACCTGGTATCCGTCCCCGGGTGTCACTATTTTGACACCTGGTATCCGTCCCCGGGTGTCAAATTTTTTCGATCCTTACCGCGCAGACCTTGTATTCGGGTATGCGGGCAAATTCGTCAAGAGCAGCGTTTGTGAGAACGTTTGCGGGAGAATCCGGGAAGTGGAAAGGCATCCAGGTCTCGCCCTGAGATACTTTTCTGCCGACCCTGGCGGTCGCGGTGATCTCGCCTCTTCTGCTTGAGACTTTTATCTTTTCATTGTTCTTTATGCCAAGCTTTTCGGCGTCAAGGTAATTGACTTCGATAAAGCCTTCGCCGGCTATCTCGTTAAGACCGGGGGTCCTTGCGGTCATTGCGGCGGCATTGTACTGATAGAGTATACGGCCGGTGGTGAGGATCCATGGATATTCATCGTCCGGAAGCTCGTTTGCGGGTCTATAATCGACGGCGTAAAGAAGAGCTCTTCCTCTTACGGGGCCGTTTGCGTGCATGATGGGCGTTCCGAGTGTATCCTTGGTCTTGCAAGGCCACTGGAGGCTTTCTCCTCTGTCGAGTCTTTCATAGCTTATGCCCGCAAAGCTGGGAGTCACCTCTGCGATCTCATCCATGATCTGCGATGCGGTAAGACGCTTCTGAGGATAGCCCATGGCATTCATGAGATCTGTAATTATATCGGTGTCAAGACGCATGTTTCCGGGAAGCTCGACTGCCTTTCTGATGCGCTGAACACGTCTTTCGGTATTTGTAAAGGTTCCTTCCTTTTCGGTAAAGCTTACCGCCGGCAGGATGACATCGGCATACTGAGCGGTCTTTGTCATGAAAAGTTCCTGAATGACAAAGAATTCGAGGCTTTCAAGCGCCTTTATTATGTGATGGGTGTCGGGGTCCGAAACCACCGGGTCTTCACCCTGGATGAAAAGACCTTTTATCTTTCCTTCGATAGCAGCGGGGAATACATCCGTTGCCTTAAGGCCGGGCGTGGGCGAAAGCTTAACGCCCCACTTCTTTTCAAACTTTTCCCTTACCTCATCGTTTGTGACCTTCTGATAGCCTGGATAGTCCGTAGGCTGAGCGCCCATGTCGCAGGCACCCTGAACGTTGTTCTGGCCGCGGAGAGGGTTGACGCCGCAGCCGCTCTTGCCGATCTTGCCGCAAAGCACTGCCATGTCCGACATGCACATAACACCTTCGGTACCGCTTGAATGCTCTGTTACGCCAAGGCAGTAGATGATGGGCGCTTTTTTTGCGGTGGCATACATTCTTGCCGCCTCGACAAGCTTTTTGGGATCTATGTGACAGATCTCTCCGACATATTCGGGAGTGTATTTTTCAACAAGTGCCTTAAGACCTACGAAATTCTCGGCGTACTTATCTATGTAATCATGATCGATAAGGTCTTCCTTGATCATGACGTGCATCATGCCGTTTGCGAACGCGACATTTGTGCCGGGTCTTATCTTAAGATGGATATCTGCCTGTTTTGAAAGCCCGATATCTCTGGGGTCTACAACGATAAGCCTTGTGCCGTTCAAAGCCGCTTTTCTTATCTGCATTCCGACAACGGGATGTGCCTCTTCGGGGTTTGATCCCACTAAGAGGATGCAGTCCACATCATGGGTGATGTCGTGGATGGGGTTTGTCATGGCGCCGGAGCCGAGGGTCGTCGCAAGGCCCGCAACAGTTGCCGAATGGCAAACGCGCGCGCAGTTGTCGGTATTGTTGGTGCCAAAGCAGGTTCTGACCATCTTCTGCACCATGTAGATATCTTCGTTTGCGGAACGCGAGCATGCAAAGCCTGCAAGGGAGTCGCCGCCGTACTTTTCCTTAAGTTCCATGAAACGCCTGGCGGTGTATTCTATTGCCTCTTCCCATGTGGCTTTTCTGAACTCGCCTGTTGCCCGGTCCTTTATAAGAGGATCTGTAAGGCGGTCGGGGGAATGCACGAAATCGATGCTTCCGGAGCGTCCCTTTACACAAAGCCTGTTATGGTTTGAAGGGCCGTTTGCGGGCTCTACGTTTACTATTTTGTTATCTTTTACAACAAGATAGAACTGGCAGCCTGTCGCGCAGTGAGGACAGGTGGTCAAAACCTTTTTGACCTCCCAGTTGCGGTAATTCTCTTCGCGTTTTAATGTAAGAGCACCCGTAGGACAGACGCTGGCGCAGTTGCCGCAGCTTTCGCAGCCTGTGCCCTTGTAGCCTTCTCCAAAGGGTGCATCCACAATGTGGAAAACACCGCTCCTGCCGCTTTTAAGCGTACCGTTTCCCGCTATGTTATGGCAGACATTGATACACCTCTGGCAATGGATACACTTGCTGGGGTCGTATGATATGAAGGGATTCGAATCGAGCACGGGCATCTTCTTTTCGATCTCCGAGCGCGAACCTTCATATGTTGTATGCTTGACGCCGAAACGATTGCAGAGATTCTGGAGCTCGCAGGTTCCGTTTGCGGGGCATGACATACAATCAAGGTGATGATTTGAAAGTATGAGGTCGAGCATCTCTTTGCGGTAGGCATTTATCTCTTCGCTCTCGGTCCTTATGACCATACCGTCAAGCGCCTTTGTGCGGCATGCGGGAAGGAAATTGTCAAAGCCTTCCGCCTCTACGACGCAGAGCCTGCACATTCCGATATCCGAAACTCCCTCCATAAAGCAAAGGGTCGGGATATCTATGCCGTTGTTTCTTGCCACCTTTAAGATGGTATCGCCTTCATTTATCTCATATATACGGTCGTTGATAGTTATACTGCTCATTCGCCTCTACCTCCTATCATCGCTCCGCATCCGTAATGATCGCATCTTAGGCATCTGCCGCATTCGCGCATTGCCTCCTCGTGTGTCATAGGAAGCTCTACAAAGTCAAAACCCTGTTTTCTCTCAACCGGATCTTTTTCCTCTATCTCCGCCCTTCCCGTGGGGATGCATGGATTAGGCGTTGCGGGCGGGAGCTGCACTTCGCTTACAAGCTTGTGATGATAGCCTAAATATTCATCGATATTTTCCGCAGCAACCTGTCCTGCCGCAATGGCATTTATGGCCGTTGAAGGCCCTGTTACACAGTCACCGCCCGAGAAAACTCCAGGTGTATCCTTAACTTCGCATGTAACATCTGCTGTTATCCTGCCGCGGTATGCGGGTATTCCGGCCTTTTCAAAGTCTGCGACATCGCTTCTTTGCCCTACGCCGAGTATTAAATAATCGCACTTGAATCTGTAGGGATAATTGCTTGAATGCTCGGTCGTTACAAAGCCAAACTTGTCATATGTGTTTACTATTTCGGGCTGGAGCCATACTGCGCAGACATCGCCCGAATCCTTATCCACCTCGATATTGAGGAATGAGAGCAGCGTACGGAAACGCACTCCCTCCTGCATTGCGCCTTCTATCTCGCTTTCAAGGGCGGTGTAATCATCCCTTTTTCTGGTGAAAACATGGATGGTCTCGGCATTAAGTCTTACGGCCGTTCTTGCGGCATCCATGGCAACGTTTCCGCCGCCTATAAGAGCCACCTTCTTGCCCGTAAGGTCGGGCGCTTTTCCGGCTGCGACAAGCTGAAGGAAATCTGCCGCGGGGATGACATTGCCGGCATCGGCGCCTTCCATGGGCATACGGTTTCCAAGCTGCGCGCCAAGGCCTAAAAATACCGCATCATGCGAAGCTCTTATTTCTTCAACGGAAATGTCACGGCCGACCTTCACGCCAAATTTGACATCAATATCGCCCACATCCAGAATGGCCTTTATATCCTCGTCAAGGCGTGCCTTGGGAAGGCGGTATTCGGGAATACCGTAGCGAAGCATTCCGCCGAGCTTTTCATGCTCTTCATATATATCGACATGGTGGCCCATAAGGGCAAGGAAGTATGCGCAGGTAAGACCCGCGGGGCCTCCGCCCACGATCCCGATGCTCTTTCCCGTGGAGACATTCTTTTTCGGGTTTTCCACCTTGTCCGCGCTGATCTGATCGACCGCATACTTTTTAAGACCGCGGATATTTATGGGATCGTCGATCAGCTTTCTGCGGCACTTTCTCTCACAGGGGTGCTCGCAGACCATCGCGCAGGCTGTCGGCAAAGGGTTCTTTTCCCTTATCTTCTTTATTGCGCCGGCGTAGTTTTCATCCTTTATGAGAGATACATAGCCCGGGACATCTACATGTGCGGGGCAAAGCGTCACGCAGGGAATGGTCTGAGTCTCATTTTCCGCGCATCTGCGGTTTTTGATATGGCTCTCATATTCATCGGCAAATTCAGTGAGACTGTCGAGGATCAGATTGGCGGAGACCACTCCTACCGCGCAGTCTGCCGTCTTTGCGATCATGCGGCACATGCTCTCCATTTTTTCGAGAGTCTTTTCATCGGCATTGCCGTCTAAGATATCGCGCAGTAGCCTGTCCACCTCCACAAGACCGTCGCGGCAGGGAACACATTTACCGCAGCTCTGGTTCATTGAGATCTGGAAGAGTGAACGGTATAATACGAGAGGACACATTCCCGGAGGATATGAGCTCATCCTCGACCTGAATTTACGCAGCACTGTATCTATGCGCTGGTTCATGTTTCCTTGTTTTGCAAGTTTTTTCATAATTCTCACCTGTTAATTTTTTACATCTTCCCATTTCCAGTTTGCGACCTCGGGAAGGTCTACGCCGAAATCATGGATGTACTGCTTATGCTCTACGAGCTTGTCGCTCATCTTCTGATAGAGATATGAACCTCTGTTTCCGAGCTGAGGAAGGTTGATGAGGGCCGTCTGTACGAGGTGGAAACGATCCACGTCGTTTTGTACGCGCACATCGAATGCCGTTGTGATGGTACCTTCTTCCTTGTAGCCGCGGACATGCATGAGCCTGTTGTTGTGACGGCGGTATGTGAGCTCGTGGATGAGCGTTGCATAGCCGTGGAAGTTGAATATGACGGGCTTGTCCTTTGTAAAGAGCATGTCATATTCGGCATCCGTAAGGCCGTGAGGATGCTCGCCTGCGGGCTGGAGCTTAAAGAGATCTACTACGTTTATGAAACGGATCTTAAGCTCGGGTATTTCCCTGCGAAGGATGGATACTGCGGCAAGAGCCTCAAGAGTGGGTGTTTCACCTGCGCATGCAAATACGATGTCGGGCTCCTGACCCTGATCGTTTGATGCCCAGTCCCAGATACCTATACCCTGTGTGCAGTGCTTTACCGCTTCGGGCATTGAGAGCCACTGGGGTCTGGGGTGCTTGCTGGCGATGACAACATTTACATAGTTGCGGCTTCTTAGGCAATGGTCCATTGTGGAAAGGAGGCAGTTCGTATCTGCGGGAAGATAGATCCTGACAACGTCAGCCTTCTTGTTTGCGATGTGGTCCATAAAGCCGGGATCCTGATGAGTGAAGCCGTTGTGATCCTGCTGCCATACTGTAGAGCACATCAGAAGGTTAAGGGATGCGATCTCCTCTCTCCATGGAAGCTGGTTGCAGACCTTGATCCATTTTGCGTGTTGCGCAGCCATGGAGTCGATGATACGCGAGAATGCCTCGTAGGTGTCAAAGAAGCCATGACGGCCGGTAAGAAGGTATCCTTCGAGCCAGCCTTCGCACATATGCTCCGAAAGCATGGAGTCAACAACTCTTCCGAATCTTGAAAGGTGGTCATCCATCTTTGTAAGCTCTGCGTTCCAGTCTCTGTTTTCAACGTCGAATACGGCGCTGAAACGGTTTGAATTGTTTTCATCGGGCGAGAATATACGGAAGTTCTTTGCCTCGGCATTGAGCTTGTAGATATCGCGGATGAACTTTGCAAGATTTGATGTATCCTGGCTCTCCTTTTCTCCGTGAGAACCGATATCAAAAGCATAATCTCTGAAATCGGGCAGACGAAGGTCCCGAAGGAGCTTTCCTCCGTTTGCGTGAGGGTTCATGCCAAGCCTTGCATCGCCTTCGGGGCAAAGATCGGTGATCTCTTTGATGGGCTTTCCGTTTTCGTCAAAAAGTTCTTCGGGCTTATAGCTTTTGAGCCAGATAGTGAGCTTTTCAAGGTGCTCGGGCTTATCCATCATGATGGGCACCTGATGAGCAAGGAAGTTTCCTTCTATTCTCTGTCCGTCTATTACCTTTGGACCTGTCCAGCCCTTGGGTGTGCGAAGAACGATCATGGGCCATACAGGACGGGAGGCATCGTTATTGTCCCTTGCATTCTTCCAGATATCAAGGATCTTTTCGATCACAATATCCATGGTCTCTGCCATCTGTCTGTGCATCACCATGGGGTCATTTCCCTCTACAAAGTAAGGCTCCCAACCGTTGCCGTGGAAGAAATCCACAAGCTCCTGATGCGAAAGACGTCCGAAGATGGTGGGGTTTGCGATCTTGTATCCGTTTAAATGAAGTATGGGGAGGACTGCTCCGTCGCCCACGGGGTTGATAAATTTATTGCACTGCCATGAAGTTGCAAGAGGGCCTGTTTCGGCTTCGCCGTCACCTACGACGACCGTTGCGATAAGTGAAGGGTTGTCGAATACCGCTCCGCATGCATGAGCTATGGAATAGCCGAGCTCGCCGCCTTCGTGTATGGAACCGGGCGTTTCGGGTGCGCAGTGGCTCGGAACGCCGCCGGGGAATGAGAACTGCTTGAAGAGCTTCTGCATTCCCTCTTCATCCTGCGAGATATTGGGATAGATCTCGCTGTATGAGCCGTCCAAATAGTCGTTTGCTATAAAGAAGTTTCCGCCGTGTCCGGGGCCTGAGAGAAGGATCATGTCAAGATCATATCTCTTGATAACGCGGTTAAGATGTGTGAAGACAAAGTTCTGTCCGGGAACGGTGCCCCAGTGTCCTACGATCTTCTTCTTGATCATATCCATTGTCAGGGGCTTTTTCAAAAGTGGGTTCTCCAGAAGATAAAGCTGTCCTGCGGAAAGGTAATTTGCCGCGCGCCAGTATTTGTTCATACTTGCAAGCAGCTCGTCGGTGATCGGTCCTTTTTCAAGTGCGTTTGTACTCATTTTTTTCTCCTTGTTTTGTTTTTTATCTTTTCATTTTTGTTTTTTTGTTGCAAAAGAATATCTTTTATTATATCCAAAAACACCCTTTAAGGCAATACATGTACTGCCGTTTAAGGGTGTTTTAATCATTAAATATTTTTTATTATTTCTCTTCGCAAAAGCCTCCGAGGATCTTGTAAAGGGATGCGTAAAGGGCCTGTGCTTCACCTTTTGACAAACATACGCAGCCGCCCATCTTTTCGGGTATGGCGGCCGCCTCATCCGCAAGCGCGTAGCCTGCGGGAAGCAGGGTCAGGATGACGCATCTTTCATCCTGCGGACATCTTTTTCGCTCAAGGAGCCCCTTTGATTCGAGTTTTTTTACGACCGGAGTCAGCGTGCCCGAATCAAGGAAAAGCATTTCCCCAAGTTCTTTGATATTTATGCTCTCTTTTTCCCACATGACCATCATTACAAGGTACTGCGTGTATGTAAGCCCGAGAGGATCAAGGAAGGGCGTATAGCGCCTCACTATTTCCTTTGAACAGGCATACAGGGGAAAACAGAGCTGGTTTTCAAGCCGTAGCTGCGGGTATTTATCCATTGTCATATCAGTCCTTCAACTGCTTCTTTTACTTTCTTCATATCTATCGTGGGCTCAAACCTTGATGTGACATTTCCTTCTCTGTCAACAAGGAATATGGTGAAATTCCACTTGATGTCAGGATTATTCTTGTAGTTCTTATCCCTTGCCTTGCACATGGCTGCCATGGCGATCGCCTTGGCACCTTTTCCGAAGGTCTCAAAGCCCTTTTGTGATTTTAAGTATTTGTAAAGCGGCAGTTCGTTTTCGCCGTTTACATCGGATTTCTTCATTTGCGGAAACTGAGTGTTATACTTCAAGGTGCAGAACTCGTGTATTTCTTCATCCGTGCCGGGTGTCTGTCCCGCAAACTGGTTGCAGGGAACATCTATTACTTCAAAACCCTTATCATGGAATTCCTCATACATTTCTTCTATGGGCGCATAGTGTGGCGTAAAGCCGCAGCCCGTTGCAGTGTTTACTATAAGCATTACCTTTCCCTTAAAATCAGACAGGGCAAGTTCTGTTCCGTCAGTCTTTGGTACCGTAAGATCGTATATAGTCATGCTGTCTTCCCCTTATTATTTGTTAGCGTCGATAAAGCTCTTCATGTTTGCCTTGGGCTGGAAACCGACAGTTTTTGCGGTCGCCTTTCCTTCTTTGAAGATTATGATAGCGGGGATGGATGTGATGCCATAATCGGATGCGAGATCGCCGTTTTCATCCACATCACAGTTATAGAATTCAACCGCTCCTGCGTATTCGTTCGAAAGCTCTTCCATCACCGGGGCGAGCATCCTGCAGGGATTGCACCATGTTGCGGAAAAATCTACTACAGCCACTCCTGCCTTCTTAACATCTTCAAATTCGTTTCTTCTGATAACCTTTACCATTTTGTTTTCCTCCTGTTTTATTGTTTACTGTTTCTTTCCTAAGTATCTTACCGCGCTTATTGCGGCTGCATTTCCCTGTCCGGCTGCCTTTATATACTGATAAGGCGTTCCGGCTATATCTCCGCAGGCAAAAAGCCCCGGAAGATTTGTCTCCATTTGAAGGTTCACTTTTATATGCGGACCGTCAAGCTCTATGCCCGGCACAAGAGTCCCGGGGCTCACCGCATCGCGAAGCACAAATATGCAGTCTGTTTTGTATTCGCCGGAATCGGTGATCAGCGTGTCAGCCTTCATGCTGCCCTTTATCTCTGCAGGCTTTTCTTTGATCACTTTAATGTTTGCCGCTTCTTTGGGCAATTTTTCTCCTGCGGGGAAATAAAGCACTTCGCTGCAGATCTCCGATAAAAATGCCGCTTCTTCCGGTGCGTCCTCGCTTGCACCCACTACCGCAACCGTCTTTCCTTTGTATAAAAAGCCGTCGCATGTCGCGCAGTAGCTGACTCCCCTGCCAAGAAATTCCTCTTCGCCTTTTATGGGCCTTCCGTTTACTATGCCCCCGGCTATTATGACCGTCTTTGCGTCTATAAAATCCTGCCCTGCCGAGAGAGAAAACCGGTCATCAAACGTGTATACCGCGCCGACTCTTTTTTCTGTTATCTCTATGCCCATCTGTTCAAGATGCCGGCTGAGGCTGTCTGCAAGCTGCTCGCCCGTGACATGGTAAAAGCCCGGGTAGTTTTCTATCAGATGAGCCTTGCGCATTTTGTCGCTAAGCGTCCTGCTGCCAAAAAGGATGATGCTTTTATTTCTTATCTTTGCCGTGATGGCCGCCGAAATGCCCGCCGGCCCGGTGCCTACTATTGCTATATCGTACAAAAGATCACCTCCGTTTTTATTTTTTACAATTACATTGTACGCAATTTAATTGCGAATGTCAAGAGTTATTTTTGTATAAATAAAAAAAATATGTCAGGGCATTCGTCACCCTGACAAATTTACACTCCAAGTTCTTCGGATTCCTTCATCAAGCGGCATAAAGGATACACCGAGATCTTTTATTTTTTCGGAAGCTATGAGATATGATTCGCTTTTCTTTATGGGAAAAGGCATGGGAATATTG
>Ga0310691_10004127_pt1 | contig 16632 bp, 12 predicted proteins | sample 176DNAGHGlowgp2_FD_203887 | JGI IMG/M metagenome (GOLD analysis project Ga0310691, IMG submission 203887) | Sheep rumen microbial communities from Palmerston North, Manawatu-Wanganui, New Zealand - 1766 DNA GHGlow gp2 (v2) (version 2) | ecosystem: Host-associated > Mammals > Digestive system >...
TGCGCATATCGGCAGTCACCATGCTTGAAGAAGCCAGCGGATGCCCCTTCTGCGTAGACGAAGCCTACGGCGGCGGCAAGAGTGCACCCATGGATGCAGAGTCGAAGCTGGAGATGGCCTGTATTCCCGGCCTGAAGGCTGCCTATGGCGGTGCCGAGGATGCCATGATTGAGGGCAACGTGAACATGACCATCACCAACGGCACCTTCGACCGCGTGTTCGGCGGCAACAACGTCAGCGGCGACATCAAAGGCACCATCACCGTGAACATCGAGGAAACGGGCTGCAAGCCCATCATCATCGGACAGCTCTACGGCGGAGGCAACCAGGCGGCCTACACCGCTCCCCTCAAGCCCGGCTCTGACAATGAACGCCAGGACGGCCCGACACTGAACCTCCGCTCCTTCACCAGCATTGGCGAGGTCTATGGAGGAGGCTACGGCCCATCGGCCGAGGTGACGGGCGACACCCATGTTAACATCAACGTGACGGAGGGCCTCTACTCCGCCGGCAACTTCAACTACTCCACGGAAGAAGGACAGTCCATCGGGGTCAACGACAAAATTAATGAGCTACAGACCATCACCTTCACTGAGTATGAGCGGGAGTACAACAACGACACCAAGAAATGGGACTTCGTGCTTGACGACAACGGCGAAAAGAAAACCACCACGCCAACGGTAAGCACCTTCCTGCCACCGTTCACGCCAGGCCACATTGGCAGCATAGGCAACGTCTATGGCGGAGGCAATGCCGCACCCGTCAATGGAAACACCTACGTGCGCATAGGCACCGAGACGGGTGACAACATTGTGTTTGAAACACCCAAGACGAAGACCAGCACAGACAGCGAAACAGGCAACGTTACCGAAACTCCCACCACAGACGAAGAGCGTACTCACCGCGTCGTAGGTGCCGACATCCGTGGCAACGTGTTCGGCGGCGGCAACAAGGCCAAGGTGACGGGCGACACGAAAATGCAAATAGGCAAATGAAAAAAAACAGAATGATACTCATCACCGGCGGACAACGCTCGGGAAAGAGTGAAGAGGCGGAGCGACTGGCACTGAGCCTGTCGCCCGCCCCTGTCTATCTTGCCACGGCCGAAGTGCTCGACGAGGAGATGCGTCGGCGCGTGGCTCTCCACCAGCAACGGCGCGGCCGGCAGTGGACTAACATCGAGGAACCGCTACACCTCAGCCGCTACAACCTCACGGGGCGCGTGGTGCTCATCGACTGTCTCACGCTCTGGCTTACCAACCTGCTCTGCGCCCAGCCCGACCCTTGCGCCGACGGTGTCGTGGAGCAGGTGCTGCAGCAGGCAAAAGAGGAGTTCGACCGGCTGACGGCACAAGAGGCCACCTTCATCGTCGTCAGCAACGAGATAGGCATGGGCGGCGTGAGCGAAAACCGGCTGCAACGACGGTTCACCGACCTGCAAGGATGGATGAACCAGTATGTGGCCCAACGCGCCGACGAGGTGAGACTGATGGTGAGCGGCATCGCCGTTCAGATTAAAAAAACTGTAGATGATGGGCTGTAGACTATAGACTATAGACTTTAGACTGTAGACTTTAGACTATAGACTGTAGACTTTGGACTTTGGACTATAGTTTTTAGACTTATAGAAAGACAAGAGCTTATATAATAATGAGGAGATTTGAGATTAGCATGCCCGACCGGCAGTTGCAGGGGGCCATACAAGAGAAGATTGACAACCTGAACAAGCCTAAGGGGTCGCTGGGCCGCCTGGAAGAGCTGGCTATGCAGCTATGCCTCGTTCAGCAGACGCTGGAGCCTGCCTTGCGCCATCCCTGCCATCTGCTCCTCGGCGGCGACCACGGCATTGAGCGCGAGGGCGTCAGTGCCACGCCACGCGAGGTGACATGGCAACAGATGCTGAACTTCACACGGGGTGGCGGCGGGGTGAACATGTTCTGCCGCCAGCACGGCTTCAAACTGCGCATCGTCGACATGGGGGTAGACCACGACCTAAGCTCCGTGGCGGGCATCATCAACCGCAAGGTGGCACCAGGCACCCGCAACTTCCTCTACGAGGCGGCCATGAGCGAGGCAGAATGTCAGCAGGCCATCGACAACGGGGCGGCACTCGTCGACGACTGCCACCGTGAGGGCTGCAACATTGTGTGCATAGGAGAGATGGGAGCGGCCAACACGTCGCCCAGCAGCATCTGGATGAGCCTCTTCAGCCATATTCCCCTGCACGACTGCATAGGGGCAGGAAGCGGCCTCGACGGCCAGGGCATCAGCCACAAGGAACAAATACTGCAGCAGGCTATCGAAAACTACAGAAGGAAGACTTCAGACTATAGACTACAGACTACAGACTGTAGACTACAGACTATAGACTACAGACTACAGACTACAGACTGTAGACTACAGACCAGTTCTCTATGCTGCGATAGCATCGCAGCCCCAACGGAAAAGACTACTGACTGTAGACTACAGACCAGTTCTCTATGCTGCGATAGCATCGCAGCCCCAACGGAAAAGACTACAGACTGTAGACTACAGACCAGTTCTCTATGCTGCGATAGCATCGCAGCCCCAACGGAAAAGACTACAGACTGTAGACTACAGACCAGTTCTCTATGCTGCGATAGCATCGCAGCCCCAACGGAAAAGACTACAGACAGCAGACAGCAGACCATGGACATTATCCGCTATTTCGGCGGATTCGAGATGGTGGGAGCCATCGGGGCAATGCTTAGGGCTGCTGAGCTGCGGATGCTCGTCATGGTCGACGGATTCATCATGACAGCCTGCGCACTCGCCGCCTGCCAGCTCCACCCGGAGGCGAAGGAATACATGATCTTCGGCCACTGCGGCGACGAGAGCGGCCACCGACTCATGCTCGACAGCCTCGGTGCCCGACCGCTCCTCTCGTTAGGCTTGCGCCTCGGCGAGGGAACGGGTGCCCTTTGCGCCTACCCCATCATCGACTCTGCCGTCAGGATGGTAAACGAGATGAATAACTTTCAAAATGCAAAAATCACTAAATACTTCTAAATGGTTCGACCGCCCCTGGGCGGCACTGTTTTTCTTCACCCGCCTGCCGCTGTGGCGCCTCCACCAGCCAGCACGCCAGTGCTACGACAGCGTGGTGGAATGGTGGCCGTTGGTGGGCTGGCTCACCGGCGGCGTGATGGCCGGCGTGCTCTATGCCGCCAGCCTCTATCTGCCCTACGCCGTGGCCGTACTCTTGGCCATCGTGGCCCGCCTGCTGCTCACCGGCGCACTGCACGAAGACGGGCTGGCAGACTTCTTCGACGGGTTCGGTGGAGGCGGCAGCAACCGGCAGCGCATCCTCGACATCATGAAGGACTCGCACATCGGCACCTACGGCGTGCTGTCACTCGTGGTCTACCTCGCCCTGCTCTTCTTCCTCCTGGCGAGCCTCCCCCCACAGACGGCGGCACTGACGGTGCTCGCAGCCGACCCATACGCCAAGATGCTCGCCGCACAGATGATTCAGATGCTGCCCTATGCCCGCACCGAACAGACGGCAAAGGCACACACCGTCTACCGGCGCATGAACACCCTGTCGGCAGTACTGCTCGGCGTGCAGGGGCTACTGCCCATGGCGACCTACCTCATCTTCTTTGCCAACGACATGAACTGGGAGTATGTCGTCTTCGTGCCATGTCTCACCATGTATTTTCTCTACCGACTCATCTGGAGCCGTCTGCGAGGCTACACTGGCGACTGCTGCGGAGCAATGGTGCTGCTCGTGGAGCTGACGGTCTATCTGGCCGTGGTGGCTCTGCAGGGGTAGCTACGCTGACGAGATGGGTGTATAGACGCCTGTTCGGCTCATTGGAACAATCCTTCACAGGCAATATAACCTTCTCATTATCAACACATAATGGTGAAGGATACACAAAAACAAGGGGCATACGGGGCAGACAAGGGTCACCCCGTGCGCTGCCTGACGGCCTCGAAGAGGAGGATGGCAGCCGAGACAGAGACGTTGAGGGAGTCGAGCCGTCCGAGCATGGGGATGCGGATGTGGGCGGTGGCCGCCTCACGCCACTGCTGCGTGAGTCCTGTGGCCTCCGTACCCATGACCAAGGCTGTGGGGCGACGCATGTCAGTGGCATAGTAGAGACTGGAGTCCTGCAGCTGGGCGGTGAGAATCTGTATGTCGTGCTGCCGGAGAAAGGCAATGCACTCCTCGCTGCTGCACGCCACGGTGGGCACGGTGAAGATTGCTCCGATGCTGGCCCGGATGAGGTTGGGGTTGTAGAGATCGGTGAGGGGGTCGCAAACGATGACGGCATCGGCCCCGGCGGCATCGGCCGAGCGGAGCACGGCTCCGAGGTTGCCAGGCTTCTCCACGCGCTCGAGCACCACGACAAGCGGCGACGGCGAGAGCTGCAGGTCGGACAGCGAGCGATGCCGCTCCTTCACCACGGCAATGACCCCCTCGGTAGAGCCTCGGTAGGCCACACGCTCGTAGAGTGAAGGTTGAAGGGTGAAGAGCGAAGAAGGAAGAGAGAAAAGCGAAGAAGGAAGCTCGTCGAAGAGCTCTTCACTCACGAAGACACTCTCCACCTCGTAGCCAGCAGCGAGGCAGTGCTCCAACTCGCGGCGACCCTCCACCACGAAAAGGCCCTCGCGGCGGCGCTGCTGCGACTTCTGCTGCAGGGCGAGCAGATGTTTTATCTTAGGGTTCTGCGCACTTGTTATTTCCATAGACACTTGCAAAGGTACGAAGAAAATTTGGTATATTTGAAGAAAATGCGTACTTTTGCAGGAAAATAGCAAAAATGAACCAGAAGATAGACTTTTTCATGCCCTCTGGCACTGCCCATGCCGCCGAGGTCATTGCCAAACAGGTGAACAGCAACCCCGCCGTGAGGCACTTTTTCCAGACCAACATTAAGAGCCTGCCATCGAGCGACAGTCTGCGGGCCATTGCCCAGCAGGCGAAGGCCGACTATGTCGCCATACTCACCAAGCCCGTCGCCTTGGACTTGGGCGAGGGGGCCTTGGAGCGCATGGTGCGCGTGGCCGACGACAGCGGTGCTGCCATGGTTTATGCCGACCGCTACGAGCGGAAGGAGAAGGGGGCCGAGAAGCACCCTGCCATCGACTACCAGCTTGGAGCCATACGCGACGACTTCGACTTCGGCCCCCTGCTGCTCGTGCGCAGCAGCCTGCTCAGACAGTGGGCCGAGGAGCAGAAAGACACCTCATATATATATGGTGGTCTCTACGACCTGCGTCTCTTCCTGAGCCGCCACGGCCAACTGTTCCACCTGAACGAATACCTCTACACCGAGGAGCAGGATGACGACCGGCGGAAATCGGGCGAGAAGCAATTCGACTATGTCAACCCTGCCAACCGCGCCGTACAGCAGGAGATGGAGCTGGTGGCCACCAACCACCTCAGGGCCATCGGTGCACTCGTCGACACCACGGCATACGCCGACGTAGACTTCGAGGAGCAGAGCTTCCCCGTCGAGGCATCGGTCGTCATACCCGTTTACAACCGTGAGCGCACCATCAAGGATGCCGTGGAGAGCGCCTTGGCACAGAAAACCAAGTTCCCGTTCAACGTCATCGTCGTCGACAACCACTCCACCGACGGCACCTCCACCCTCCTGTCAAGTATGTTGCCATGCCATGGCAACCTCGTAGTCATCACCCCCGAGCGCACCGACCTGGGCATCGGCGGCTGCTGGGACCTGGCCATCAACGACGCGCGCTGCGGCCGCTTCGCCGTGCAGCTCGACAGCGACGACCTCTACTCCTCCGAGCAGACGCTGCAACGCATAGTCGATGCCTTCCACGAGCAGCAGGCCGCCATGATCGTGGGCAGCTACCGCATCTGCAACTTCCAGCTGCAGACGCTGCCGCCAGGACTCATCGACCACCGCGAGTGGACCGACGAGAACGGCCCCAACAATGCCCTTCGCATCAACGGCTTAGGAGCACCGCGTGCCTTCTTCACCCCGCTGCTGCGACAGCTGCAACTGCCCAACACCAGCTATGGCGAGGACTACGCCATGGGGCTGGCATTCTCCCGACGCTACCGCATAGGGCGCATCTACGACGAGCTGTACCTCTGCCGCCGCTGGGAGGGCAACAGCGATGCCGCCCTGAGCGTGGAGCGCGTCAACCAGAACAACCTCTATAAAGACCGCCTGCGCACCCTTGAGATACTGGCCCGCCAGCGCATGAACCACGAGGAGAAAGAGCAGGTTCGCGAAGAGAACACGCCGCTGCAACGCTACTTCGACCGCCAGCTACGCCAGTGGCCCGCCACGCTGCAACGCTACCGCGAGCTGACCGACGTGCAGACGAAAACCCTCGACACCGGACTGCTCACGCTCATGGCGCAGTGGAACCCCGCCCGCATGCGCTCTACAGGAGCCACCATCACCAAGCAGGCGCTGAGCGAGCGACCCTGCTTCCTCTGCCAGAAGAACCGGCCAGAAGAGCAGATGGCCAAAACGGTAGACGGCGACTACGAGCTACTGGTGAACCCCTACCCCATCCTGCCCATACACTTCACCCTGCCCATGCGGCGCCATCAGCCACAGCGCATACGCCCCATGTACAGCGAGATGCTCGCACTGCTGACCCGCCACCCCGAGCTGACGGTGCTCTACAACGGGCCGCGCTGTGGAGCCTCAGCCCCCGACCACGCCCACCTGCAGGCAGGCATCACCACCATAGGACAGCAGCCCAGCGTGCTACCCCTGCAACGGGAGTGGCCACGACTGCAACGCGCCCTCACAACCCTGCTACAGCCATCGGCCGACGCGCTGATTGCCTCCATCGACAACTACCCCTGCCCCGCCCTGCTCATCAGGACAAAGGGCAAGAAAGCCTCGGAGCGGCTCTTCGCCCAGCTCTACGACGTCATGCCCCCCGGAGAGGAGGAGCCGATGATGAACATCGTGGCATGGCGCGAGGCCGACAGCTATCTGTCGGTGGTCTTCCCCCGACGGAAGCACCGCCCCGACTGCTACTATCAAGAGCAGGACAGCCAGCTGATTGTCAGCCCCGGAGCCGTAGACATGGCCGGTCTGCTCATCACGCCCCGCAAAGAAGACTTCATGAAGCTGCAGCCCGAAGAGGCCGTGGCCATCCTCAAGGAGTGCGCCGTCAGTGCCGAAGAGCTGAAAGCCATCGGCAAGCGACTCGCCGACCGTGCCGCCATGACCGACCTCAGTTCCTCCTCCACCACCATCCCCACCGTCACCGTGGGCATCGTCAGCGGACAGCACATCGACTTCTGCCTGAACGGACTCTATCAGGCCAAGGGCGAGAGCATAGAGGGCAAGCAGACGGTGGAGCTGACCGAAGGCGGACTGTCCTGGCGCGGACAGCAATACCGCGAGCTGCGCTTCACGCCCCTCGCCACCAACGCCGCCACGCCCACCTTCACCCTCAACGATGTCACCATCGGCAACGGATTCCACTGGGAGCGCCATCGGCAGCAGACCTTCCAAGGAACGCTGCGCCTGCTGGTAGAGGCCGACCAGGTGCTGGCCATCAACGAGCTGCCCGTAGAGAACTACTTAGAGAGCGTCGTCGGCAGCGAGATGAACGCCGACTCGCCCTTAGAGCTGCTCAAGGCCCATGCCGTCATCAGCCGCTCGTGGCTGCTCTACCAGAAAAAGCGCAAAGAGGAAAACGGCAAGCGCAAAGAGAGCAACTTCTTCGCCTTTACCAAGAAAGAAGAGGAGATGCTGCGCTGGTACGACCGCGAGGAGCACACACTCTTCGATGTCTGTGCCGACGACCACTGCCAGCGCTACCAGGGAATAGCCACTCCATCAGAAGGAGCCACGAATGGCACAGCCACATCAAAAGCCGTCGACGCCGTGCGGCAGACCTGCGGCGAAGTGCTCGTCTTCGACGGCGAGCTATGCGACACCCGCTTCTCGAAATGCTGCGGAGGGCAAACAGAAGAGTATCAGTACTGCTGGGAGGACACACCGAAACCCTATCTGCAAAGCGTCAGCTGCCCCTGGTGCGACACCCACGACACAGCCATGCTCCGTCAGGTGCTGAACGACTACGACTTAGAGACCGCCGACTTCCACGACTGGCGGGTGGAATACTCGCAGGAGGAGCTGACAGCCCTCGTGGCACAGAACCTGAAGCTCGACCTCGGCACCATCACCGACCTCGTGCCCTTAGACCGGGGAAAGAGCGGACGCATCTGGCGACTGAAGATAGTGGGCACGAAGCACTCGTTCATCATCGGAAAAGAATTGGAAATAAGACGTGCCCTCAGCCAGACCCACCTCTACAGCTCAGACTTCGAGGTGGAGAAGACCCCACAAGGCACCTTCATCCTCCACGGCCACGGCTGGGGCCACGGCGTGGGCCTCTGCCAGATAGGCGCCGCCGTGATGGCCCACCAGGGCTACGACTACCGCCAGATTCTCATGCACTACTACCAAGGAGCCGACATTCAGAAATGCTACTGACATGACGACACCAATGAAGCAAATATCATAGCTACGCATTGAACAACAGGAAAACAACCATTCATGAACACAAGAAAAAGAAACCCCTGGGCCTGGGTGCCCACACTCTACATTGCCGAGGGTCTGCCCAACGTCATCGTGACGTCGGTGGCCGTCGTGCTTTACATGCAAATGGGCCTCAGCGACGCCGAGATAGGACTCTACACCGGGTGGCTCGGCCTGCCCTGGATTATCAAGCCGCTGTGGAGCCCCTTCGTAGACCTGTGTAAGACGAAGCGCTGGTGGGTGCTCCTCACGCAAGTGCTCCTCGGCTCGTCGTTGGCGGGCATCGCCTTCACGCTGAACACCGACTTCTGGTTCCAAGGCACAATGTTCTGCTTCTTCCTCATGGCCTTCAGCAGTGCCACCCACGACATTGCCGCCGACGGCTACTACATGCTGGAGCTCGACGAGCACCGGCAGGCCCTGTTCGTAGGCATCAGAAACACCTTCTACCGGCTGGCCGTCATCTTCGGCAACGGTGTGCTCGTGCCCGTGGCCGGCCTGCTGCAGGAAGCCTACCCCGACAGCAAAGCCTTCGCCTGGAGCCTGGTGTTCTACGGCACGGCAGCCCTCTTCATAGCCATCTGGCTCTACCACTGCTACAGCATGCCCCACGCCGAGGCCGACCGGCAGCGCGAGACCACGGCGCGCGAGATTGCCCGCGGACTGAAGACCATGCTCGTGGCTTTCGTTCACAAAATGCCGTGGAAGGGCATGGTTGCCGCCATCGTCTTCATTCTCTTCTACCGCTTCCCCGAAGCCCTGCTCAACGCCATGAGCAAGACCTTCCTCACCCGTCCGCAGGAAGACGGCGGGTTAGGACTGACGCTCACCGAATATGGCATCAGCTACGGCACCGTCGGACTCGTCGGACTTCTCTTAGGAGGCATCGTGGGCGGATGGCTGGCCAGCCGCGACGGGCTGAAGCGCTGGTTGTGGCCCATGGTGTGCGCCATCACCCTGCCCGACGTGGTCTACGTCTACATGTCGCTCGCCATGCCTACAGACATGGTGCTCATCAGCACCTGCATCTTCATAGAGCAGTTCGGCTACGGCCTCGGATTCACAGCCCTGACGCTCTACATGCTCTACTTCTCCATGGGCGAGTTCAAAACCTCCCACTACGCCATCTGCACCGGCATCAGCTACTTAGGCCTGCAGGTGCCCGCCATGTTCTCAGGCTTTCTGAAAGATGCCGTGGGCTACAGCACCTTCTTCATCATCGTCATGGCCCTATGCTCAGTGACGTTCCTCGTGGCAGCCCTCATCAGGATTGACCCCCAGTTCGGTAGGAAAAGCCCTACAGAGAAATAGGCATTTTCCCTTGGCAACACGAAAGAATATGCTTACCTTTGCAGCAAATCATAATGCATAATGCATAATTGATGAGAGCGAAGTAAAACCATTTTAATAACGAAATGATTATGAAGAAGATTTACTCCCACCTCATGATGCTGGCCATGATGCTGGCAGCCATGACCACCTTCACCAGCTGTGAAGAAGAAGACGACTACATTGCCCAGCAGCTGCGCGGCTGCGACTGGCAAGGCTACATCGATGCCTACTACCAGAACCGCTGGAACCTGCAAGGCAGCACCTACGAGACGGTGATGCGCTTTGAGTCGCGAGGCAACTACTACACCAGCGGCCGTGGCTACGAGGCCGACTACGACGTGAACTCACCCTATCAGGACTATGCCTACTGCACGTTCAAGTGGTTCATCGTCGACGGAGAGATTACCCTCATCTACGACGACTCGCGCTGGAACCCCATCTACATCAGCGACTACCACCTGAGCAGCAGCTCCTTCAGGGGCTACATCAACGACGGCTCCGGCCGGCGCATCAAGTTCAACCTCCAGAGTGCCACGGGCTACGACGGATGGAGCCGCTACGACCGCACCGGCAGCTATGGCGACTTCTGGGATCAGCAGTACTACAGAGCCCGCACCCGTGCTGCCGAAGGCGACCAGCACCCCATACCCTTCATCGACCGCACCGAGCAAGCCCGCCAAGAGTCGGGCCAGCAGGACGCACGCAGCTTTGCCAGCGGTGTCTTCGCCGAAGCCATCGCCTCCAATTAAGTATTATGAATTATGCATTATGAATTATGCATTATGAATTATGCATTATGAATTATGCATTATGAATTATGCATTATGAATTATGCATTATGAATTATGCATTATTCAAATGCCCAGCCCCCCCTGGAACGACACGTCTACCGCCTTGCTCTGCAGAATACGCGAGCCGGGCGGCACGTCGTGCGTGAGCCAGATGTTGCCACCAATGACTGAGTCGTGGCCAATGGTGATGCGACCCAGCACGGAGGCATTGGAGTAGATGGTCACATTGTCCTCGATAATGGGGTGACGCGGCACGTTAAGCATGTTGCCGTCGGCATCGTACTTGAAGTTCTTGGCACCTAAGGTGACACCCTGGTAGAGCGTGACATGGTTGCCGATGATGGCCGTCTCGCCAATGACCACGCCCGTGCCATGGTCGATGGCGAAATACTCGCCGATGGTGGCTCCCGGATGGATGTCGATGCCCGTGCGCGAGTGGGCCTGCTCCGTGATGATACGGGGAATGACCGGCACCTGCATCTCGTGCAGCACATGGGCCAGCCGATAGTGGGTCATGGCGAGCATCACAGGGTAGCAGTAAATCACCTCCCCGTAGTTCGTGGCGGCAGGGTCGTTCTGAAACATCGCCTCCACATCGGTATAAAGCAGACGCTTCACCTCCGGCAGGGCATCGAGAAACCTCAGTGCCAGCTCCTCGGCCATGGGCATGACATCGTCCTCGCTGCACTCCTCGCAGAACTGCAGGCCCCGTGCCAGCTGTCGGCGCACCACGTTGTAGAGTTCCTCCATGTTCACCCCCACATAGTTGCGGCGCAACAGCTCTTCCGGCTGCCGGCGGTAGAAATAGTCGCTGAAGATGATGTTACGCGCCAGCCGTACAAGGGTCAGCACCTCGTCCACCGAAGGCAGCGGCGCATGGCCCGCAGGCATCATCGACTCTTCTTTCTCGTCAAGCTTAGAGAGCAGTGCCACGTTGCGCAGCAGTGTCTCGTTGATTCGTTTCTGATCCATATCGGCTGCAAAGGTACGAAAAAAAGAATGAACACCGAAAGAAAAGCGAGCTTTTTCTTTCGTTTTCCCGAGTGCCTCAGCTTCTAATGCTCCCTATTAGAAAATAATCGTATCGTTGTGGTCAGTAATTATGAGTATGGCTACTGCTTGGAATGGACTTGGAGTAATATCTTCGCCTCTCCATTAAATTCACATATCTCAGCAGCCAATGTGTTAAGATGATGGAAGCGGCTATAGTCGCTGTCAGACGGAGCACCTGCTATTGCACCCATCTGGTCCAGATTCCATGGGGCAAGAATCAATAGTGAACCATTGACACATGCATCAAAACGCTGCCGCTCTGGCTTCCAGAAAGCGCCGATAGGTTCTTTCTGCAAGTGTATCAATGGAAAGCCTCTATCCAGACACTCCTTTTTCATCAACCGTTCCCCTGCAGAAATACCAGGCGTTACAATAACGGTACATCCTTCTTGTATTGCCGACTCCCACCGTCGACGCTCGTTAGCATAGTCTGCCGTCGCCTCATAAGGTGCACCGCTGACGGGATGCTTCCGGTGACATTTCACCTGTATTTTCCGCGCCCAGCGCAACAGGAACAAATTTCCAAAAGCACCATAACTTCGGTTGCCAATCTGCACATGCAAACAGCGCTGCATATACCCTGGCAACCTCTTACGCAACAACGCTCTACGAGGATTGTCGTTCACATAGGCTATCATAGCCTTGCGGTGACGCTCATCCAAACATACGGTGTCGTCGTAATTCTCATCGAACAGGGGCTGTTGGCTTCTGCCCACCAATGTATAGTACTCCTGCCGTTGCTTTTTGGAGAGACACCGTATCAGCGCACCCTCATTAGGATACCGCTGGGCCTTCTCGCGCAGCCATGCCGGCACCCCCGCCCCATCCAAATCGACCGATATCGGCCGATTCACAGAAGCCTCCAGCCCCTGCAGCCGCTGCCAATGGCTGGTACAGACGGCCTTAAATGCCTGAATAATATCACCGAGGCTCCACTCCATTGGCTCCACCACTTCTATAACACCATGAAAATGATCGGGCATGCACACACAAGCATATACCCTCACATGATTACCATGAACAGCCTGCGCCTCTGGTATCCGTAGCCATGCTTGCTCTACTGCCTCCCCAAGAGAGGTGAGCACGAGTGCTCCACGATTCGTCTCTCCTTGATTTTCACTGCTTTCAGCAAAGCGTGAAAGCACCCTTTCGCGCCCACTCACCACCAGTGTAACAAGGTAAGTGCCGCTGCCATAGTAGTCATGTCCCGGATTCCGTGGACGATATGCCGATGTCATCATTTCGCAGACAAAGGTACACAATTTGACACTTACCGAAAAATTATAAGCAAGAATTATTATGTGTGGGCTTACATTCGGCGGACAGTTAGAGGTGTTCCGCCGAATGTTTTTTATAACGACTAAGTTCAAAAAGGGGGGCGATTGTTTGGCCATATCGGCGAAAAACGTTACCTTTGCATGGAGTATTATCCCTAAAACCCTGAAAATGATGAAAAAGACGAACATTCTGCTTGCTGTTTTGGCAGTCCTGCTGGCGGCGGGCTGCAGCAAAAGCCCCGGCGAAGGGCTGACCCGCGCGAAGCTTACCGGCATTCCCTTCCAGACGGAGAAAGACGGCCGGTGGGGCATGCTCTCGCCCACAGGCGAGGTTATTTTTGAAGACGAGTTTGACGAGCAACCCACGCAGGCCTTCGACGACCGTTTCTTCGTCTCCGATGGCAACGGCCTCTACAGCCTCTACACCTGCGAGGAGATGCCTGAGAAGGTGGACGAGGGTTTCTCCTACTACAACCAGTTCATTAACGGTGTGGCTGTGGTGTCGAAGCCCGGCGAGAATATTGAGCTGATTGACAAGGACGGCAACACGGTGAAGGTGCTCGACAAGGTGGACGGCAAGACCATCTTCAGGGTCTACGTGGCCGACGACGGCTGCATGCGCGTGGAGACCACCGACGGCTACTGGGGTCTGCTCGATGCCCATGGCGATGTGCTCATTGCCCCTGAGCACGGCGTGCTGTGGTACAAGGACGGCCTGGTGCTGACCAGCCCCAAGAGCGAGCAGAAGTTCTACACCCGGAAGGTGCCCCAGAAGATGACCGACCACCTCATGACCGTCGACGGCGAGGAGATAGGCACCATCAAAGGGTCGAAATACGTCACCACTGAGGTTTTCGACGGCGGCAGATACCTGTCCGTCTACAAGGGTGCCCACGGGGCCGGCGACTATGAGTTTGGCATTGCCGAGAAGACGGGCGAGATTGTCGTCAAGCCGAGCAGCGACATCAAGCGCATCCGCGCTTTCCGCCAGAACGGAGAGTTCATCTTCTACGACGGCGGCAAATGCGGCCTGATGAACCTCGACGGCGAGGTGCTTCTTGATGCCGACTACGACGACCTCTGGTTCTGGGGCGACGACCTGCTCCTGGCTGGCGAGAACGACAGCGACGACAACTGCATAGGCACCCTCATAGACCGCAAGGGCAAGGAGGTGGGCAGCGACGAGTTCCGCATGAACAACTCGGCCATCGACTTCGCGAAGATGGGGGGCGACTATGCCCTGGTGCAGACCGAGGACGAATACTGGGTGCTGGCCGACCGGGAGGGGAAGGTGAAGGACGATCTGCCCGACATCGTGAACATCTCCTACTGGATTCGCGGCAGCGAATACGTGGCCAACTGCCACGTTGACGTGGAAGCCATTGCCGACGGGCTCGACCTCACCACCGACGGCTGCTGCGGCATCTCGCTCACGATGACGCCCAAGGAGTTTGTCAACCTGCCCTCAAACGAGGAGACGCTCACCGACTGGATCTACGCCAACTACGTCGATGAGTCCATCACTGGCAAGGAGCTTTACGACTTCATGAAGTCGACACCGGCAACGTCGGAGTACTTCTACGACGACTACGACCCTGACAACGTGAAGCTGAACCTCGACTTCTACCTGAGCGGCACGAAGTTCTACATCACCCCCTACTTCAAGGAAGGCGGCATGGTGAAGGACGGCGAGTTCGTCGACAAGCCCATGAAGGAGCTGGAGTGCTTTTTCAACAACAGCGACGAGCGCAGCGGCCACATCGACCGCCTCTTCCGCGCCCTGGTGCCGAAGGTGAGACCCTTGGGCACGCTACAGGCCGAGAACGACGGTTACCTCTGTGTGACAACGAGCACGACCATCATTGAGCTACGCAAAGACACCAACCGCCGGGGCGTGGGCATTCACTTCTACCGCATGACACCCGGCCACACGCCCAACCAAGACTACATCCGCGAGGAGGCAAGGAAGCGGAAGAACCTCGTGGAAGACTGTCCGCTGGTGGTGGAGTAAGGAAGCCCCCTCTCAGGGGGCTGGGGGGCTTTTTTACGGGAAGAAGTCGTCCACTCCCGATAGACGGAGCCATACTGCTGCTGGTTGTAGAGCATGACATGCGAGCCGACGGTGGTGCGGGCCAACTCCTTATAGCATACATTCAGTTTTCGTACAGTTTTGTTGACGGCAAAGTTACGAACAAAATCTGAAACCGCAAAAAAATTTAGGAAAAAACGGTTGCAAGCACTGTCTGCACTGCTTGCACCACTTGCACCTGAAGCTGATTATCAGACAGTTAGCTTGCACCGCTACTTGCACCACATCTTGCACCGCAGCCAGCACCACTACCTGCACCATCGCCTGCCAGACATTGCTCTGCGGCACTGCATGATGGATTGCATAAATATACATTCCTGCCCCGCTAACTGTATATTTATGCAAAAAAGGGGCGGCAGACGTAAAGAAAAAGGAGGAAAAAGGCCAACGTAAAGTTTTTTTATCTCAAGTGCCAGTTTTTTTCAAAAAGGCGTGCGTATTTTTTCAAAACCCGTGCGTTTTTGAACAAATAGCGGCACTTGAAAAGCTGTATATTTATGCATTGCCGTCCTTCGCCACTCCTCCTGCCTGCACATTCAGGTGCAGAAACCTGGTGCAAGTAGTGGTGCAAGCTAACTGCCTGATAGTCAGTGGTTGGTGCAAGAGGTGCAAGCAGGTGCACCTGATGTATTCGGGCTTCCTATACAACCTAAATTCCGCAGCACTTTAGTTTAACTTTGTTTATAAGTTCCTGAGCAACAAAAAGTTCTTCGACGCGCGAAGCGGCAAAGCCGAGCGGCTCAGGATATAAGTTCTAAAGTCTCAGTAAGTCTTTGACGGAATAGATGCGGCTCAGTGCTTCAAAGGAAAAATACTGGTCATCCATAATCATCCATTCCTCGCGCTGCTTGCGGGTGAGGTGCTTGATGTCGGGAAACATCGAAACAGGTACGATAATCTCACGCCCGTCGGTCAGGTAGGCCGCCATGGCTCCACGCTTCACGTTGAAGTCAAGCTTCTTAATGCCTAAGTTTGTGTCCTTAAATTTGCACATATATGTTGTCCTCCTTATTTTATTCTCTTAATTTTTATCTTCTTGCCGGCAAACACATCGTCAATGAGTCTGTTTAACTCGTCCCAGTGCTCGTCAATGGCCTTGATGACTTCCTCTTCTTCGCTGGAGGTTAATTCCGACCAGGCAATCTCAATCTTTTTCTGTCCGTTCTCCTCAATCCAGACTTTTGCCACCGTATCGCCCCGGTGTGACTTCTTGCTGCCACGCCTGACGACATGGATGTGCCGTCGGTTTTCCGTCGCATCGGCTGGAAACACCGAGAGGATAAAGTAGAGTAGGAACATCAGTTTGCCCATGTCATCGTGTTATTTTGGAATTCCGCTGCAAAGGTAAGCAATTATTTTGAATTATCGCATGAGAGGGGCGTTAAAAGTAGCGAAAGCCTCTTATTTATCGCCAAACGTAATCTCTTTGCGGAGTTTGCTCAGGTAGCTGGGCGTGATGTTGAGGAACGAGGCGATGTCCTTGAGCGAGAGCATCTGCACCACCTGCGGACAGCGGTCGATGAGCCGACGGTAGCGGCTGCGGGCGGTGTAGCGGTAGTGGTCGAGGTCGCGCC
>Ga0310691_10004128_pt1 | contig 16631 bp, 11 predicted proteins | sample 176DNAGHGlowgp2_FD_203887 | JGI IMG/M metagenome (GOLD analysis project Ga0310691, IMG submission 203887) | Sheep rumen microbial communities from Palmerston North, Manawatu-Wanganui, New Zealand - 1766 DNA GHGlow gp2 (v2) (version 2) | ecosystem: Host-associated > Mammals > Digestive system >...
ATACTCAATATGGAGTAAATTATGTGACACGAGGAGGATCACGATGAAAAAGAGATTCTTTTCCCGCCTGCTGGCGCTGGCGCTGGCCCTCGCGGCGCTGACGGGCCTGACCGCCTGCGGCGAACCGTCCGCCGCGCCGGAGACCGGTGAGGTCCCGGAGACCACGGCGCAGACCGAGCCCGTGGCTGGCGTGGACTTCGTCCCCGACCGGGGCGCGCCGGATCGTTCGGAGCTGCTCTGGACGGAGGCCATCGAGACCTATCAGAAAACCGACTGGACTGCGGACTGGATCTGGACCAGATCCTGCGCGGAGGACAGCTACGTCGCCTTCCGCAAGAGCTTTACGCTGGAGGAGGAGCCCGGCGAGGTCACGGCCTGCATCTCCGCCGTTGACAAGTACGTGCTCTGGGTGAACGGCGAGCTGATCGTCCTGGACGGCAGCCTCAAGCGCGGCCCCACGCCGGTCGACAGCTACTATGACAGCGTGACCGTACCGAACCTCCGCAAGGGCGAGAACGTGATCGCCCTGCTCGTGGCCTTCAACGGCCGCAGCGGCGACGGCTCGATCGTGCCGGTGACCGTGGACGCCGACGGCGATGAGGTCACCCAGGCGGGCCTGCTGTTTGAGATGCAGGCCGGCGAGACCCTGATCAAGTCGGACAACAGCTGGCGCGCGCTGCGGCACGACGCCTACAAAAACCGCGTGTCCGGCGGCAAGGACTATGTGAAGTACGAGCAGTCCTCCATGCTGGCCGAGCGGAACGTCTGGTACAAGGCGGAGGACGACATCGGCGATTTTACCGCGGCGGACTATGACGACAGCGCCTGGGAAAACGCAACCCTCGTGGCTAAGGCGGGCGACCTGCCCTTCGGCGGGCTGTTCAGCGCGATCATCCGGCCGGTGAAATTCTCCGCCGTGCAGCCCTTCGCCGACCAGGAGAGCGAGTGGAAGCGCAGCTTTGACGCGGACAGCACGCTGGTGCTCAGGCTGCCGGGGAACATGCAGTTCACCTGGTATGTGGAGCTGAAGGCGCCGGCCGGCAAGAAGCTGACCGTCTATACCGACACCTATACCGACCGCGACCAGCTGCCCAACTTCAAGGACACCTATATCACCAGGGAAGGCGAGCAGCGCTATGAAAACTATCCCTGGCGCAGCGGCTCGAAGCTGATCATCGAGCTGGAGGCGGGCGTCGAGATCCTCGACCTCGGCTACCGGCCCAGCGGCTTCAACGGCGAATGGGCGGGCTCCTTCCGCTCCTCCGATCCCCGGCTGGACCAGCTCTGGCAGGAGAGCCTGAACACCATCGCCATCTGCATGCGCGATACCTACATGGACTGCCCGGAGCGCGAGCGCGGCCCCTACATGGGCGACGCCTCCAACCAGATCGACGCGGCGCTCTACAGCTATGATGAGGGCGGCCTGGCGATGACGAAAAAGGCGATCCTGGCCTGCCTCGGCTGGACGAAGACCGACGGGACCATCCCCAGCCGCGCCCCCAGCGTCAAGCCCCAGGAGATTCCCAACCAGTCGCTGAGCTTCATGACCAGCGCCTATCACTACTGGCTCCATTCCGGCGACCGGGAGACCATGACGGCCTATTACCGCGCCTTTGTCAACTATCTGCAGCTCTTTGAAATGGGCGACAACGGTCTGCCCCTTTACCGCGCGGGAAGCTGGCAGTGGAACGACTGGGGCAACCGCATCGACCCCGATCTGCTGCAGCTTGGATTCTATTACTACGCCCTCAGCCTGACGGCGCAGCTGGCCGACGACCTGGGCATCACGGACGACGAGGCCTTCCTCAACGGGCGGCTGGAAAGCATCCGGGCCAACTGGCGCGAAAATTTCTACACCCCCGAGGGCTTCAAGTCCGCGGACAGCAAGTACGTCGACGAGCGTGCCAACGCGCTGCTCGCCCTGTCCGGTCTGGCGGGCGAGGAGGACTACGAGCTGATTACCGGCGTGATCATGAGCACCTTTGAGGCCAGCCCCTACACTGAGAAATACGTGCTGGAGGCGCTGTGCGTCATGGGCCGCGAGGATCTGGCCGTCGAGCGCATGCTCCGCCGCTACGACCCGATGCTGCACGACGAGTGGGACACACTCTGGGAGCAGTTCAACGACACCGTCGGCACCTATAACCACGGCTGGACCGCCGCGCCGCTGTACATCCTGTCCAAGTATGTGGCGGGCGTGCAGCCCACGGCGCCGGGCTTTGAAAGCTATGAGATCGTCCCCTCCGCGGCGCTGGAGAGCTATGACTGCAGCGTCTGGACGCCGAAGGGCGTGATCCGCGTGGTCAAGGACGGCGGCACGCTGACCGTCACGGCGGTATCCGGCGGCACGCTGGTGCTGCCCGGCGGCGAGCGCGTGGCGCTGAACGAGGGGGAGAACAGCTTTGAGATCTAAGCGATATGTGCTGCCGCTCGCGCTGGCGCTGTGCCTGCTGCTGAGCGCCTGCGGTACGCCGGAGCCGGTCCCCGACGCGGGACCGGCCGCGCCCGGCGAGGGCGCCGTACTCGAGCGGCTGGAAATCGTCACGCCGCCGGCCAAAACCAGCTATGAAAGCGGAGACGCCGTCGATCTCAGCGGTCTGCGCATCGACGGGCACTACTCCGACGGCGGCGTGGCGGAAAACCTGCCCTTCACCGCGCAGACGGAGGTCATCGGGACCAAAACGGCGGCCATCAGCATCGAGTGCATGGGCCAGCTGCTGACGCTGCCGGTGGACGTGACCGTCAAGGGCAACAAGGCGGAATACTCCGTCGCGGAAACGCCCGCCCTGGCCGACAGTCCCGCCGCGGGGCTCACCTTCTTCTGGCTGGGCTCCTCCGTCACCTGGGGCGCGGAGTCCGAGGGGGAGAGCATGGCGGACTTCATCGGCAAAAAATACGGCGTCACCACCGTCAAGGAGGCGGTGTCCGGCACGACGCTTGCGGCCTATGCGCCCGACAGCTATGTCGAGCGGCTCGACGCCTATCTGGCCCGGGATGACCGGGCACAGCGCGTGGACGCCTTCATCTGCCAGCTCAGCACCAACGACACTCCGTACACCGACCGGTACGGAAGCGTGACCCCGGACTTCATGACCGATCCCGCGCTCTTTGACACGGGCACGACCTTCGGCGCGCTGGAATACATCGTCGCCCGCGCGAAGGAGACCTGGGACTGCCCGGTGTATGTCTACACCAACCCGCCCACGGGCAAGCCGGCCTACGGGCAGCTGGTGGAGGGCCTGTATACGCTGGCGGAAAAGTGGGACGTCACGGTGATCGACCTCTACGGCGACGAAGCCTGGGGCGCGATCAGCGACAGCGAGCGGGCCCTGTATATGGCCGATGCGATCCATCCCACCCGCGCGGGTTACCGGGAGTGGTGGCTGCCGAAGTTCGAGCAGGCGCTGCTGGGCGGCCTCTGACCGGCGCAAACAGAAAACACAAAAATCCCCCGCCTCTTCAAACCGAAGAGGCGGGGGATTTTTCCTTTGCTGCGGCTCATGCTTTCGCGCTCTGCCGCGGGAAGCGCACCCGGAGGAAGAACATCTGCTCCTCGGTGCGGATCTCGATGCTGCCGTTATAGCGCTCGGCGATGTAGCGGATGCTCTTGAGCCCGTAGCCGTGGCGGGAAGTATCCTCCTTGCTGGTGGCGGGCAGACCCTGCTCCGGGCGGAACTCGCCCGTGAAATAGTTGGACTCTTCCAGGAACACGCCGCCGGCGTCGCTGCTGCAGACCAGGGAGACGACCTTTTTTTCCTCGTCCCCGAGCTTGCCCACGGCCTCGACGGCGTTGTCGATGATGTTGCCGAAGAGCGAATAGAGCTGCACCGCCGGGAGGAAGGAGAAGGCCGTGCCGTCGGCCATGCAGGAAAAGCGGATGCCGTTTTTCTCACAGAGCATCGCTTTCTCGCACAGCACCACGTCCAGCACTTCGTTGCCGGTGTTGATGTTCGCGTCGTAGAACTGGATCGCCTCGCGCAGGGAGTCGGTCTCCTCCGCGGTCAGCTTGTCCTCGATCCTGCCGATGATGTGCTTGAGGTCATGGCACTTCATGTTGATGACGTCCATGTTGGCCTTGACGGATTCCAGCTGCAGCTTTTCCTGCTTCATCAGCTGGTTGAGGACGTGGATCTGCTGCTCCCTGTCGTTGGCGGAGAAGATGCCGGCGCAGATGATCAGCACGAAGAAGCCGAAGACGACGCAGAAGGCCTTGATGACGATGCTGAGCGTCAGGCTCTCGGCCTCAAAGGCGCGGCCGACGCAGATCAGGATGTTGACCGTCGCCACCGTGATGATCGACAGCACGACCACGCTGCGGGAGGTGCGCCGGTCGCGGCTGAGGCGGCTTCGCGGCCGGAACAGGCGGCTCAGCAGCAGGAAGCACAGCAGGTGCAGCCCGAAAAACAGGCCCCATTCCCAGCCCGCCGCCAGCTTTTCTGCGCCGTGGAAGAGGGAGATGGTCTCCCGGTCGTTGATGCCCAGCATGTTCTGGACCAGCGGATAGAGCTTGTTGGTCAGCTGATAGGCTGCCATGCCGGAGCAGAAGCAGAGCAGCAGCGCCTCCGCCCGGTCGTTCCAGCAGAAGGCCAGAAAGGCGATGTTGAAGAAGGTGATGGCCAGATAGCACAGCACGCGGACGAACAGGGTGTTGATCTCCGTGTTGAGGATGGCCAGCAGGAAGCACAGCACGACGACTTCCAGCTCCGCGATCAGCAGGCGCAGCGCGAAAAAGGCGCGCTTCTGCAGGCGCCGGGCAAACAGGGAGATGCACAGCTGCGATTCGATAAAGGTCAGAACGAGCGAAAAGGACTCGAAGGTATAGCGGCCGAGCAGCCGCGTCAGCAGATCAAGCATGGCCCTCCCCCATAAAATCGGCGTAGGCGGCCATAAAGGCCTTGCGGCGCGGGTGGCTCATCTCAAAGGCAAGCTCGCCGAGATAGACGCTTTTCCCGTCGATGCGGGTGATCCGGTCCAGATTCACCAGGGTGAAGTTGTTGGGGCGCGCGAAGCCGTGCCCGGTCAGGGCGTTCTCGGCGCTCTTCATCGTCTGGTACTGGCGGAAATCGCCGCTGTCCGTGTGGTAGAGGCAGTGGTGCGAGCTGACCTCGACGTAGGCGATGCGCGCCGGGTCGAGACGGACGAAGCCCAGGTCGGACTTGAGCAGGATATCGCCGCCGCGCGGGCGCAGGCGGTCCAGCGTCCGGGCGAACTTGATGGCGAATTCCTCGTATTTCAGCGGCTTTACGATGAAGTCCGAGGCGGCCACCTCATAGCCGCGGATCGCATACTGGCGCATGCTCGTCACAAAAATGAGCGTGACCTTTTCGTCCTTTTCACGCAGCAGGCGGGAGGCGGACATGCCGTTCATCATCGGCATCATGATGTCCATATAGACGATGTCGCAGTCGCCGCTGTATTTTTCGAGGAAATTGATGACGTTCAGGTGCTGGGTGACCCGGACCGGCAGGGCGTGCTCCGCGCAGTAGCGCTCGATACAGGCCTGCAGCTGGTCGGCCTGCGCCTGGTCGTCTTCGATGATGGCGATCTTCGTCACAATTCCCTCACCTCGCTTTCTATAGTAATTATAACAACTCAGGCCGGAAAAGTCAATTCCGGCCTGAGCGGACAGCGAAGGTTATGCGGTGAAAAAGCGAGCTTATGCGGCGGCGGTTGAAGCCGGGAAGAAAAGATATTATAAAGGAAATAACAAGGGGAAGTGTTCCCCTGCGAAAAAAAGGAGGATATACAATGAAAAAGTTCACCAAACTGGCAGCGCTTGTCCTGGCCGTGCTTCTGGTGCTCGGTCTGAGCGCCTGCGGCGGCGGCAGCACCAAGGCCGCGGCGGTAAGCGGCGTTTATCTCACCCCCGCGAAGCTCACCTATCACAACATGAGACCCCAGTACAACTACTATATCACCACCTTCACCCAGGAAGAGCTCACCCTGATGGACGACGGCACCTACTGCCTCATCGTCTCCTCCTCCACCTTCTCCGCGCTGGAGCTGGCGGAGAGCACCCAGGACGCCAAGGGCAACGAGCGCGACAACTCCATCACCAAGTTCTACGGCACCTACACCTCCGCGGTCAACGACCTGGATGAGGATCTGCTGGACGTGACCCTCTCCGCTCCCACCCGCGTGGTCAAGAGCGTTGACCAGAACTACTGGCTCGACACCGACAACTGGACCGAGAACGCCGCGAAGAAGGTCATCCCCGCCGCCGGCGTTGACCCCGAGACCGGCGCCCCCATCATTGACGAGAACGCCGAGCCCTGGACGGCCGCCCAGTACCTGGAGAGCGTGGCCTATGCCGAGACCAGCGTCCAGGTCAACCAGAAGAGCGCCAGCTTCGACTTCACCGACAGCTTCGTCGGCTGAGCGTAGTCGGAGAGAACGCAGATGAAGAAAGCGAATCTTTGGCGGGGGCTGACGGCGCTGTTTACGCTGCTGTTCACGCTGACGATGTTCGGGCAGTCGCTGGCCTTCCACCGGGAGGGAGACGTGAACCTGTTTCTGGGGACGCTTCCTCCGTCGATGGAGGTGTCGGACGACACGAACTACTACCCCTCGTCTTATGCGAGCAAGGATGAGATGCGCGACGCGCTGCGCGCGCACCTCATCGAGGCGCAGGAAGAAGGCAGCGTGCTCCTGCGCAACGAGAACAAGGCCCTGCCCCTGTCGGGCAGCGCCTCGGTCACGCTCTTCGGCTTTGCGGCGGCGAGCCCCGTGTATCACGGCGGCTCCGGCGGCCCGGCCAACACGGGCGTGAACCTGTACGAGGCCCTGAAGGATGCGGGCGTGAACGTCAACGAGACGGTGTATAACGCCATCGTCGCCGCAGGCGGCACGCGCACCAAGACCGGCCTCATCGGCGAGATCCCGGCGAGCGCCTACGCCGGCACCGAGAGCTCCTTCGCCGCCTACAGCGACGCGGCCATCTACGTCATGAGCCGCTTCGGCGGGGAAGAGGGCGACCTCAACCACGGCCTGCAGGGCGACTGGCAGGAAGGCCCGGAGGGCATCCGTGAGCTGGCGCTGCATCCGGAGGAGATCGCGACCCTGGAGCTGATCCGGGACGCGGGCTTCAAGAAGATCATCGTGGTGCTCAACTCGGGCTATGCCATGGAGCTGGGCGAGCTGCCAGACTACGGCGTGGACTCGATCCTCTGGATCGGCTACCCGGGCAACTACGGCATGATCGGCGTGGCCAACATCCTCGCCGGCAAGGCCGACCCCTCGGGCCGCAACGTGATCACCTACGCGGCCAACTCCCTCTCCTCGGCCGCCATGCAGAACGCCGGGGACTTCACCTTCACGAACCTCACCGGCCTGTACAAGAACAAGTACCTGGTCTACGCCGAGGGCATCTATGTCGGCTACAAGTACTATGAGACGCGCTACCAGGACGAGGTGCTGGGCGTACATAACGCCACCTCCGCCAAGGGCGCTTACATGGGCGAGGAATGGCACTACGCCGACGAGATGGTCTACAGCTTCGGCGAAGGCGGCAGCTACGCGGACTTCTCAGAGGAGCTGCTGAGCCTGGACTGGGACCGCAGCGCCCACACGGTGACCGCCGAGGTCAAGGTGACCAACAACGGCGGCTTCGACGGGAAGTCGAAGTATCCCGTGCAGCTCTACGTCTCCCTGCCCTGGGAAGAGGGCCAGGCCGAGAAGAGCGCCATCCAGCTTGCCGACTTCGGCAAGACCGGCTATCTCGCCTCCGGCGAGAGCGAAACGGTGAGCCTGTCCTTCTCGGACTACCTCTTCGCCGCCTACGACCAGAACGCCGTCAACGGAGCGGACCCCTCCAAGCAGGGCTGCTACGTCTTTGACGCGGGGGACTACTACTTCTCCGTCGGCAACGGCGCGCACGAGGCGCTCAACAACGTCCTCAAGGCCAAAGGCGCGGATGTGGAGGGCAATGCCTCCAACACCGTGAAGGTGACGCTGGACGCGACGGACAACACCACCTGGGCTGTCTCTCCCTACACGGGCGCGGTGGTGTCCAACCACTTTGAAGACCGCGACATCAACTACTTCATCCCCGGCACCGTCACCTATCTGACTCGCGGGGACTGGGAGACCTTCCCCAAGCCTGTGACGGAACTGACGGCGACGCCGGAGATGCAGGACCTGATGGAAAACTTCCAGTACGTCAAGCCCGCCGACGCGCCGGACATCAGCGTATACAAGTACAAGCAGGACAACGGCATCGCCTTCATCGACATGAAGGACGTGCCCTTTGACGACGACGAGACCTGGAACGCCTTCATTGACGAGCTGGCCGTGACGGAGCTGGCGCAGATCGTGGGCGACAAGATGAGCCTTGACGCGATCCCCTCCATCGACTTCCCGGCCTACGCGGGCGGCGACGGGCCGGACGGCTACCAGGCTGGCGGCGTGCTGTTTGCCGCCGAGATGGTGGACGCTTCGACCTTCAACAAGGAGATCCTCGAAAAGCGCGGGGACTTCTTCGGCGAGGAGAGCTACTGGCTGGGCTTCCGGCACACCTATTCGCCGGGCGGCAACCTGCACCGCACGCCGTACTCGGGCCGCAACTTCGAGTACTACTCGGAGGACGCGATCATGAGCTACCTCTGCGGCGAGCTGCAGACGCGCGCGATGGCGCAGAAGGGCCTGGTTGGCACCTTCAAGCACTTCTGCGGCAACGACCAGGAGACGAACCGCCACGGCGTGGCGGAGTTCATGACCGAGCAGACCTACCGGGAGGGCCCGATGAAGGGCTTCGAGGGCGGCCTGCAGAAGGATCACTCGCTGGGCACCATGACGGCCTACAACCGCATCGGCTGCATCCCGACGGCCTCGGACTACGAGACGATGACGACGGTGCTGCGGGGCGAATGGGGCTTTCTGGGCATCAACATGACGGACAGCTCGAAGGATTCGGCCAGCTACATGGGCACGGGCGACGCGCTGTCGGCGGGCACGAACCAGTTCAACAACGACCCGGGGCGTGTGCCGGAGGCGTCGAACTACCTGACGAAGGACCGGGACGGCTTCATCTGGGGCAAGCTGCGCGAGGTGGCGAAGTACTACCTGTACGCGATGAGCCGCTCGAACCTGGTCAACGGCCTGGCGAAGGAAGTGCCGGTGGCCAACTACACGCCGTGGTGGAAGCCGGCGATGATCGCGCTGAACGCGGCGCTGGGCGTGATGACGCTGGGCAGCTGCGCGCTGTTTCTGCCGACGTGGAACAAGGCCCGAAAGGAGGAGAAGTAAGATGAAACTCCTGAAGGACAGAAAGCTCGGCTTCTGGCTGGCGGCCGCGGCGGCGGTGATCGCAATCGTGGGCGCTGCGGCGTATCTGATCGTGTATGCTGGCACGGCAGACCCGACGACCGGCGAATGGGACCGGGTGTTCAAGTGGCTGTGCTTTGCGCTGATGCTGGGCGGCGGCCTGATCGGCTGCGCGGGCGAGGCGCTGCGGCTGCGGATCGCTCCGGTGCTGGCCGGCGCGTGCTATGCCGTCGCGCTGGGCATCCACCTGGTGGAGACGGCCTATCCGCTGGCGGACGTGCTGACGAAGGTTCCCTTCTTCGGCGGCAACCCCACCATTGCCATCGCCTTCTCCGTCGTCTTCGCCCTGGCCGCGATACTCAACGTCGTCTCGGCCTTTATGGAACATAACAAAAAAGCCTGACAACAGGCAGGCGGAGGCTGCGCGCGGACCGCGCGGCTTCCGCCCCGCGCAGCCCTTCTCTGATCCGTACTTTCGCATAAGGTGATTATGCTGAAGAAACAACCAATTTGGAGGAAACAACATGAAAAAGATCCTGGCACTCGTTCTTGCGCTCTGCATGATCCTGGCCCTGGCCGCCTGCGGAGACAGCACCCCCGCCCCCGCTGCCGAGACCGCCGCTCCCGCTGCCGAAGGCAGCACGGAAGAGGCTTCCGGCAAGACCTTCCAGTTTGAAGGCAAGTTTGAAGAGCAGGGCGAATACGCGTCCATGCTCAACAACGCCTTCCTGCTGACCCTCGCCGCCGACGGCACCGCCGTCTGCGACAAGTACGCCTTCTCCAACTACGACGCCTCTGACGCCGCCACCAACCCCACCTACACCCAGAGCTACCTCTCCGGTACCTGGAAAGAGGTCGAGAAGGACGGCGTGCCCTGCCTGCAGATCAAGCTCGCCTATGTCGACGCTGCCGGCAATGAGAGCAACGCCACCACCAGCTACGCCTACGACGTGGCCGGCGAGTACTCCTTCGACATGACCTACCCCGTCACCCCCGGCCAGGCCTACACCCGCACCGCCACCATGACCGGCAAAGAGGGCAGCCTCTATGCCGACGCCAACGCCTTCATCCAGGCTTACAAGGTCGAGTTCACCGCTCCCGAGAGCATCGGCCAGTTTGTTGACGAAGAGCACGGCGCCACCGCTTACCTCCAGCAGGACGGCACCCTGCTGCTCTACGCCGGCTACGACAAGTTCGCCGACGGCAAGTGGAGCGTGGATGAAGAGGGCGTGAAGATCTCCGTCGCCGGCTCCTCCGTCGAGGTCGCCAACGAGGGCAGCACCGCCGCCTTCTCTGTGGACCGCACCATGGGCGACGTCTCCGTCACCTACAACTTCGTCTGCTCCGACGTCACCGCTCTCGGCACCCCCGAGATCGCTGAGGACGCCCCCTACACCCTCGCCATGGACATGGGCGGCAACGCCACCACCGCTGAGCTGCGCCTCGGCGACGATGGCATCGGCACGCTGAAGGTCTTCATGGACATCCCCGTCACCTACACCAGACTCGGCGACGCCGTGATCCTGGAGGCCGACGGTGAGCTCGAAGGCTATGCCGCTTCCATCTGGGAGAACATCAGCCACGCCTTCCTCCTCAACGAGGACCGCAGCATGCTCGCCATCGTCAACGCCTGGGACGCCGACGGCCTTGTGCTGATCGCCCTGGACGAGACCAACATGAAGGTGCAATTCCCCGCCTACAGCATGGAGCGCGACGGCTTCACCTACACCCTCTCTGAGGACGGCACGCAGCTGACCGTCACCGCGCCCGACGAGGAGACTCTGGGTGCGTTCGGCCAGGTCTGGGCCGGCGCCGGCGCCGAGAACTGGACCATCGACGGCAACACCGCCGCCAAGGCCTGAGTGCCGTTTTCCAACAGCTTCACCCATTCCGGGGCGGGCCGATCGCCCGCCCCGCTTTTAAAAGGAGAAACAAATGAAAAAAGGCTTGCTCTGGAAAATCCTGACACCGATCCTGGCGGTCCTCATGATCGCTTCGATCATCGCGATCCCGGTGACCAACTCCTTCGCCAACGCGATCAACGTGGCGCTCGGCGCGAAGACCCAGGAGATCGTGCCCGAAGAGGGCGCCAGCGTCTATTTCGTGTCCAACTACGACAGCGAAGAGGATCTGGTCGCCTTTGAAAAGCAGCTCTGCCGCGACATCGAGTCCGAGGGCGCCGCGCTGCTGGTCAACCGCGACAACACGCTCCCGCTCGCCGCGGGCACCAAGTTCACCACCTTCTCCCAGTCCAGCTTCAATCTGCTCTACGGCGGCACCGGCTCCGGCCAGGTGTCCGCGGACGACGCCGTCACGCTCAAGAGCGCCTTCGACGAGGTCTTCGGCGCGGACAGCGTGAACCCCGAGCAGTGGAAGTTCTACGCCACCGCGGGCTACAAGCGCGTCAATGCGGCCACCACCGGCGGCAACCAGGGCCAGTACCGCATCAATGAGGTGCCCTGGGACAAATACCCCGAAGCGCTGAAGAACACCTGGGCCAGCTACGGCGACGTGGCGCTGGTGGTCCTGGCCCGCTCCGGCGGCGAGGGCGCCGACCTGCCCTCCGGCCTGGCCGAGCTGGAGCCCTATATGACCGACGGCGACTACCTGCGCTTGTGCCAGGAGGAGATCGACATGTTCTCCAACCTGGAAAAGCTCAAGGCCGACGGCACCTTCAAGAAGATCGTCGTCCTGCTCAACTCCTCCAACGCCCTGCAGCTCGACTTCGTCGATGACTACGGTATCGACGCTGTGCTGTGGATCGGCGACGTCGGCATGACCGGTATCTACGGCGTGGCCGACGTCCTGGCCGGTAAGGTCAACCCCTCCGGCCGCATCGTCGACACCTTCCTCAAGGACAACCACTCCGCCCCCGCCATGGCCAACTTCGGCGCCTACCCCTGGACCAACGGCAGCGACTACGGCGTGGCCACCGCGCAGAACAACACCGACCCCGGCATCGACAAGTGCAACATGAACTATGTCGTCTACCAGGAGGGCATCTACGTCGGCTATCGCTACTATGAGACCCGCTACGAGGACGCCGTCCTCGGCCAGGGCAACGCCGGCGACTGGAACTACGACGACTGCGTCGCCTTCCCCTTCGGCTACGGCCTGAGCTACACCGAATTTGAGTATTCCAACTTCAAGATCGCCGACGAGGGCGACACCATCACCGTCGACGTCGACGTCAAAAACGTCGGCGGCGTGGACGGCAAGCACACCGTCCAGATCTACTTCCAGTCCCCCTACACCGACTACGACCGGCAGAACCTGGTCGAGAAGGCCGCCGTGGAGCTCTGCGGCTTCGACAAGAAGATGATCGGGGCCGGCGACACCGAGCACTTCACCATCACCGTGGAGAAGGAAGACCTCACCAGCTATGACGCCAACGGCGCCAAGACCTACATCCTCGACGACGGCGACTACTACTTCACCGTCGGCCGCAACGCCCACGACGCGATCAACAACATCCTCGCGGCGAAGGGCGCTGCCGTGGACGGCAAGGCGGAGCTGAGCGCCGTATGGAACAATCCCGCCTTTGACGGCGAGACCTATGCCGTCTCCTCCGTCACCGGCCTGCCCATCACCAACCGCTTCGACAACGCCGACCTGAACAAGTACGAGGGCGCGGACGGCCAGACTGTCACTTACCTCAGCCGCAGCGACTGGCAGGGCACCTGGCCCCAGACCCAGTCCCTGCACATCACCGAGCAGATGTGGGCCGACGGCCTCACCCATGAGGAGAGCGGCCGCCAGGCCATCGTCGAAAAGATGAAGGCGGAGATCTATCCCGACGCGGCGATGCCCGCGCTGGGCGTGGCCGGCGAGCTGGATGCCGGCGACCTCGCCATGGCGGACGTGGACGATCCGCGCTGGAGCCAGCTGATCAGCGAGGTCCCCTATGCCGAGCTGACCGACCTGATCTACAACGGCTTCCACCTCACCAAGCCCGTGCCCTCCATCAACCTGCCCGGCACGAACGATGAAAACGGGCCCCAGGGCTTCACCAAGTCCCTGACCGGCGGCGCGAGCGCCATGGCCTACACCTCGGAGGACGTGATGGCCGCCACCTTCAACCTGGAACTGATCGAGAACATGGGCAAGTGCATCGGCGAGGACTTCCTCCACGCCACCGACGGCACCGGCACCGTCTTCTCCGGCATCTACGGCCCCGGCGCCAACATCCACCGCACGCCTTACTCCGGCCGCAACTTCGAGTACTACTCCGAGGACGGCTGGCTGGCCGGCCGCGTGGCTGCCGTTGAGGTCGCCGCCATCCAGGACCGGGGCGTCTACGTCTTCACCAAGCACTTTGCGCTCAACGACCAGGAGGAAGGCCGCTACGGCATCGCGACCTGGTCCAACGAGCAGGCGATCCGCGAGCTGTACCTCGAGGGCTTTGAGGGCAGCATCGTCCGGGGCGGCGGCATGGGCGTGATGAGCTCCTTCAACCGTCTCGGCGCGGTGTGGAGCGGCGCGCACTACGGTCTGATGACCGGCATCCTCCGCGACGAATGGGGCATGAAGGGCGCCGCCATCACCGACTGCTCCGTCTTCGCCAAGTATATGGACTACCGCTTCGGCGTGCTGGCCGGCCAGGATCTGTGGGACGGCCACGGCAGCGGCATGGCCACCCTGGACGGTCTGGACAACGACCCCGCCATCGTCACCGCCGTGCAGAGAGCGGCCAAAAACATCTGCTACTCGATCTGCCACAGCCACGCGATGAACGTGGGCCACGCCACCATCCGCGTCATCACGCCCTGGTGGCAGGTGGCGCTGTACACGCTGGCGGGCGTGTGCACCGTGCTGACCGCCGGCAGCGTGTATATGCTGCTGCGCAGCAGGAAAAAGAACAAAGCCTGAGCGCTCCCCGACAAAGAAACAGCCTGTCATCCCGCGCGAAAGCAGGGGATGACAGGCTGTTTTTTGCCTGATCGAGTCAGGGGAGGATCACGGTAAAGCGGCTGCCCCGGCCCGGTTCGCTCTCAAGCTCGATGCGCCCGCCGTGCAGCTCGACGATCCGCCGGGCCAGCGGCAGGCCGAGCCCGTTGCCGGCCGCGGCGTGACTGCGGTCCGCCTGGTAGAATTTCTCGAAAATGCGCTCCCGGTCTCGTGCGTCGATACCGGGGCCTTCGTCGGACACCGTGACGCGCACCTCGCCGCCGGTCCGCTCCAGAACCAGGCCGAGGGCGCCGCCGCGGGGCGAAAACTTGACGGCGTTGCCGATCAGGTTCTGCCAGACCTGCCGCAGCAGTGCTTCGCTGCCGCAATACTCGCAGGGCGCGAGGGTGAGCTCTGGCCGGAGCTCCTTTTCACTCCAGGCCGGCTCCGCGGCCAGCAGCACCTCCCGCAGCTGCCGGTCGAGGTGGAAGGGCGCCTTCTCCGGCGGCGCGTCGCCGTGCTCCAGGCGGCTGAGCAGCAGCACGTTTTCGGTGAGCGCCGCGAGCTGGCGGGCGCTGCGGATCAGCGCGTCGGCGCAGCGGCGGCGCTCCTCCTCCGGCAGCTCGCCGCGCAGGAGCTCCGCCCAGCCCATCACGGCCGCGGCCGGCGTTTTCAGCTCGTGCGACACGTTCTCCACAAAGTCCGTGCGCATCAGCTCGATCCGGCCGAGCTGCCCGGCCATGGCGTTGAAGCAGCGCTCCATCTCGCCCAGCTCGTCGGCGGCCTTCCCCTCCGGCAGGCGGACGCCGAAATCGCCGCGCCCGACCCGCTCCATGGCCGCCGCGAGGCGGCCGACGCGGGCGAAAAGCTGCCCGGAAACGCGGGCGGAGGCCGCGCTGCCGAGAATGGCCACCAGCAGCAGATAGCCCGCGGCGAAGACGATCGGACCCAGCGTCTGCAGCAGCTCCAGCCGCCACAGCAGGATCCCCAGCAGCGCCAGCAGCGAGTTCGTGACGAGGTTTACGAGGAAAATGCTGGTGACGTATTGCCGCGTCAGTTTTTTCCGCTTCATTTGCGCACCGCCTTGTAGCCCAGTCCGCGGATGGTGCGGATCTCAAAATCCGGGTTGTCGGCGAAGCGCTCCCGCAGGCGGCCGATGTGGACGTAGAGCGTCTGCGGATCGGTGTCCCCGTCCGCGCCCCACACGTCGTCGAGCAGCTGCTCCTGGGTGAAGGTGCGGCCGAGGCTGGAGCAGAGCTTCAGCAGCAGCGCGAACTCCTTTTTCGGCAGCTTTTCCGTCTGCCCGTCCCGGATCACGCAGAGATCGCCGCAGTCCAGGCGCGTGCTCCCGACGGTGACTGAGCGCGTCAGCCTGCCGCTGCGGCGCAGCAGCGCCTCCGCCCGCCAGAGCAGCTCCTCCAGCTCCACGGGCTTGACCATGTAGTCGTCCGTCCCGGCCCGGAAGCCCAGTTCCTTGTCCCGGCTGGTGCCGAGGGCGGTGATCAGGATCAGGGGCGTGTTGACGCCGGCCTCGCGCAGCTGCGCGGTCAGCGCCAGCCCGCTGCAGCCCGGCATCCGCACGTCGCTGACGATCAGGTCCACGTCCTCCCCGGCCAGATCGAGCGCCTGGTCGCCGTCCGAGGCGGCCGCGACCTCATACCCGGCGCGGCGGAAGACCGTCGCGTACAGCTCCCGCAGCGCGGGATCGTCTTCGGCCACCAGAATCTTCGGCATATGCCATCGCCTCGCTTTCTGCCACCAGCTTACAGGAAAGCGGGCCGCCCGGGAAGCCGCGCCGCATAAACTGACGGTTTTTCGGCACAGATTGCCGCCGCGGCGGGCGCTTTGTTGAGCTGGATTTGAGAAAGGGCGTGTATCATGAGGGACGAAAGAAGGTGAGGGACACGGACCGCCATGAAGTCAAATGCGCCGTCACGGCGCTGGAGCTGCGGCTGCTGAGCCGGCGGCTGGGCGCGGTGCTGCCGCGGGACAGCCACGCCCGCGGCGGCAGCTATGAGATCCGCAGCCTGTATTTTGACACCCCCGACGACCGGGCGCTGCGGGAGAAGCTCGACGGGATCGGCCCGCGGGAGAAATTCCGCCTCCGCTGCTACAACGGCGACCTGAGCTATATCGTGCTGGAAAAGAAGGCACGGATCCGCGGCCTGTGCCGCAAGACCCAGGCGCGGCTGAGCGAGGACGAGGCGCGCCGGATCGCGGCGGGCGACACGGCCGGGCTGGGCGGCAGCGACAGCGCGCTGCTGCGGGAGCTGGCGCTGCGCATGAGCGTGGAGCTGCTGCGGCCGAAGACCGTTGTGGTCTACACGCGCGAGCCCTTTGTCTACGCGCCGGGAAACGTGCGCGTCACGCTGGACAGCGATCTGCGCAGCAGCCTCGGCCCGGCCGACTTTTTCGACCCGGACGGGGCCTTCGTGCCCGCGGGCGGCAGCGGCGGCGTGCTGGAGCTCAAGTGGGACGCCTTT
>Ga0310691_10004129_pt1 | contig 16629 bp, 15 predicted proteins | sample 176DNAGHGlowgp2_FD_203887 | JGI IMG/M metagenome (GOLD analysis project Ga0310691, IMG submission 203887) | Sheep rumen microbial communities from Palmerston North, Manawatu-Wanganui, New Zealand - 1766 DNA GHGlow gp2 (v2) (version 2) | ecosystem: Host-associated > Mammals > Digestive system >...
AAAGTTTTATGATCTGAATGGTCTTCAAGTGCATTTACACTTGTGATTTTTGGATCATCTAAAAATCTTAAATCTATTCCGTCCATTAGTAGTCCTCCCTTTGACTATCTTTAATTCAATTAAATGACTTCAAATATTCCACCAAAATGTGGAGGCAAAGCGTTAAGATGGAAGTCTTCTTTATAAGTTGATATGACTAAACTGAGTTTATCTTTAAGCCAATAAGTCTCGATATCATCGCTAAAATTTAAAATAATTAAAAATCTTCTACCCTTATAAGTTCTATAAAAAGAACAAATTTTATTTGATACATTTTGTCTTTCAAATGAACCATATTTTAAAACATCTGACTCATTTCTAAATTTAATCATTCGTTTATAGAAATTTAAAATTGAGTCTTCATCTTCGATTTCGTTTTTGACATTAATCTTATCAAAATTATTATTCATCCTAAGCCAAGTCTTTGCACCTTCATTAAACCCAGCATTTGTCGAATCATCCCATTGCATTGGTGTACGAGCATGATCTCTACAAATTGTTTCATTAATCATTTTCCATGCTTTTTCTTCACTTACTGGAAGAAGTTTTTGAACTGTTTTTATAGTAGAAAGCGATGCGCAATCATTGACCTCTTCAAGTTTTAAATCAGAGACATTGGTCATACCAATTTCTTCACCTTGATAAATAAATGGTGTTCCTTTTAATGAAAGTAAAAAGAGACAAAGCATCTTTGCTGTTTCTTTATAAAACTCTTTTTCGTTTCCATATCTAGAAACACTTCTAAGTTGGTCATGATTTTCTAAATAATTTGCAATCCATGGCACAGCTTCTTGCCATTTAAAAATAGGTTCAACCAGCTTTTTAGCTTGAAAATCGCTTTTAATTACAGGTATTTTTGACATTTTATCAGCATAAATGTGATCAAACTCAAAGAACATATCTAAGGCTCTTGAACTTAAAAATTCTCTTCCGATTTCTGGAGTGAGTGCTCCTGTTTCGCCAACTAAAAAGCAATTGTATTTATCTAAAACTTCAGTTCTAAATCTCTTTAATATGTCAAACATTCCTTTTTGATTAGCATAGAATTTTTCACCCTTATTATAGAGTTTAAAAATTGAATCATCTTGTAATGAAGTTTTAAAAATATTATTGATAACATCGCATCTAAATCCATAGACGCCTTTATCAAGCCAGAATTTCATGATGTCTTCGATTTCTAAAATAACATTTTCATTATGATAATTTAAATCAGCTTGAGTATCACAATATAAATGCATGTAATATTTATTATCTAAACCATCGATTTTTTTCCAACATGTTCCAGTAAAAGCGCTGTCCCAATTATTTGGGACTTTGTCTCCTTTTCCATCCTTAATGATGTAATAATCTCTATATTTGTTATTTGGAATATCTTTTATTGCTTCTTTAAACCAAGCATGTTCAGTTGAAGTGTGATTTATTACTAAATCCATGACTATTAAAATGTCACGTTTTTTTGCTTCTACCATTAATTTATCAAAATCAGCCATGGTGCCAAAACGAGGATTAATTTGTTTATAATTTGAAATATCATATCCCATGTCATCCATTGGAGAATCATAAATTGGAGATAGCCAAATAATTCCAATTCCTAAATCTTTTAAATAATCAAGTTTAGAAATAATACCTTGGATATCACCCCAGCCATCGTTATTTGAATCCTTAAAACTAGATGGATAAATTTGATAAACTACTCTTTCTTTATATTCATTCATTTCAATTTTCCACCCTTTCAACGTTTGCTTCTTTTTTCCTTTCAGCAATTTCTTTAACCATCTTTTCATGACTGTGTTCATCAATTCTAAAAGTTAAACCTAAGAAAATGAAACATCCAACCATAAAAATCATAGGTACAATAGTAAACCCGATTTGATACACTACTCGTTGCCACAACTCTACATTTGCAATACCTGTAATTGCATCTGCATTTGTTTTAACATACTCACTGATTTGAGCAACATCACCATCAAATTTAACAATTGCTTCTTGTTCAAAACCACTAATGCTATTAGAAATAGCTAAAAGTCCACCAATTAAAAGAGCAAGATATAGTACTCCTTGTTGAATTGAACTACCAAGTTTTGCTGCTAAAGCCCTTAATGAGAAAACTGCTGACTCTCTTCTTTCACCAAATTTATATTCATTATATTCGATTGAATCTTGAATATTTATGTAGATAATAAGTTGGAAAAACGTTTGAAAATAAAAAACAATAAATCCTAAAACAGCCATAAGCGGGAAAAAGGTAAATGGATCTAAAAATACATAAAAGAATAGTCCTAAATATCCAATACCAACAACAATTCCAGAAATTGTTAAAAGTTTTTTCATGCTCCATTTAAGTTTGTTTAAAATAAATTGGAAACTAAATTGAGCTAATAAAGTTGCTGCCGCATAAACTATCGTAAAATAAAATTGATAAGTTCCAGCATCACTATATCCGAAATTAAAATAAAAATAATTTAAGCCCAAAGTGACTAAGATTGATGATCCAGTGTAATAAAGCAAAACTGCAATTATCGAACTTCTAACTTGATCATTTTTACCAAGAACAGTAAAAATTTCTCTTAATTTCATATTTTCAGAAGCTTCGACCTGTTCTTTATCTTCTTTTCTTTCTTTCATGAAAATACATAAAACTACTTGAGAAACTAGATACAAAACAGAAGCGATTAAAGAAAATAATCTGTATGAAACTGTATAACCTAAAGCACTTGATAAAATAGGGACTAAACCACCTGCTGTAAAAGCACCAATTGAAACAAATATAGAAATGATTGTTGTCAATTGACTTCTAACTTTTTCATGATGCGATAAAGAAGGTAAAACTGACCAATATGCAATATCATTCATTGTATAAGTCATATCCCAGAAGAAATAAAAAATCGCAAAGCAAGCAACATATGCCCAGCCATGAACAGGAAGCCAGAACATTAAAATCGTCATTATACTTGACCCGACTGCACCAATAAAAATCCACGGACGATATTTTCCAAATTTTCTAAGTTTTGATTTTTCTAAAATGAAACCCATTACTGGATCGTTAATACCATCCCAAAGTCTCAATATGATAATAACAAGAGAAATAACTCCATACATTGCCAAATATTGTGAATAATCTGATTCACCGCCAAGTCCACAATATTGAGCAAACATGAGTAAAAACATAGAGACAAATTGATAGGCTAAGTCTCTAAACATTGCGCTTGATAAATAAAGCCACTTAGTAGCTTTTGGTATATTATCGCCTTCAAAAGTTTTGTTCATAAACATATTGTTACCTCGCTTTTATATATTATCACTTTTACATATAAAGATATATGTAAAACTTAAATACTGTGCATTGTTTTTACTAAATATTCTCATTTAGAGAGTTTTTTGGCAAAACGAGCTAATTAGTAATTATTAAATCTAATGGAAAGTCTTTCTCATCAAATATAATTGAATCATCTTTATCAAACTGTTCTTTATAGAATAAACCAACCTTTAAAGCATTAGTGCAAAGAGGCAAATATCTATCGTAATATCCTCCACCATATCCTAATCTTTTCTTTTTGTTATTGTAAGCTAATCCAGGAACAATAATTAAATCGATGTCTTCTGGTTTAACTTTTTCTATAACTCCAAATGGTTCAAAAATTCCAAATGAATTCTTTTCTAGTCTTGTGTTTTCCTCAAATAAATAGAACTCAATTTTTCCTTTTTCTACAATTTTAGGAAGATATATTTTGTATGATTTTGCTTTAAGAAAATCAATCAGTGGCATAGTATTAATCTCATCTTTAAAAGAATAATAAATTGCAATTTTACTAAAGTGTTTTTCTTTAATTAGAGAAGAAATTTTCTCGAAAATAATCGATTGCTTTTCTTCTTTTTGCAAAGCATTTAAACGTTTATTTTTATAAACTATTCTCGCTTGTTCTTTTGTTAATTTATTCATCTAAAAAATTGAATATTCTTGCCATAATTTGAGGATCTTCTTCAGTAAGTTTAAAGTAATCAATTTTTTCATCTTGCAACTTACCTTCTAAAACACCCCTACTTATTAAATCTAGATAATAATTTTGTGCATCAAGAGAAAAATAAGGTTGATGATGTCTATTTGAAGAAACAACAAATTCAATATTCTTCTTATCTTTAAGTTCGTTTTTAAATTCTAAGAAAACTTTGTCATAAGAAATTACTTCATCTAAATCTCCATGAACCATCATCACTTTCTTATCTGTATTCTTTAAAATTTTTAAAGTATCAACGTTTCCTAATTTACCAAAATATCTCCAATTCATTAACTTTAATAATAGTGAAACACCTTTTGAAGATGGCGAATTTGAGATAAAAACCTGCAAAACCGACCTAAAACCTGACATTTCGACCACTTTATCAATCTTATAAGCAGGATCAGCTAAACTTGCCATAGCCGTAAATCCGCCCCAAGAATGGCCCATTGCAAAACGTTTTAATCCTTTAACATCTTCATCACTTTCTAAGAATTTGAAGAAATATTTTTGGTCAACTAAAGATTGAGAAAAATTCCAAAATCCTTCTCCTTCGCTTGAACCACAGCATGAATTATCATAAGCATAAACAAGATAACCTTCTCTAGCCAAAGCTTCTATTTCTCGTGTATAAGCTAAATGTCCATTACCTGCACCATGGAAAAATATGACAATAGCCTTTATTTTTTCCTTATCATAGAAGTATTTATAACCATTGAGTTTTAGTTTTTTTGAGTAAAAGCTAAAAGGCACTGCTTTTAAATTTTCAAAATCATCAGCAGTTAAAACCTTCAAAAATGGGGAGCCATCTTGACGTGAAGGCATTTGACTTTTAACTTTTCTCTTTAATAAATAACTAATTAAACACATTATTTTTACCTACACTTAATGATAATCTGTCTTTATTATAAATTGTAATATTTTGATGTCAACAATTTTTATAATATTTTAAAAAATATTTTAGTTTTAGAGGTTTATTGACTAAAATGGTGGTTTTTATGCATTAAAAAAGTCATTAGGTAACCCTAACGACTTTCTTTAAATTTATAGTTTAATTACTTTGCGAATCTGTATTTTTTGAAAGCTCTTAAACCTTCAAATTCTGCTTCATCACCAAGTTCATCTTCAATTCTTAATAATTGATTGTATTTTGCCATACGATCTGTTCTTGAAGCGGAACCTGTTTTAATTTGACCAGCATTAACAGCAACACTTAAGTCAGCGATTGTTGTATCTTCTGTTTCACCACTTCTATGTGAAACCATACATGTATAGCCATTGACTTGAGCCATTCTGATTGCGTTCATTGTTTCTGTTAAAGTACCGATTTGGTTAACTTTAATTAAGATTGAGTTTGCAACACCATTGACGATACCCTTTCTTAAGAAGTCAATGTTTGTAACAAATAAATCGTCACCAACAAGTTGAATTTCGTTTCCGAGTTCAGCTGTTAATTTCTTCCAACCTTCCCAATCGTTTTCTGCTAAACCATCTTCGATTGTGATAATTGGATATTTTGCGATCATTTCTTTATACCAAGCAATCATTTCATCAGCTGTTTTTGTGCCTTGACCACTCTTCTTTAATGTATAAAGTTTCTTTTCTGCATCATAGAATTCACTTGAAGCAACGTCCATTCCTAAGAAAATTTGTTCACCTGGTTTGTATCCAGCTTTTTTAATAGCTTCCATGATGAGCTCTAATGGTTCAGTATTGCCTTCTCTACATGAAGGAGCAAATCCACCTTCATCACCAACACCAGTTTCATAACCTCTTGCTTTTAAAACTGATTTTAAAGCATGGAATGTTTCAACACCTGCTCTTAAAGCTTCTCTAAATGTATCGAAACCTGCTGGAATGATGAAGAATTCTTGGAAGTCAACTGTTGAATCTGCATGAGCACCACCATTAACAACGTTCATCATTGGAGTTGGTAATACTTTTGCATTAACTCCACCGATGTATCTATAAAGTGGCATTCCATAGCTTTCAGCTGCTGCTCTAGCGCATGCAAGGGAAACACCTAAAATTGCATTAGCACCTAAATTCTTTTTAAATGGAGTCCCATCTAAAGCTAGCATTGCTTTATCGATTCCAACTTGATCATCAGCATACATACCAATGATTTCTGGAGCGATTTTTTCATTAACGTTTTCAACGGCTTTTAATACGCCTTTACCTAAGAATCTTGATTTATCGCCATCTCTTAATTCGAGAGCTTCGCTTTCACCTGTTGAGGCACCACTTGGAACAATTGCTCTTCCAACTGTACCATCATCAAGTGTAACTTCTACTTCGACTGTAGGATTTCCACGTGAATCTAATACTTCACGAGCATAAACATCAATAATTTCTAACATTTGTCTTTCTCCTTTTTTTGACGCTAATATTATAAACAATTTGGCCTTTACATTAAATAAAAAAGAAATAAATATTTTTTTAAATTTTGGGCTTAATTGTCTTATTAAAATCAAGTAAGTCACCTATATAATCCTTTATATATAAGAGTCAAAATAATTGATTTAAATTAAATGTTAATTTTTGTCTATAAATATCAAAATTTTATATACATAATTAGTATTTGTTTATGATAAAAATTTTAAGAAAGGAAAAGAAAAAATATGAAAACATTCTTAAAATTCTCTGGTGCAATTTCAGCTCTCTTAGCTCTCGTCACCTTTATTTTAATGATGGCAACTCCATCTGTCGTTTATACCGAAAATGTTCTCAAAACCATCCACGAAATTCCTGGCGTTAATGGTATTTTTGGTTCAGCAGACTATGGACCAGCCTGGGCAGGTTTATTAGCTTGGATTTTTGTCCTTGTTTCACTTCTAATTCTTGTCGCCGGTGTTGTCTTACCATTACTTAAAGTAAAAGGTATTGAAAAGATTGCTGGTATTTTAAACCTCGTTGCTGTTTTACTTTTAGTCACAGCTGGTATCTTCATGTTCTGTGAAGTTCCTGCATTTACTGCTGTTGCTGGTGATGCTTCATTCTCATGGGGTGGTGCTGCTGGTGGTTATGGCTTAGGCGCAGGCTGGGTAATCGGTGCAATCTTATCAATTGGTGCTGGTGCAATCGCACTTTTACCAACAATCATGGATTTTGTTTCTAAGAAATAATATTTAATTTAAATCTGAATAAAGAATGAGGGAAACCTCATTTTTATTTTGTTCAAAAAACCTTTAAATCTCAATAATTTTGCTTTAATTTAACTCTTTTCTAACTAAAAAAACACAATTATGATTGTTAGGTTTATTAACATATTTTACGGTTTGAAAACCTAAATTATTAAGGACTAAAATTTCATTTGGATTAGCTAAACCTTCTAAAACTTTAAGTGATTTTGATTTAGTTTTTTCAATTAAGTTTTCAACCAGAAATTTAACTATGGAGTCAATGTTTTCTTTTGCTGCAACAAGTAAAACAATCTTACCATCTTTATCATGAACTAAAACTCCATCAGCTTTCTTTTCGTTTTCATTAGAAGCAATATAAGCAAAATCACCTTTTTTAACTCTAAAAGGAATTTTTGATTCGGTTAAAAAATCATAAGTTTCATCTTTCATTACGATTTCTCCATCCATAATTAAACGGAAAATGTCGTCTTTATAATTATCCTTATAATTAACTATTTTGGGCATTTACTTTTACCTTGATTCTGATTGGTTCAAAAGCTCTATTTACTTCATCAATATTTAGACGTTCTAAATAGAATGGTTCACAAACTCTATAAGTTCTAATCGATGATGAAATTAATTTCATGGTAACAAAAGAGATTAAAACAACTCCAAAAGAAATCATTAAGATGTTATAAGACAAGAAAAATTTAGTAATCTCAGGAATTTTTGAGAAAAATTCTAAAGTAATTAATTCTTCTTTTGTAAAGAATTCAGCAAGAATTAAAGCTGCTGAAATTAAAAGTGCTACCAATCCAACAATAAAGAAAATTACTGCTAAGAATCGAATAAATCTTCTCCATCCTAAAGCTCTTTTTTTAGAAACAAATTTAAAATATTTGATGTGATCTCTTCCTTTTTGTTCTTCAAATTGATTATATTGATTAACAATTAAATGACATGGTTCAGTTGTGTAATATATTCTTTTTCTATTATCAATTGCTTCTGTCTCTTTACGTTTTGCAGTTCTAAAATAAACATCAAGTCCATTGCCGCTTTGAAGTTGAACTTTAAAATGATGATGAATAAGAGATGCAATTATAATATAAAGAAGAGCAACTCCACCAACGATACTAGCAACAACAATATTTAATGAATCAAAAGGTGCCATAAATACCCTCCTTACTCGATTCCAACAATTTTCTTTAAAGCTTTGTAAGCCTCATCGCATCTAACTTCAGCTTTCTCTAAATTCTCATCGACCATTTCAATATAGAATTTACATTTTGGTTCAGTTCCTGATGGTCTAACACAAATATTTGAACCGTCTTCAAAAATGAATTTAACTAAATCTCCAAGTGGTAAAACAGGAATATTTTCGACTTTTCCAGTTCTTAAATCTTTTCTTTCTAACTTGAAATAATCTTCAAAGACAGCAACTTTATTTCCGTTCAATTCGGTTAATGGGTGTTCTTCGAGTTCGTTCATGATTTTCTTCATTTCATTTAAGCCTTCAGAACCTCTGAAATAGATGTTATAGAGTTTTGATTTGTGATATCCATAAGTTTCTCCGAGTTTTGCATAAGCTTCATCAAGAGTTAAACCATGTAATTTGTACCATAAAGCCATTTCACAATATAGTAAAATTGCTTGGATACCATCTTTATCACGTGCAAAATCTTTAATTAAGCATCCATAACTTTCTTCATATCCAAAAATATAAGTTGGTCCACCATTAACTTCATAATAGTGAATTCTATCACCAATATATTTAAATCCTGTTAAGAAAGATTCGCATTTTACACCATAATGATCACAGATTTTTCCGCCAAGTGAAGATGAAACAACTGTATTATAAACAACTGGAGAGGCAGGCATTTTTCCTAAACGAATATATTCTTGAATTAAATAATCAAGTAAGATTGCTGCACTTTCATTACCGGTCATTAAAACATATTCGCCTTTTCTATTTTTACAAGCTAAACCAACTCTATCTCCATCAGGATCAGTCATACAAATAATATCTGCATCGACTTCTTTAGCAAGTTTTATAGGTTCAATATAAGAATCTGGGTTTTCTGGATTTGGTGATAATGTGCCACTAAACGCTGGATCAGGATCACATTGGCTTAAAACTGGATATACTTCATAGCCACATTCTTTGAAAACTCTCATGGCATTAACAAAACTTGTACCATGATTTGGTGTATAAACAATCTTAAAATTCTTCTTTGGTAAATCTGGATTAATTTGAACACCTTCACAAAGTGCAACGTATGTGTCATCAACATCTTTACCAAAAACATGAGTTTTTCCTTTAACTTCTGCTTCAGGAACAACAAGTTCAAGTTCATCTCCAAGAGTAGAAATAATGTCGATTAAATCCTTGATTTTTGAAGGTACAAGTTGACACCCTTCTTCATCATAAACTTTATAACCATTATCTTCTTTTGGGTTATGAGAAGCTGTAATCATAATACCGCCACTACAATGTTGATATCTAACAGCATAAGATAATTCAGGAGTTGGTCTAAGTGAATCAAAAATATAAGCGTCAACTCCCATTTTGTTTAGAATTTCAGCACAAAGTAATGTGAATTCACGACTCATATATCTGTTGTCATGAGAAATTGCACAACTAACAGGAGCTTTGAAGTGTTTTAGTAAATATTTACCAAAGCCAACACAAGCTTTTCTAACAGTATAGATATTCATTCTATTTGTTCCTGGGCCAAGAATTCCTCTCATTCCTGCAGTACCAAATTGAATGTTTTTAAAGAAAGCGTCGTCAATTTCGCTTTCACTCATTTTTTGAAGTTTTTCTTTGTCTTCTTTTGAGAGAACAGAACTATTTAGCCATCTCTCATAATTTTCAATTGTCTTTTTATCCATATTAAAACCCTCTTAGATATATGATAAACTTTTTAACTTTCTAATGAAATTAGAAAATTAAAATTGATATAAAAATTAATGAATTTAAGAAAAGAACTTAACTCGATTTTAGCAGCTTCTTAAAACAGTCGTTAACATATAAATACCTTGTTCAATAAATGCATATGGTAATTTTCTTGAACCATCCCAACTTGAAGTCAAATTTTTTGACATCAAGATTTCATCCCGCTCACCTTTTGTTGTTTTAGAGCGAAAATCATCCCCGTCGTGAAATCACATTTTGTGACATCACGATTTCTTTTGAATTTTCTTTTGCTAATTAAAATCTATATTCATCATCTATCTTTCAACATTGTAAACGTAGCCCCTTTTCGCCATAAACTGCCTGAACATGATTCAGATTATGTTCTTTATCTTTTAAATATGTCATGGTACTGATTCCATAAAAAGAACTAATTGTTTGCATTGATTTACCTCCTTATCAAAATGGTATATACACCATAATTTCAATATTATTAATACAAAAATTTTAGAAAGGGTCTTAAGCTCGATTTTAGCAGCTCCAACTAATTTTTATTGCGCTTTTTGCGATCCAACTGCTAAAATAAAATTAGAGTTTTTTAGGTGCAAGGAGGATTAGTCCTCACACCCGCCTTGGAGTTATCTCCTTGGCTTTTTATTATCAATAACTTTAAATAATAATAAAACTAAAATTAGGATTATCACTATATCTTGCATAAGCTCTCCTTTCAAGGGAAGGCGCTTAGCTGAAGAGGAATCGCCCCTTCACTAATACAAGTGTTGTGAACCTTTGATTCTTCCGGTTTTTCATTTAAAAACATTTAACAAAGAAGAAAAATGCAATAAATTTAAAAGTTCATAGCAAAAATAATACAAACAAAAAAGTCCGCTTTTGCAGACTTTTCAACAAATTTTCTTTATTTAAGAAATTTTATTCTTTCCAGCCTCTGATATTTTTTGTTTCTTTTTTAAGAGTTAAAACATTAAATCTTTAGAGAAGTTTTTATGTTTTTTAGTTTGTTGAGAAAAGAAAAGTGACACACAAACTAAATTCGATTTTTAAATCTATTCTGTAATTCGTTTCTATGCCTTTCTAATTCATAAGGTGTGCCAACATATGTTTTCACTTTTTCATATATTGATTTAACATCTTCAATTGTAATCTCATTATCATAGTGTTTATAACAAGTCATAAATTGAGATAAAGAATAGCAATAATTTGATTTTATCCTAGATCCGTCTTCTAGATTTTGAAATATAACAACATTATCGATTTGATAACTTCTATTTAATAGTCGATATAAAATATCCGTATGTCCTTCATTTTGAATAACTGGATTAGGATGTCTTTTGCTTTCTCTTCTCTCGTCATCAAATGTTTGAATCCAATATTTATCATCATTATTACCAATTATATGACCAGACCAAGTTTTTACTTCAATACAGAATACACCTTTACGTGTTATTAAAACCATATCAATTTCAGCTTTTCTATTTTTGCCATATGGTAAAAGCAAATTAGTTAATAAATATTCATCATCCTTTTTTAAAAGATTTAAGAAATGTTGAACAAATTTTTCTCCCTTTATTCCTGCAAGTTCTTGAGAATCACTAAAATCATATTCAATTATATTGTCTTCTTCTTTTGAACTATCTCTATCTTTTTTAGAAATGTATATTAAAGTGTAAATTATTGCATATAATGCAACAATCCCACCTAATATTAAAAGAAAAATTAATACAAAATCCATGTATTAATTTTATCAATAATGACTCTACATTTAAAAACAAATCTTATTAAAATAATAGGCTTTTGTGGTTTATTTATATTTGTTTAACCTCTGTTCTTCTTGACGAGAAGCATTAATAATTTTTTACTTTCAATTCTCTTTTATTAAACCAATTGATTGATTTTACTAACTATTCATTTTTTATTTTACTGTCACGTTCAATTTGACTCCTAGAGCATTAAATAATTTTTCTACTTTAGAAAATGTTGGATTGCCAACGCCTTTTTCTATTTTTGAAATATCGCCTTGATCGATATGAGAAAGCCTTGCAAGTTCTTTTTGAGTTATATGTTTTTTATCTCTTGTTTTGACAAGGAGCGTTGCAATTTTTTGGTTCAATGATGTTTCAAAATTTCCGATTACTTCTCCGTTTTCATAAATACTCATGCAATCAAAATCAAGTTCATCATTCCAAATAATCCCGTTTCCTAACGAATCTAAGTGGCCTCTTAAAAATAGAGTTCTATCTTCTTTTAATTTTTTAAGTTGAGGGTATTTTAAAAACATTTTAGACATGTTATATCTAATTACTTTCCCATCTTGAAAACTAACTTCAACTTCTACACCTTCTAAAAACTTTACTTCTGTTGCATGAATAAACATATCAATTTAAACCTTTCAATTTGTAATACTCTCCACTTTCCCGCATACTTAATAGTTCTTTTTGATACTTAAGAATAAACTCTTTAACAAGTTTCCTTGCTCGATAAGGAAATTCTCCTTCACATATTTCTTCATTTGAAATATAAAACGAAGCTCCTTTATTTCCATATTCAGCATGAACATGTGGCGGGCTTTGTTCCTTGTCTCTTAAATACATTTTAATTACTATTCCATAAAAGGAACTAATTGTTGGCATTATTATACCTCCTAAATAATATGGTATTTACACCATAATTTCAACATAAATCGAAAAACAAAATTTGCTCTTCACTAATACAAGTAGTGCGAGAGTCAAATTTTTCCGATATTTTTATTATTTACATTAAAATAGATTATAAATGCAATCTTTATTAAAAAATCTATATTAGCAAACGGGTGGTATTAATTTGCCACTCTTTTTTGATATAATTTTATTAAGACCACTTAATGGGCTTTACAAAATTAGAGTCTGGCGGTTCGTTTGTAAAACCCATTAAGTGATCGAACCGCCAGTATGAAATATAATAATTCTAAAAAGTATTCTATTCGTTTTCGTGTAGACGATAAAAATGAGCCATTTGATTTACTAATAAAACACACCAATGAAGAATGGTATAAAGCAAAACACTCTGAAAAAACTAAAGACGAAGTGAATTTTTTAAACTCTATTAAAGTCGATTCTTGCCCTTATTGCGGATCTGCAGCAACAATAAAATTTGGAAAAAATAAATTGAAAGTCCAAAGATATAAATGTAATTCATGCGGGAAAAGGTTTTTACCTTTAACAGGAACTATTTTTGATTCCTCAAAAATTCCTATTTCTGAATGGTTGGAATTCTTTATTCATTTATGTGAATTCCATTCAATATCTTCATCTTCAAGAGATAATAGAAACGCAATTATTACCGGTAGTTATCGGCTAAAAAAGATTTTTCTTGTCCTCTCAGATTATCAGAAAAACACGTTATTAAAAGGCAAAGTATATATTGATGAAACTTTTATAAATGTAGAAAAAAAGAATCAAATTATTGTAAATGGTAAAAAGCTTAGAGGAATATCAAGAAACAAAATCGGCATTGCTTGCGGCGTATCTTCAAATTCTTGCTTCATGTTTTCGTACAACACTAGCAAGCTGTCAATTCATGCTGTTAAAAAGTATTATTATCCTCATATCGATGATGGTTGTATATTAATTCACGACGAAGAAAAAGCTCACATATATCTTTCAGAAAATCTTGCTAAAAAAGATTTTGTTTACAATTCGTTATATTTGAAGAAACTAAGTGATAAAGACAATCCTTTAGAACCAATAAACAAGCTTCACAGGGAGCGGAAACTATTCTTGAAAAGACATGTCAATTTTAAAGTCGGTACGATTCAAGATTGGTTAAATTTATTTGTTTTTATTATCACTGGACCTACTAACGTTTATGATAAGTTTAAAAAGCTTATAAATATTGCTTTGAACACCAAAAAAAGGTTATTTTTTAGAGATTTCATAAAAAAGTAACGATTAAATCATAATTGTTACCACCCGTTTGCTTTTAAGGTTTTTTATTAAAAAATATTTCAATTATTTTCAAATAAAAAAGTCCACTTTTGCAGACTTTTTCATAAAATTCTTATAAAATCTCAAGTATTTTACTAACTATTTGATCTTCATTAAGACCTAATTTTTCAAATAATATTTTAGAAGGAACTAGATCATTAAAATCTTTTTCTCCACCAAGATTTATGACCTTCATTGGTGATGCTCCATAGAATCTAGATATCTTTTCTCCAAAGCCACCTTCAATACATCCATTTTCAAGCGTCACTACTAATTCATGATTTTCTTTTAATTCATTTAATAATTCTTCATCTAAAGAAGAATAACAAATTGGGTTAATAAGCGTTGCATCAATATCATGAACTTTAAGCATCTCTTTTACTTTTATTGCTTTATCTAGATAACTACCTAAACTAATTAAAGCAACTCTACTTCCTTTTGATACATAGTGAAATTTAAAAGGATGAGATTCATCAAATGAAGAATCATGATAACTGACACTTGCCATTTCAACTCTAATAACCATTGGAAAATCTTTTTCTTTAATGCCAAATTCTACAAGTGCCTCTAATTCTGCTTTAGAAGATGCATCAAAACACTTGATGTTAGGAATATTTGAAATTAATGGAATGTCGTATTGGCCTACATGAGTACAATCTCCTCCATATATTCCTGCATCATAAACTATTATTAAAGCAGGATTGTTGTTCATTGCTAAATCTTGATTTAATTGATCATAGGTACGTTGAACAAATGAAGCCGAAACTAAATAGACTGGTTTAAAGCCACCTCTAGCTATTCCACTAGCTAGTGCTACTGCATATGGTTCACAAATTCCTACATCTAAAAAGTGGTCTTTAGCTTTTTCTCTAATTTCTTTTGATAGCCCTGCTGCAGTTGGAGTTGATGCATTAATCATAATTAACTCATCAATATGCTCCATGAGTTTATTAACAAATATCTTTTTATATGTGTCTTTTGTTGGATCTACTTTATAGTTTTTACCCATAACGTAGTGACCTGCTTCTTTATTGAGTGTAGCAAATTCATCTCCACATCCTTTTAAAGTATGAACATGAACTAAAATTGGATGATCAATATCTTTAATGCGTTTAAAAGCTTCTACAAGTTTAACTACATCATTTCCTTCATCTATATAAATATAATCAAAACCAATTGCTTTAAAGATATTTACTTCTGCTTCTCCATTAGTTTCTCTTAATAGTTTTAAATTAGAATAGATTCCTCCTGTATTTTCAGGAATTGACATCTCATTATCATTTAATATAACTATGAAATTTGAATTAAGTAATACTGAATTATCTAAAGCTTCAAGCGCTTCTCCTCCTGAAAGCGCTCCATCTCCCATGATAGCAACAATATTTGATGTTTCATGCTTTAAATCTCTAGCTTTAGCAAGTCCGCTAGCAAGAGCCACTGCAGTTGATGTATGGCCAACTTTAAAAAAGTCGTGCTCAGATTCAGCTGGCGTAGTATATCCACTCACACTCCCAAATTTAGCAGGATCAATAAAAGCATCTTTTCTTCCAGTTAAAATTTTATGTGTATAAGATTGATGGCTGACATCAAAGACAAATTTATCTTTAGGAGAATCAAATACATAATGTAAAGCAACTGTTGTTTCTATCATTGCTAGGTTGCTACCTAAATGACCTCCAGTTGTATATATCTTATTTATAAGTACTTCTCTAATCTCTTTAACGAGTTCAGGAAGTTCATCTATCTTTAATAATTTTAAATCTTTAGGTGAGTTGATTTTTTCTAACATATTTGATCCTCAAATTCTTATTAACATTTTAAATGATTGATTAAATTAATTGTAGTAAATATAAATTTTTGCCTTCAAATATTAATTTCGTATTCAAATTTTTGTGCTAATCAATATTTATATTGATATAGATACCTTAAAAGTTATAAAGTAATAAACGTGTTAGGTATAAAGTCATAGTATGGTTGACTGTTTCTACATAGCTCATTACTGCTATACTACCCACTTAATATTTAAGTACGGGTATATAGTTAAAGACTTATACCCTCTATTTATGAAAGGAAATCTTTTATGAAAAGTAAGAAATTTATAATCTTTGGAGCAGCTGCTATACTTGCGTTAACTCCTGCTATTGCTGGATGTGCTAATACTTTTGCAGCAAGTTTTAGAGGGGTTAGGAAGAATACTATTGTGCCAAGAACTTCTACAGTGAACTTTGGCAATACAAGTGGTATTAATTTAAAAGCAACTTCAGGTTCCTTTAATGATGCTCTAAATAATACATGGACCTACAATATTACATGGGTGGCTAATACTAGTTTCGGTACGAATGCTGACTATTCAATTATTGGTTCTGCAAATAACCCTGCTGCATCAATTACCTTAACTCATACCTTTGAAGGTCAAAAAACATTCTCTAGTTTTAGCGCAGACTTTTCAGCAAATAATAATGGAGCGACAGGAACAATCACACTTAGTGCTGATGACAATAGTATCGGTACACATTCCTTCACAGGAACTGACAAATCAACAGCTAGCGTAAACACAAGTTTTAACGCAACAAAATTAA
>Ga0310691_10004134_pt1 | contig 16621 bp, 12 predicted proteins | sample 176DNAGHGlowgp2_FD_203887 | JGI IMG/M metagenome (GOLD analysis project Ga0310691, IMG submission 203887) | Sheep rumen microbial communities from Palmerston North, Manawatu-Wanganui, New Zealand - 1766 DNA GHGlow gp2 (v2) (version 2) | ecosystem: Host-associated > Mammals > Digestive system >...
ACAGCGCCGTTTTCGTTCTCAATATTGACAGCACCTCCGTGGCTTGGGGTTACCGTTTCAATGAAGATGACGAGCTTACAATTGGCGATATGTTGGTCGATATTGATGCCGCCGATCCCCGCTTGGCATACACCATCAGTTGGGAGACTTACGAATTTGCCTTCTTCTACGTCAACCACCCTCTCAAACTTATGACCGACTACTACCGTTTCAAAGTGGATGGGATTTTAGCCGACGAATACGAAGATTTTGATGATTATGATCTTGCCGATAATGCGATCGTTGTAGTGAGCAACCGGACGGACGATGTTTGGGATACCCCCATCGAGCCAGCCACAGTGGCTGTCATGCCGGTGGATGCCACCATTTCCGCCGAAGAGATCCTCTATTGGGTGGGCGAAGGCAGCAACGAGGCCGTCATAGCCATCAACTGGGGAGTGCCGGACACTGCGCTGGCGTGGGGCTTGCGTTTCAACGGTGATCTGACCGTGACCACGGCTCTGCAGACCTTGGTCGCCGCCGATGACCGTCTCACGACCGATGCCGCGATGTCCACGTTCCATTATGCTGACAGCGCCACGACGCTCAGCTTCCAAAACGAAACAGGCAACTACATGCAGTTCATCCTGAACGGAAATTCTCAGGCTAGTCTCTCCTCTGTAGTGAGCGACGGTGCTTTCCTGAAAGTCGGGGAGTCTGCATACGGTGTTGGATACGATTCCACCGCCTTTGCCGGCCAATGGTATCCGATGGGGGTGGCATGGCCTACGCCGATTCACCCGGTGAGTGTGCCCGACACCGGTACCACGCCGATTGACACCGTCCCGATACCCGAGGAGGCCACCATCGCCTTCAGCGACATCCTCTACTGGGTGGGCGAGGGCAGTAATGAGGCTGTGATGGCCGTGAACTGGGTCGACACCGCGTTGGCTTGGGGTTACCGCTGGGACGGTACCGCCACGGTGGGCGACATGATGGCCCACATCGCCGCCGCCGACCCGCGTTTCAGTTACACGGGTACGGGTATGGTCAGTGACATCAATTATATAGACACGGCCGCCGGCATGACCACACCGCTCGGCATCACCCCCGGCAACTGGTGGAGCAGCACCAACAACGGCGTGATGGATATGGGTATGTCGCAGACTCTCAGCAACGGCGATTTCGAGAAGTGGGCCGACAGCAGCACCGGCATCCTTGTCGATAGTGTTTGGATGGAAGAGTACGGCGGATACTGGAACTACATTTACGTCTATCCGATGACCATCCATCCGGTCACGGTACCTGATACCACCACCATTCAAGATGGCATTGACAACCACGAGATGCCGCAGGTCTTCGCCTACCCGAATCCTTGTAACGGCACGTTGTACATCATCAACGAGAATTCTGAGAGAGTGGAACTTTACAATGTGAATGGACAGTTGTTGGAGATGGTGAACAGCGGTGACGCGCACATCACCTTGAATATGCAATCTTATCCCGCAGGTCTTTATATGCTGAAGGTTGGCAACGGCGTTCAGAAGATTCTGAAAAAATAACCCCTTTTATATTAATGAGTAGCCGGTTTTGGGATGAGTGACCGGCTGGAGTAGGAAAGGCGTCGCGCTTGCGGCGCCTTTTTCTTTCCAAATTTGCCCAAAACATTTTCAAAAATTAACAAATAATAGTTAAATTAAAATTCAAAAATAGTAATTTTAAACATGCAACTTGTTTAGTCATAGCAGGATATGGAAAATTTTTAAAAACCCTTGATTTTAGTCTGTTTTTGTTGTAATTTTGTCGCAACAAATTGAAGACAAAATGATAAAGATTCGAGGTTTGATATGTGGTATTGTAATACTGTTGTGTATGGGAGTTCTTGCGCAGCCGACATACACCACGCACAGAATAATGTTTTATAATGTCGAGAATCTGTTCCACCCATCGGACGACAGTCTGACCGCAGATGACGATTTCACACCGACAGGCAGCTATCACTGGACCTACAAGAAGTATTATCGGAAGATAGCAATGATTGGGAAAGTGATTGTGGCGGCGGGAATGGGTGACCCGCCGTGGCTTGTCGGTTTGGCGGAAATAGAAAACGAAAGAGTGCTGAAAGATTTATGCTACAACTCGCCGCTGCGCAAGTTCGGGTACCGGTATGTGCACTATGACTCCCCGGACCGCCGCGGCGTGGATGTGGCACTGCTATACCGTGACAGCTGTGTACGAATACTGCGCAGTCGGAAGATTCCTGTGGCTTTCCCGTTTGACACTCTTGCTCGCAACCGTGATATTCTCTATGCGGTGGCGCAATTCCCGTCTGGAGACTCACTGCACGTGTTGGTGAACCACTGGACATCCCGCTATGGAGGGTATGCAGCGACGGTGCCCAAACGCAACTATTATGCGATAGTTGCACGTCGTTGTGTGGACTCTCTGATGATGGAAAGTCCGCGTGCGAAGATTCTGATCGTGGGCGATTTTAACGATTATCCCACCGATGAGAGTATGCGTGACTGTCTTCGGGTGAAAGAGTTCAGTCCACGGCTCCCGCGGGACACACTTTACAACCTGATGATGCCAATGGCGCGACAGAGTCTGAGCGGTTCTCACAAACATGAGGACTTCTGGGGCTTTTTGGATCAGTTTGTCGTGTCTGATGCTTGGCTGACAGACAGTTGTGGTGTGCATCAGGTTGGCGGTGCTCATATCTTTGACGCAGATTTCCTGTTGGTGGACGATGAAAAATATGGCGGGAAAAAGAATTACCGTACCTTCCTCGGTCCTCGCTACATTGGCGGCTTCGCCGACCATCTGCCCGTGTATGTGGAATTTTGGCGCGGTTGTCAATAATCTTTCAACACATAGTGGTTAGTATGATAAAAAAGTGTATTTTTGCCGCCGAATTTTTTAACCCTTAAAAAAACGTATTTATGGCAACAAGAATCAGATTACAAAGACGCGGTAAAAAGAACCAACCTTTTTATCACCTTGTAATTGCGGATGGTCGAGCACCACGTGACGGACGTTTTATTGAAGATCTGGGCACCTACAACCCTCTGACCAATCCTGCAACTCTCAACATCAATTTCGACAGAGCCTTGTATTGGTTGGAAGTGGGCGCCACTCCTTCAGACACGGCCCGTGCGATTCTCAAACGTGAAGGTGTTTACATGATGAAACACCTCAAAGGCGGTGTGGCCAAGGGCGCTTTCAGTGAGACCGAGGCTCAACGCAGATTCGACGCTTGGAAGCAGGAGAAAAACTCCAAACTGAAAGACGTTGAAAATGCCGAGAGAGAAGCCAAGCGCAAAGTCGTGAAAGAGCGTCTCGCTGCTGAAACGAAAGTGAAAGAAGCCATCTCCGCAAAAGTGGCCGCAAAGGCTGCTGAAATCGCCGCTGCTCAGGCAAAGGCTGCTCAAGAAGCTGCTGAAGCCGCTGCCGCTGAGGCCGCTGCTGAAGCCGCAGAAGCTGCCGTTGAGGAAGCTCCCGCCGCCGAAGCCGAACAACCGGCTGCTGAATAGTTTTTTCCGCCTGATTATGGCAGACAAAAACTTCTACTATCTAGGCACACTAACAAAACCTTTCGGACTGAAAGGCGAGTTGTGTGCCTTTTTTGATGTAGACGATTGCGAGCGTTACCTTGACCTCGACGCTGTCTTCATTGAAACGGATGGCGAAATGCTTCCCTATTTGGTTGAGAATCTGCAATATCGTGGAAACAATCAGTTTGTCGTCAAATTGCAAGATGTGGACATAAACAATGTGCGCGAATTTGTGCAGACAGAACTCTACTTGCCGCTCAGCCGCTTGCCGAAACTTTCCGGCAACCGTTTCTATTTTCATGAAGTGATAGGCTTCAAAGTTGTTGATGACCTACTGGGTGAGATTGGCATCTGCAAGGATTTCATAGAACTGGCCAACAACCCGTTAATGCAGGTAGACCACGACGGTGCCGAAATTCTTATTCCCGCTTCACAACAGTTTATCACTGAAGTAGATCGCGAAAACAAAATCCTCTTCGTATCAACACCGGACGGTTTGGTGGATTTGTATCTTGACCGCAGGTAAAACGCTTTCCAAAAAAATCGTATCTTTGCCCCGTTTTTCAAAAAACGAGAATATGAAAATGGACATTCTGCTCGGCCTGCAATGGGGCGACGAAGGTAAAGGAAAAATTGTGGACGTTCTCACGCCCAAATATGATGTGATTGCCCGTTTCCAGGGTGGCCCCAATGCCGGCCACTCCTTGGAATTCAATGGAATACGGCATGTACTGCACATTATCCCTTCCGGTATCTTCCATAAGAGCAAAATCAATATCATCGGCAATGGTGTAGTTATTGACCCCATAATCTTTGAAGAAGAGATTAATGCGTTGATTGACATGGGTTTGACACCTACCGACAATCTCTATATCTCCCGCAAGGCACACCTTATTCTGCCCACACACAAGCTGTTGGACGCAGCACAAGAGAGTCGCAAGGGAAATATGAAGATCGGTTCCACATTGAAGGGCATCGGACCGACCTACACCGACAAGACCGCGCGTACGGGCTTGCGCGTGTGCGACCTCGAATCCCCTGATTTCGAGACTAAATACCGCAAAAACATCGAAGAACACATTGAGATTCTGAAAAATTTCCATTTCGACTACACTGCGAAACTTGCTGAGTTGGATGCCCAATGGCGCAAATCGCTGGACACGATCCGGAAATTCAAGTTTATTGACAGCGAATATGTTGTCCACCAATATCTTACTGAAGAGAAAACGGTTTTGGCTGAAGGAGCGCAAGGCACACTGCTGGACCTTGAATTCGGCGCCTATCCGTTCGTGACCTCCTCCAACACCATCGCCGCCGGTGCGTTCACTGGTCTGGGACTAGCCCCGCATTACGCCGGCCGCGTCTTCGGTATCGTGAAGGCATACTGCACCCGCGTGGGCAGCGGACCCTTCCCGACAGAACTCTTCGACGAAACGGGAGAATTTCTCCGCAAGGAAGGCAATGAGTATGGCGCAACCACCGGAAGACCAAGACGTTGCGGATGGCTTGACCTTGTCGCACTCCAATACGCATTGATGATCAATGGCGTCACCGACATCGCGCTCACCAAGGCCGACGTCCTTGACAAACTCGATGAAATCAAGGTCTGCACCGCCTACCGTGTCAACGGCGAACTCACTGACCGGATGCCCTCCGCCACCGATGTGGAAATCGAACCTGTCTATACTACCCTGCCCGGCTGGAAGACCGCCATCTCGAACTGCAAAACCTACGAGGAACTTCCGCAGACCTTCAAGGACTACATCCAATTCATTGAGGATAAGACCCATACGAAGATTTCTATTGTGTCTGTGAGTCCCGACCGAGAAGGAACGATATTCAGGTAACCTCACTTAATTCAAGGTTCAAAGTTCAAGTCTAATGTCCTCCGATCCAAAAGTTTGGTTATTGCGGATTATATGCTGCGTACTGCTTTTGGCGGGGGGTATGACTGTTTTTGCGCAGAACACTCCGGAGGAGGATGATTTCCTGCAACTTTTGCGACAGGAATTGCGTGGGCAGTATGATTCGTTGCAGTACATGGAACAACCGCCCTATTTCATGGCTTACCGAGTCAATGAAGCTACGGAACATTCTGTTTCGGCCAATTTCGGGACAATTTACGACAAAACCTCAGCCAAATCTGTTGTTTTGACGATAGAGTTGCGGGTCGGGACCCCAGAAATTGACAATTACCACTATCTCACATACAAAAGCACGTTTGTTAAGCAGATTCCACTGCCCTTGGACGGGAATCCGGATTTGGTTAGGAAGATTCTTCGAAGCGAAACCCGAAAAACGTACCAAGAAGCTGTGGTTCAAAGCATTGAAAATAACGTGGCTGAGACGTTGCTCTTTGGCGATGAGGATTATGAAAAATTTCGCTATATGCGTCATGACATGGATGGTTATTATGAACCGCCTATGAGAGAATCCCATTGGCATGATGATTATTTTGAGCAGAGTCTATGCTACGCAACAGGGTTGCAACATTTTGGTTTAACTGAAGAATCCGCCACTCTTGTCTATAAAATAAACCGTAAATATTTGGTTAATAGTGAAAACAGCTATTTCGTAGAAAACAACTCTTCTGCAATGCTAAATTTGAGAGTGGAAGGACTGACTCCTGATAATGTTCCAGAACATGTTGAAAGACAGTATTTTGCATATCTTCCCGACCTGCTTCCCGAAAAGGAAGTGCTGCGAAAAGAGATGGAGGAAATGGAAACTTTGCTGTCGAGTGTAGTTCTTGCCGAGAAGTGCGAACTTATCCACGCTCCCGTTTTACTCTCTCCGTATGCTTCCGCAGTACTGATTCACAATCTGTTAGGTCACGAAATGGAGAATCCGGATAATAGTTGGTTAAATAGCCGGATTTGGAGGAAAATTATGCCGGAATCGTTTTCGGTGTATAGTGATCCCACGCTTACCCCTATTCATGGAGTCTATCCTGGAGGTTCTTATGTGTTTGATGACGAGGGCGTTAAAGGTCATCGAGTGCAACATGTTGACCACGGTGTATTTCGACAGTTTCTTTCCACCCGGATGCAACAGTCGAATGCCTTCAAATCCAACGGCAATGCCCGAGGAAATACTTTGCTCCCTTCCGCCCGCCAGTCCAATCTCGTCTTGGAATCCGACAAAACATTGGACACTGACGAACTGTTCAAACGACTGAACCAGCTAAACGAAGATCAGGATTACGCCTTGTTTGTGTCAGAGGTGGAGATTCGTTGTGATACGAATGATATTGTAAGCATTTATCCAACAGTATGTTATAAGATTTATGCCAATCATCGAAAACCGGATGAAATCGTGCGTGATGTGGTGCTGACAGGTACTAAACAACAGTGGATCAACAATTTAGTTGCAGCAAGTTGTGGAAGTAACAGTGTAACAATGACTTGTCATAGTCATCAGGACGATTTGCTAACCAGCAGTACGGCTCCGATGTTGCTTTTCCGTGATGCTGAAATACGTCAGCAGGTGAAAACTCCACAATTCCGCATCAAACGGAACCTTATGGGCATTGGGGCTAAAATGCCTATGTCAACAGCGGAGGTTTTCCGTCTTTCTGCGCAACAGGAATGGCAAATAGACATTGAACATCTGAAAGTCGCAGAAGAGACAGCACCTTATTACGAAGAATTCTTGATGACAGACGCGCGGATTTTCACTGTAGAAGCTTCGGAGGGAAGTGTTTTTTATGCTAACGAGAAGCCTGTCCGCCAGTTTGTTCCACGAATGTTGCTGGGTAGTGACCGCTTCAATAATGAGAACCAGACATACGAGACTGTTCCTACAAGTTATTCTTTACCCTTGGAAAACCGTAATACGTTTGCAAAAGACTTTCGGGATGCGGCTGATGCGGAATATTGGGAAGTCCTTAAACAATGGAAGACCAAACAGGCACAGCGATCTACACCGGAGTCACACACCTTTCCTGACCGCTCATACGCCCCTGCGACCCAATCGGATGAAGAGCGCACGTTCGACTACCCGACGATGAACAATCTGGAGCATTTTGCCAGCGAGGCCTCCTCCCTGCTCGCCAAGCACGACTTTCTGAGCCGTTCCGGGGTCAATATATACATCATGATGGGCAATGCCTATTTTTGGAACAGCGAAAAAACGACCTACAGTCGTCCGGTTTCGGTCATAAGTATGCAGGTTTACGGCGCAGTGGAAAAGGCGGATGGAGAAGAATATATGGATACAAAAACGCTTTTCTTCCCTTGTACTGATTCTTTGTTTTCTGCTCAATATGCTAAAAATGAAATAGACATGCTGGTTACTCACTTGAAAAAAGTGAATGAGAAAGGTGTGTCTTTCGAAGGAAATTATTGGACTGGACCGATGTTGGTGGAAGGAGAGGCAGTCGGGCAGGTGCTGATGACGGCACTGTTAGGAGGTTATCCGAACTTGTTGACTAACAGGAAAGAAGCGGATGGCTCTTGGATAACAGAAGAAAGTCTCCGTCAAGGTGTTCACCCATTTGAGCAGTTGTTGGATCGTATCATCACATCCCGAAAAATATCTGTCACAGCCAATGTGGTTGGAGATGTATTCGATCTGGCTACATTTGTTCGTCACGACAAAACGGATGCGGAAGGTGTTGAAACGCAAGAGACTGAAATCATTAGAAACGGCGAGCTGATTACTTTGATGGGAAACAGAGTGCCCACCAAAGCAACTCCTTTCAGTAATGGTTTCCAGCAGTTGGCTTTCCACTGCGATGGATTTGTTCTTGCAAAGGGCGCTTCTCGTTTGGATTTTGACCATAAAACCGCTGTTTCACACGAAAAGCTCAAGAAAATGCTCCTGCGGGAGGCGAAAAAGCAGGGTAGCCGTCATGCCTATATTCTCCGACAAGTGTATGATGAAAATATGCAAAACATAATTTGCAGAAACAACCCCAATTTGCCACTTCTTCAGCTTTATCGGGTTGATGTGCGCACAGGGGAGGAAATTCCTGTCACCGATGCTTATCTGATGAGCTCTTATTTCCACTTTTTCATGTTGAATGATATTCAAGCTGTTTCCAACCAAAAGGTGGCGTATCCTGTTATGACGAAAGTCAAAGGAGTTTCCGGCACCCGCGATTTCCCCTTCGCCGGTGTGCCCACGTGCATTGTCGCACCCAACGGGTTGTTGTTGAAATCCGCGTTTTTGCGCCCGTAGGGACGTGCCATGGCGCGTCTCTACATTCTAAAAAATCGTATCTTTGCGCCCTTAATTTCCGACTATGTTAAAAATTGAAGATTTACACGTATCCATCAAGGATAGAGAGATATTGAAAGGCGTGAATTTGGAGGTGAATGCGGGGGAAGTGCACGCCATTATGGGCCCGAACGGCACCGGAAAAAGCACGTTGGCTTCCGCCATCGCCGGCAAGAGCGGCTACGAAGTGACGCAGGGAAATGTCTGGTTTAAAGGCAAAAACCTGCTGGATTTGTCTATTGAGGACCGCGCCCGCGAAGGTGTCTTCATCGGTTTCCAATACCCGGTGGAGATCCCCGGTGTGAGCATCGCCAACTTCATGCGCACCGCCCTCAACGAGGTGCGCAAATACCGCGGCCTCGACCCGCTGAACGGCGCCCAGTTCCTCAAACTGATGGCCGAGAAGCAGAAAGTGGTGGAGCTCACCGACAAGCTCAGCAACCGCTCCGTGAACGAGGGATTCTCCGGCGGCGAGAAAAAGCGCAACGAGATCTTCCAGATGGCGCTCCTCGACCCCTACCTCGCCATCCTCGACGAGACCGACTCCGGCCTCGACATTGATGCGCTCCGCGTGGTCGCCAACGGCATTAACCACCTGCGCGGCGCAGACAAAGCTATCATCGTCATCACCCACTACCAGAGACTGTTGGACTACATCGTTCCCGATGTGGTGCACGTGCTCTTCGATGGTAAAATCGTGAAATCGGGTCCGAAGGAACTGGCCCTCGAACTGGAAGAGCGTGGTTACGACTGGATTAAGGAAGAATACGAACAGGGCAAATTATGAGAGCGTTCACACAATTCATCCAGGGGCTTTTCAACGAAAATCAGGCGCAATATCCTGACGGCGGGCAGGCGGCCATCCGCGACCTCCGTCGGAAAGCGATGGATCTCTTCTTGCAGAAAGAGCTACCCGACAAGCATTTGCAAGGCTGGCAACAGTCGGTGCTGAACAAGAAGGTGAAAACCGACTACATCCAAAAGCTGCAACCCGACCCGTACCGTCCGTTGGCGGAGTATTTCCAATGCCGCGTGCAGGATCTGCACCCCACAGTATTACCGGTCAGCAATGGTTGGTATATTTCTGAGAAGCAGGAAGTTACTGTTGACGAACAGGGCGTGATCACGGGCAGTTTGTTCGCAGCCATCCGTCAATATCCCGACTTAGTGCTGCCGCTGTTGGCGCACTCCAACTTGGAGAAAGAGAACGGCTTGGTAGCCCTCAACGAAGCCCTCTTCAACGATGGTGCTTTTATCTATATCCCTGACAATGTGAAGGTTGAAAAGCCGATGCAAATCGTCTCGCTGATGAACACCACTGATCCGTTGTTGGTCAACAATCGTCACCTCATCGTGATGGGAAAGAACACAGAACTCTCTGTTATCCAGTGCGATGACTCCATCCAAAAGGAATCTTCCTTCTCGAATATCGTTTCCGAGATTTACTTGGGCGAGAACGCGCATCTGCATTACTACAAAACCGAGAACAAGGATGCCGCTTCCATGCTGTTGAACCATGTTTTCGTACATCAGCAGAGCTATTCGACATTCACCTCCACGGCCATCACATTCAATGCGGGCTACATCTGCAACACCTTCCACGTCAACCTCAACGAGCCGATGGCGGAAGCCAAGCTGTATGGCTTGTATCTCGTTGACAAAGAGCAGGTTTGCGACAACCACATCTTCATCAACCATGCCGCGCCCGACTGCAAGAGCTACCAGCTCTACAAGGGCATTATGGACGATGAAGCATCGGCGAACTTCCACGGACATATTCTCGTGGCGCAAGATTCGCAGCGCACGGCGGCCTTCCAGACCAACAAGAACCTGCTGCTGACCGACAAGGCGCACGTCACCACGAAGCCGTTCTTGGAGATCTACGCCGACGATGTGCAGTGCAGTCACGGCGCCACGGTGGGGCAGTTGGACGAAGAGGCGTTGTACTACCTGCGCACCCGTGGCATCGGCGAGGCGGCGGCCAACCGTCTGCTCATGTTCGCCTTCGCCAACGAAATTGTGCAGAACGTGGCCATCGAAGCGTTGCGCGACCGTCTCGGCAACATGGTGCAACACCGCCTCCATGGTGAACTCAACGTTTGCGCCCAATGTATGCTGAACAACAACATATTGTTCCCGATAACGTTGGAGGAATAACGTTAATGAACAATCCCCGCGCTACCGAGCTCTTGCCCCCCCGGGGCTGTTCAAGGAAATGGTATAATACAGTTTACTGATCACTGTTCACTGTTCACTGATCACTATGAAAATTAAACTGATATGGATCGGCAAGCCCGATGGCGACGTTTTTGACGAGGCCATTCGGCAGTACACGACCAAAATCGCGGCTTACCTCCCGTACGAGACCGTGGCGATTCCGTATTTGAAGAATGCCAAGTCGATGCCGGTGGAGGAGCAGAAGAAGCGTGAGGGGGAGCTGATACTCAAGAAGATAGAGTCGGATGAATACGTAGTGTTGTGGGACGAGCGCGGCAAGGAGAAGACCTCCGTGCAGTTCGCGGAGTTCATCCAGCAGCGGGCCAACTCGGGGTTGAAAACGCTCACGTTTGTCATCGGCGGCGCGTACGGTTTCTCCGAGGCCGTCTATGCCCGCCAAAACGCGCAATTAGCCCTTTCGAAGCTCACCTTCCCGCACATCATGGTGCGCCTGATCTTCGCCGAGCAGCTCTACCGGGCGTGTACGATTCTGAAGGGGGAACCGTACCATCATTAACGGTTATTGGTTATTGGTTATTGAAGGGTTAGTGTTTATGGTTTAAGGCGACAAGGAGTAATGGGATGAAGGAATACAAAATGAAGACATAAAATGGCACCTGTGTTTTTCCGCGTGATCCCCGCGATCCGCGGAGATGATTCCCCACAACCTGAAATGAAAAAATTTTCCCCTTCGAGTGTTACCTTTTGCTATTTTTGCGTCATCATCATGAACAAGGCGAAAAATGGAGAACGCGGCATTTTGGGAACGGATGTATGCGGCCAACATCGGACGGATGATCGGCGCATGCCACCGCTATGTCAATGACTTGGCATTGGCGGAGGATCTGGCGCACGAGGCGTTCCTCAAGGCGATGGAACGCTCCGACACTTACCGCGCCACCGGCAATTTCCAGGCCTGGCTGATGCGCATCACCGTGAACCATGCCATCCAGCACCTGCGGCAAAGCATGGATACCGTGCCGATTGTGGAAGAGGAGACACCGGATGTAGCCCCCGAGGAGACATCCATTTGGGAGACGGACTTCACGCAGGAGGAACTGCTCGAAGCCGTGCAACAGCTGCCGGTTCCGCAACGCACCGTCTTCAACCTCTATGCCATTGACGGACAGTCACATGCCCACATAGCCGACCTGCTGAATATCTCCATCGCCAGCTCCAAGGAGACGCTCTATCGCGCCCGCAAACGGTTGCGGCAGCTGCTCACCCAAATGGCACACGAGAAAGAAAAACGAAAAAAGGGAGTTTTTGTCATGATACTACTATTCTTATTACAGCATTCCGAGGCCGCCCGCACCGACCGACTGTTCCGCAACGGACTTTCCGAACTGACATACGCACCTTCGAAGCCGCTCACTACCACACAGATACGGCAGGCAGCGGCGGAGGCACCGTCCAGTCCGGGCGTCTTTGTGGCAACGCACCGCGCGGCATTAGCCACCGCGACCATCGCGGGGATTGTCGGCGGAGTCTGCATCTGGCAGGTTGGTCGTACTGCACTGGATAACAATCCGTTGCAAGAGCCTGCCGCACCCGCTGAATCCCCAGTAAGACTTTCAGCCGACACTATTTCCAAGAACGGTTTGCAAGCAGAGCCCGGCTTAACAACCCGGCCTTCCGAAGCGATTGCGCCAGTGAAACCACAAGAATCGGCAACCAAACCCCAAATCATCGTTGTCACCAAGGAAATTGTAGTGAACGACACGGTGGTGGTCCGTGACACCGCAATAGTGAAAGACACGGTCTATTTAATGCAAAAGCCATGAAAAAACAGACTGTTATCACGTTTATCCTATTGTTATTCAGTATTGTAGGAAGTGCCTTCGCGCAAACCACAGACACCATGTATGTGGTGAAGCGGCACGTGGTGCGCGACACCGTCTATGTGCGCGACACGGTGCGCGTGCAGGACACCGTCATCATCGCCGACTACATTCACAGCGAGGAATTCAAGCAGCTGTTTTACGAGCTGAAAGGTGCTGATGGGCAGACGCCGTCCGATTCGTTGGAGAAATTGTGGGCGCAGACCGTTACCTTTTTGGAAAATCGCGTCATACAGTATGAACAGCAAAACGTATCCACAATGGACAGCATCAAAAAATACGGATTGGCAGGGCTCATGCTTTTGGGTTTGAACTCCCTCGCGCCCGCACAAACGGAGGCACCGCAGCCCGCGAGCTCGCATCCCATCAAGACAGAGTCGGTTCTTCGTGACAGCCCTTTCAACGGATTCCACTTCGGCTATACGGCGGAGGCGGAGATTGTACATCCTATAGAGTTGATTGACGTTACTACCGGCAAAGAAACCTACACACGGCCCCGATTGGGTGGACGCGTTGGATTGGAATTTTCCTATCACTTCGCAGATTATTTTGGGGTGTCTGCTGCTCTGGATCTTGGAATTCAAGGATTATCCATGGTAGGCCTTAAAGATTATTTCGGTGTCTCAATGCCTCTTAAGTTTGAATTTCATTATCCTCTCGCTGACAAATTATGGATAACGGCAAATGTTGGCACTCAGATTCGGATGCCTTGGAGAACTTTTCTCTATGGTTTTGATGGATCGAGAGGGAGTAATGAATCCAGTGATTATTCAGATGATTTTCAGCAAATAGGTTATCAAAACTATGTTTACAACAGAAACGTTTTTTATGCTGACATAATGACCGATGTTGGTGTGTATTTTCAATTACCCAGTCAGAATTACCTTCGTTTTTTGGTTGGATTGGATATTGCCACAACAGATTTTGCTCAAGGATATGTTAGCCATCACCAATATGATGGAAAGCAGTACATGTTTCAGCGAAACCACTACCTCTACTTCCAAATCGCCTATCTCCATGGTTTCAGCAAGCAGCGGGCCATCAAGCAGGCGCAGCCGCACTGGGCCACAGACAAATCTTTGTGTCGCCATGAGTTCCGGTTGGGGGTGAGCGACCACTTCGGTTTTCTTGGCCGATGGGCTCACCAATACACTACGCTCGATTATGGCGGAGAGCAGGTTCGCACCACTTCCACGGATTATCACTTCACGCCTGTGGTCTCGCTGGATTATCACTACCGCGCCGCCAAATGGTTTTGGTTGGGCCTTTCCACCAGTTATAGTTTCATGAAGGAAAAGCTCTATGTTGGAAATGTTGTTTCTCCTGATGCTTTTCATTGGGATTGTAAGGAGCACCATTTCTTGATTATGCCTTCGTTACGATTCTCCTACTTAAACCGTCCGCACGTGACGCTCTATTCCAGTGTTGCCGTGGGAGTACTCATCAACCGAGGCAACCGCTACTATGGCGATCTATCTACACTGCCAGAGTTCGCGCCGGCAGCATGGGGCTTCGTCCCGGCGGAGCTGCCTGATCACACCTCAGCAGGTTCCGCGTTCCAACTGACCGCCTTCGGGGTGAAAGCTGGCGCAAAACACTGGTTCGGCAGCTTCGAAGCGGGTGTCGGCATCAAGGGGATTGTCAATTTGGGTGTGGGCTACGAGTTTTAGTTTAAAGTTTCAGTAAAAAATTGATTTGGTTATGAAAATAAGATTTTATATTGCATTTGTTTTGGGCATTGCGGTTCTTTGCTTATGTCAGTGCCGCAAAACGCCGTTCTGTTATTCGGTTCCTCAAGATTTCTGGAATGACTATTTTCCCTACGAAAAAGAACAAACCGTGACTTTCTGCAATGAATTCGGAGAAACCAAAATATTCATTGTGAAAGACGTTTATGTGGACCTTGGCATCTACGAGCCTTTCACGGACGATGCGCATCCACTGCCACATTGTTCTTCTGGTGGCTCTGTGCTGCTTTCTGGTGGCGATGAGAACATTCGGCTCGGCTTCGACGTGGACGGCTATAGCTCCAACGTGTATGGATATGTTTATGAAAAGGGTGAATACGGCTACTATTACTTAGTCCAGTTCGACCAATTGGGAGGTGAAAATCCTGGAGCGAACTCGTGGTGGGTTAAATCTCAAGTTTTTACCAATCAACAATTTGGGAAAATCAAATCCTTGTATAAGATATATGGAAAATCGGTGGAATTTGAGAAGGAATCCTTTGGCGGTACTACTTATCCCAACCCATTCTGTTCGAGCAATATTGTTGACGTGAAATGCGAGAGAGGGAAGGGGCTGATCCAATTCCGGGACGATGTCAAAGGATGCACTTGGAAGTTGTCGGAGTGAGGTTTACGGTTTTTATATCTGCGGATCACGCGGATATGCACGGATATGCCAATGCGACAGCCTCGCTACAAGAACGGAACCATATAAGCCAAAAGCCAACAGCCAATTGCAAAAAAATATACCTTTGCATCCTCCAATTGTATATTGTAACATTATGGATTGCAAAGAGATACGTCACCAATTACACCGCATGGCCGAACCCTCCAACGAGGAAGTTCGGACTTCCGCATACATCCGTCAGCGACTGGAGCAGCTCCGGCCAAGCAAAATCGTCACGTTTCCGAAAGGAAACCACCTGCTGGCGGAGTTCGATTTCGGGGGCGGCGGGAAGACCATTTTGCTCCGTGCCGACATGGACGCCGTGCGGGTTAACGAGACACTGAATCTGCCGTATAAGTCTGAAACCGAGGGCGTTTCACACAAGTGCGGACACGACGGGCACAGCACGATCATGTTGCGCGTGGCGGAGATGCTGCACGAGAAACCGCTGCCGTCGGGAAAGGTGTTGCTGCTCTTCCAAGGGGCCGAAGAGACTGGCGAGGGGGCGCGGCAGATTCTCGACAGCGGGATCCTGCAATCTTACAACATCGATTGCGCTTACGCCCTGCATAACATCCCTGCCGAACCCGCGGGAACAATTATCTGCAAGACAGGGAGTTTCACCTGCTCCGTCATCAGCTGCGACATCGTGTTGACGGGCAAAACCGCCCATGCCGCGGAACCGTGGAACGCCGTGTCGCCATTCCCTGCCGCGCAACGGCTCACCGACTTCGTGCTCTCGCTGAACCAGCGGGATGTGCAGCGCGACGACTTCTGCGTGGCCACACTCATCGAGTTCCGGGTCGGCAGCCAAGCCTACGGGGTGGCCGCCGGCGACGGCGTACTTCGGTTTACCATCCGTACCCGCGAAGACGCTCACCTCCAGCAGATTATCTCCGAAATCGAAAGCAAATCGAAAGCCGAAGCAGCCTCCGATAACCTGCAATGCAATATCCGATGGTTAGAGTACTTCGCCGCCTCGAACAACCTGGAAAAGGCGGTCAATGCCATCAAGGAATGTGCTGACAATCTGAATCTTACCTATCAGGAAAAACCGATTCCTTTCTTCTGGGGCGAGGATTTCGGCCTCTTCACGCAACACTATCCAGGCGCGCTTTTCGGGTTGGGCTCCGGCACGTCGCAACCGCCTCTGCACCATCCCGACTTCGACTTTCCAGACGAAATTGTGGAAACAGGCTCGAAAATGTTCTACGCATTGGTCCGTAGGGGCGAATAATTATTCGCCCCTACATTCCCTTCCTCCCTTTTCATCGCCCTTTCATCGTTAATTCATCGTCTCATCGAAAAAAAATGTATCTTTGCCAGCTGTAAATTTTTGCGCCAAGATGTAGTAAAATAGTTTTCTAACCCATTAAAAGAAAGGAGGTTATCGTATGGTTGACACCATTAATTTCG
>Ga0310691_10004137_pt1 | contig 16613 bp, 12 predicted proteins | sample 176DNAGHGlowgp2_FD_203887 | JGI IMG/M metagenome (GOLD analysis project Ga0310691, IMG submission 203887) | Sheep rumen microbial communities from Palmerston North, Manawatu-Wanganui, New Zealand - 1766 DNA GHGlow gp2 (v2) (version 2) | ecosystem: Host-associated > Mammals > Digestive system >...
TTCCAAAATCTGCCCATGGAGCAGGTGAAAAACGAGGATGGCACGCCAATGGTTATTGATGTGCCTTATCCTGATCGTTTTGTACACGCCTATCTGTGGCGCGTAGCTGTTGGACGTATCAGCCTCTATCTGCTTGATACCGATAATGAACTTAACAGCGAATGGGATCGCTCTATTACTCACCAACTCTATGGTGGCGATAACGAGAACCGTCTCAAACAAGAGATTCTGCTCGGTATCGGTGGTGTGCTCGCGCTCAAGAAATTAGGTATTAAGAAAGACGTTTACCATTGCAACGAGGGTCACGCAGCTTTGATGGGCTTGCAACGACTTGTTTATTACGTGCAAGAGAAAGGTCTGTCTTTCGACGAAGCTAAAGAAATCGTTCGCGCAAGCGGTTTGTATACTTGCCATACTCCGGTTCCTGCTGGTCACGACTATTTCGAAGAAGGATTGTTCTACAAATATATGAACGAGTATCCTAAGAAATTAGGTATTGAGTGGGACGATTTGATTGGACTTGGCCGCCAGAATCCTGCAAATAAGGGCGAGAAATTCTCCATGTCTGTTTTTGCGCTCAACACTTGCCAAGAGGCAAACGGCGTATCATGGCTGCACGGCGAAGTAAGTAAGAAAATGTTCGCACCCGTTTGGCCGGGCTATTTCCCTGAAGAGCTGCACGTTGACTATGTAACCAACGGTGTGCACATGCCAACTTGGGCTGCTTCTGAATGGAAAGCTGTGTATAATGCGAAGTTCCCGAAAGGGTGGTGGAAAGACCAATCGAACCTCGAGATGTGGAAAGCTTACAACGATATTCCTGACGAGGAAATTTGGGCAACACGTATGGAACTCAAACAAAAGTTGATTGATTATATCCGCGTACAATTCCGTGAGGACTGGATGAAGAGCCAAGGTGATCCTGCTCGTATCGTTCGCGCTTTGGACGGCATGAATGCGAATACACTCATTATTGGTTTCGGACGTCGTTTCGCTACCTATAAACGTGCACACTTGCTCTTCACGGACCTGGAGCGCTTGGATAAATTGGTTAACAATCCTAATTATCCTGTTCAGTTCCTGTTTACAGGTAAAGCACACCCTGCTGATGGAGCAGGTCAGGGACTGATTAAACGTATTATCGAGATTAGCCGTATGCCACAGTTCCTCGGTAAGATTATCTTCTTGGAGAATTATGACATGCGTCTGGCTAAACGTCTCGTGAGTGGTGTCGATATCTGGTTGAATACGCCGACTCGTCCTCTCGAGGCTTCCGGTACTTCCGGCGAGAAAGCGCAAATGAACGGCGTACTGAACTTCTCCGTTAAAGACGGTTGGTGGTACGAAGGATACGTAGAAGGTGCTGGTTGGGCATTGACCGAGACTCGTACTTACGAGAACCAAGCTCACCAAGACCAATTGGATGCTGCTACTATCTACCAAATCCTTGAAAATAAAATCATTCCGCTCTATTACGCAAAGAACTCAAAAGGTTATAGCCCTGAATGGATTGAGTATATCAAGAAATCGGTTACCCACATTACTCCGCGCTTCACAACCAAGCGTATGATGGACGATTACTTCGAGAAATTCTACAATAAACTCGCGAAACGTCACGCGATGCTCGAAGCGGATAACTTCAAGAAAGCTAAGGAGATAGCAGCTTGGAAAGAGGATATCGCATCTAAGTGGGATAAGATTGAAGTAATCGACGCAGGCTATAGTGAAGTAGTTGATCAACCTAATGTGGGTGATACGCTTGGCTTCCAAGCAGTTATCGATATTAAGGATATCAAAGATAAGAACGGAATTGGCGTTGAGTTAGTCGCTATCCGCACTTCTCTGCACAATAACGATAAACTCTACGGAACCAAACCGCTTAAACTCGTTAAAACAGAAGGAAGCCGCTTGTACTTCGAACTGACATATCAACTCAACTATGCCGGCAGCATGAAGTTCGCTATGCGTATGTATCCGCAAAACGAGTTACTGCCGCACCGTATGGACTTCGCGTACGTCCGCTGGATGTAATAACCATTCTCCGAATAAACTCCCGCTAAGCGTTAGTTATTCGTTGGATATAAGTTAGATATTCGTTAGATATAAAGCCATGAACACCAAGACAATACTCATACTGCTCTTTGCTCTTGTGGCAGGAAGTATTAGTGCCCAAACTCTTTATGACAAAATGGGTGCCGTTCCAGCTGCCGTCTGCAAAGTAGCTCCGCTGCCCAAGGCAATGGCTGAGGCTAAAGCGAAATTGGACAAAGAAAAAGCGCAAAAACTGATTAAACAAGGTATGGCTGTGCCAAATGTGGATCCAAAAGTGCTGGCAAGTAAGCGTGTGTATTTGTTTGAAGGTGAACATGGCATCTATCGTATCAATATGCCGGTTCAAGGTCTGAAAATTGACCAACCGGTATATTCCCTTAAGAATTCTTCACATGGACAAGAAGGCGTGAAAAGCGGTACCGAGAAATTCAACGTGAAGAAAGACCGCATGTCCAGCGCTATCATTTCCGGTGGCAAACGCATCCAAATCGTGAACCGAAACGATAAGGAATGCAATATGGCGGACTTTACATTTGAAACCGATAACAAAGCCATCAAAATGGTTGGTAATGCTATCGAATTGCAAGTGCCAGTTCTCCATATCGCAGCCGGAATGTATCCCTCTGACTATAAAATCACTTGCTACCATATCCCTTCTAACTCGAAGTATATCTTCGACTTACACATGGATTGGCGCGATGAGCATTATGTCAGCGGAGCCGATGGCGCCTATTGCTTTGATCTTTTCCCAAGCGATACGTTCCCGGATTTAGCACTCATGTGCGATTTCAACAAAAGAGAACTCGAAGTGGTGCGCCTGCCGTTCACTTTTCATGGCGCTGGGCATGACGGAAGCAACGGACGTCGTGGCGTAAATGGCGCTAATGGAGTCAATGAAAGCGAATGGACCGATAGTGATGGAAAAAAACACCACGTAAAAGGTACATGCGGAAAACCCGGTGAAGACGGAAAACCCGGACAAGATGGTTCGCCTGGAGGAACATTCCTTATCTGCATGAGCAATGAATTGCTTAATGCCTATGGCTTAGATGCCGTAACTGCTACCATTGATGGCGGTAAAGGCGGCAAAGGTGGCAAAGGCGGTAAAGGCGGAACGCATGGTAATGGAAGCGGATGCTCCGGTAAAGCGGCCGACGGTAAAGACGGACGCGATGGTAATAACGGCAAACGAGGAGACTTCCTCTATGTGATTGCTGATGTTAATGAGTTTTATTTCCTAATTCCATAAGCCATGAAGAAACTGCTTTACATACTAATCATTTCTTTGTTCGTGGTGAATGGTTGGGCACAAACGAACAACATCAATAAACCATACTATCGTAATGCCCTTACGAGTATGATGATTTATCATCCGGAAGATGAATTCGGATACGATGTGTACAAAATATTTACACACTTGCCCGCGTTCGAGAAGTTTGACAATCATGACGTCGATTTGCGCGTTATCAACAATGAAGCAGTCAAAGGTGTGAAAGGTAAGGATGTCGGTTTTCATCGTCAAGAGTACGGCGGAAGTGTGGTTCTTACTGCTGCGGAAAAAGCAAAGAATGCCGAGGTGCTTACCAAACTACTTAACCAATCTCAAATGGGTAAACGAATGGTGGCTAAGTGGTTTGACCTGCAAGGAGAATCAATCGATTCAGCTCGATTCTCAACTCGCGTGCTTGAAAGCCGCACCAACTATAACGTAACCGTCTCTGAAGCTGTTATGGCACGCTATACGACTGAAGGTGTCAATGTGTTGCAAACAATTAGCAACGACCTGATTGAACACTCGTTCATTCTTGTCAGTGATATGACGTACTACACCGCCGAACAGCGCGCTGAAGTTGCTAAAAAAGTGCTTGGCGGAATAGGTGCATTTATTGACGGCGTATTTACCGGCTCTAATCTCGGTGATCATGCCGCTTTATTAGGAGAGGAGATCGCGGATAGTTTTACCGGTTTTAAGGTAATGACACATAGTTACCTCTTCCAATTGGAGTGGAACGATAGTATATCCAATATTTTCTATACGAAGTATTATACGCAAACACCTGATCCGGAGCGAATTAAAGCATTCCTGGCAGATAAATCACTTTTTAAGGTGAAGTATCTTGGCGTAGAATCGTCCGTGTATGAAAAAACACAAAAGAAAGGCGTATATAGTCGCACTGGCTTGCTCGAAATGATTACTCGTCGTTCAATTGATAGAAATATTGCCGAACTGCAGAGTAAATATGAGCCGTTCCGTATTAAAACTCCTGTAATGGGCGTTGAGTATAATAACAAAGGAAAATTACTTGGATATCGTGCGCTTGTAGGACAAAAAGAAGGTGTTGCCGAAGGACGTAAATACGAAGTCTTAGAAACGGTTATCAATGCTAAAGGAAAAGTTAATTATAACCGCGTGGCAACCATTAAACCTGTTAATAACCAGATTTGGGATAACCGATTTAATGCTTTGCTTGAAAATAATGTGGATGGCACTGAAGGTACACTCTTTACGCTTGTTGGTACGGCTACAAAGCAAATTCAACCAGGTATGTTGATTAGAGAACAAAAAACAAATTAATACACCCTAAATTAATTATACAATGAGAAAGATTCTTACTTTACTCGCAGTTATGCTCTGTATCTTTGGGGCTTCTGCACAACAGAAAAAAGCAGACAAACAAACTGCTCAATGGCGCTATGAAATTCAACCGGTAGTCGGCGAAGCAGCACAGGGCACAGCGCTCGTTCGTATTTGGACCTATTCCAAAAGTAACAAAGTAGCTGTTTCACAAGCTGCTAAAAATGCTGTGCATGGAATTATGTTCATGGGCTATCCTGCTTCCAACGACGGTACACGTATTGTTGGTCGCGAACCACTTATCGCTGATCCTGCGGTTGAAGAAGCTAAAGCTGATTATTTTGCTGAGTTCTTTAAAGAAGGTGGTGCTTACCAACGTTATGTATCTTTTGTCAATAACGGAGTGCCTGACCAAATTCTTAAAGTGAACAAAGAGTACAAAATCGGAATTACCGTTGTTGTGCTTATTGATCAATTGCGAGAGAGATTGGAAAAAGATGGCATCTTGGAAGAGACTACAAATGTACAAGGCAAAATGCCGACGGTTATGATTGTGCCAAGTAAGGTATATTGCAATAATCATAAATGCATGAAAACTTACAACAATCAAGGTGTAACCGAGTACATTCAAGATTTTGATAAAGCGCTCCTTAATAACGAGCTCAATCAGGCTATTACTGCTCTTAATGCTCGTTTGAACTCACGAGGCTTTGAGGTAAAGAACCTTGGTTCTGCTCTCGCAACTTTGAAAACAGAAAGTGCCGAGAATGCTGTAATGACTAGTATTGAAGGTGGCGCTTCAATCGCCGAAACCCCGATTGACGTATTACGTCGTGTTGCTCAAGCTGATATCTGGATTGAGATTAACTGGACGGAGAATGTTCTTAAAGGTGGTAGCGAGAAAACGCTCACGTTCTCTATGAGTGCAATTGATGCTTATACAGACTTCGTTGTTGGTGGTATTCCTCCAACTACAAGCCACAATTCGTTCAGTTCAAGTTTCAATATTGCACTTGCTATTGAGTCCGCTATTCAGGGACAGTTTGACCCGTTCTGCAACACGATGGTGGATTACTTCAAAGGACTTGCAGCTAAAGGTCGTGCAATCAAAGTGCGTGTTCTTTGCTGGGACGATTGGGATGGCAACCTTATGGAGGAATATGATGGTGACGAACTCAACGAGATTATTGAAGATTGGCTATCTGATAATACCGTTAAGGGTAAGTTCGGTGCCCCGAATATTAGTCCGTCTGGCAAATCTATGACGATTGAACAAGTTCGTATGCCATTGATGGATAATAAAGGGCGCGACAATGACCCACGTCGATGGGCGCGTGGTTTGAGAACTAAACTCAAAGATGATTATTCAATCCCTGCTAATATTTCTACCAAGGGATTAGGTGAGTTATTAATTGTAATTGGAAGTAAGTAATATGAGAACACGTCTTTTTATCGTAGCAGCGCTACTTTGTGCAGCAATCGGTTTGCGCGCACAACAAAACAATTCAGAGTTGTATGAGATTATTCCTCTTACTCCATATATCTCCGAAGAAACGAACCTCGCTCCTGAGGCAGAAGCTTTACTTCTTAATCGCATGCGTCAAGCTGCCCTTAAGCATGGCCTGAGTGCAATGGAGAATCAAGTTTACGTTCTTACAACATCGACCAATATCCTCGATAAACAACTCACTGGTACTGTTCCACAAAATTGGGTTGTGGAGGTAGAAGTCCACTTTTATATAGGTAATGGTGTGGATGGCACACTTTATGCTTCAACTGCAATCACTCGTAAAGGTGTTGGACCATCCGAAGAAAAAGCCTTTATTAATGCAATCAAGGCTATTTCGGCTAATGATAGAAAGTTCAAACCTTTCTTCGATCAAGGTAAAAAACGCATTATCAACGAACTTCTGGCGCAACCTGAGCCGCAACAACCAACCGAGGATCAACCACAACCGGATTATAACGTAACTAATTGGCAATAATTATGAAAGCAAAATCTATTGTTATTGTAGCACTCTGCGCTTTGTTTGTAGCTCCTGCTTTTGCGGGTGGTGATAAAGTAGTAGATAAGTCCGGCAAACAACCAAAGTGGGTTTACTCTTCAGGAGCTGACTATATTACTGTTGCAGCAGAAGCTAACGACTTGCAAACTGCTAAGGACAAGGCTATGGTTCAAGTTAAGAAACAAATTCTTAACTCCATCGCTGAGAGTGTGAAGTCCAATTCTACCATTAGCACGCAGGAGCGTGGTGTAAATGGTAAGTTTAGCGTTATAGAAGAGTACACTAACCTCGTTGAGACCGAAGGCGCTCTTATTCCGTTTCTCAGTGAAGTAAGTATTGCTAAGGCTGAAGAGTACTATTGGGAGAAAATCAAACGCGGAAAGGAATATTTCTTCCGCTATCATATTAAGTATCCTTTCAACCAGTTTGATTTAATGCGTATGTCGGACGAGTTCCTTACTAAAGAACGCGAGATAAACCAAAAGATGACAGAATTCAGTAAGGATAACTTTACTTCTTATACTTCCGTGGAGCAAATGACTCAGCGCTTACAAGAACTACGACTCTTCCGAGCTTCGCTTATGGAGCAAGACCCAAGACGTATCAACTGCCAGAATATTGAAAAAGTGTATAATGGTTACCTCAAATCCATTGCTATTCGTCTCATCTCTGTTAATAAGCAAGAACTTGTCTATGCTCCGTATTTTGGCGAAACACAGCTCACTACGACTTTGCAACCTAAACTCAATTCCAACTGCTTAGGTGATATGCAATTCGTTCCGCGTAACGGTAAATGTGTAGTTACATATGACTTCCATACTGCTTGTTATGACGGAGAGGAAAATTTCCTTGAGATTGTACTCAATATAGCTGGTAATAAAATTAAGAATACCTTTATTGTTAAATAAAGTTATATAATTAACCTCATTTATTAACTTAAATTTTTCCTATTATGAAAAAAGTACTGTTAATCATGGCTGCTGCACTTGTAATGGTAAGCTGCGGCTCCAAAAAAGCAACTCCTACCAAAGGTGAAGTTGAAGTAAACGTTCCTTGCAAAGAGTTCAAAACAGACAAAAAGACCATTCGTGCTAATGGTAATGCAATCTCTCCAAACATGCAAAACGCTACCGACAAGGCCTTAGCTGCCGCACGTCGTGAAATGGCTACCAGCGTTGAGTCTGTTGTTAAACGTGTTGTTGAAACATATGCTTCTTCTTATGATTTGGACAACGCTGCTGACTTCCGTAGCAAAATGCAAGACATGGCCCGCATCGTTACGAACCAAACACTCCGTGGATCTGTTCCTGTTTGTGACAAAATCACCAAAGTAGAGGACAAAGATGGTGTTATGTACCACGCTTATGTAGCTCTTGAACTCACTTCTAATGAGTACCTTGAGGCTCTTACTAAAGAGACCAACAAACGTATCTCTGACGACGAGAAACTTCGTACCGATTTCGAACTTGATAAGTTCAAAAAAGTATTTGAAGAGGAAATGGCTAACTTTGCTGAAGGAAAATAAACTTTTTCCACTTATAATAAAAGACGCGGCTTAAATAAGTCGCGTCTTTTATTGTCTATAAAAACTATAAGTTAACGTTTATAGTTCTCCCATTTAGTATTACGCATATCGCCGGACTTGAGGAACTCCTCATGCATTGCGAGTGCGCAAGATAGTGTGTGCGGTGTATGAGCCGTCTTGCTCATCTCCAAATACTCATTAAGTAACGGACGATATTGAGGATCTACGCAGTTATTGATAATCTCATGCGCACGTTGAATTGGGCTCTTGCCGCGTAAGTCAGCAATACCATGCTCTGTAATAATAATCTTAACAGAGTGCTCACTATGATCAAGATGACTAACCATAGGAACAAATGATGAAATAGCTCCACCTTTCGCGGTAGAAGGAGTGGTGTAAATAGAGATATAAGCATTACGCGTGAAGTCTCCGGAACCACCGATACCATTCATCATCTTTGTTCCACAAACGTGGGTGGAATTGATATTACCGTATATATCTGCTTCCAACGCGGTGTTGATGGTGATAAGACCAAGACGGCGTGCAACCTCTGGATTATTTGAGATTTCTTGAGGACGAAGTACAATCTTATCGCGGAAGAAATCAATATTATCCATGATATGTTGCAGCTTATCTGCTCCGATAGTCAGCGAACAACCGGAAGCAAACTTAATGCGCCCTTCGTCCATCAATCCTACAACAGAGTCTTGAATAACCTCAGTGTACATCTCGAATGGAGGAATATGCTTGTTCTCTCCCAAAGCGCCTAGTACAGCATTTGCTACGTTACCTACACCGGATTGGATCGGAAGGAAAGATGACGGAATACGACCGGCTTTCATTTCTGCTTCTAAGAACGCTGCAACGTTGGCACCAATCTTTTCTGTTGTTTCGTCCAGCGGAGTAAATTTACCCACCTCGTTTGGACGATTGGTCTTCACTACAGCTACTAACTTAGATGCCGGAATAGTGATGCAGTCGCTACCGATACGATCAGATACGTGGTAAACAGGTATTTCGCGACGTTGGGGAGGATCTGCAGGTTCGTAGATGTCGTGCATACCGCGCATTGTTGCGGGCATTGCTTCGTTAAGCTCTACAATAACCTTATCCGCCAAACGGCAGAATGTAGGCATATTACCTACACCGGCTGTCGGAACAATTTCAATCTTATCGCCCTTTTCAATAATCTCACATGCTTCGATAATAGCAAAGTTCGGCTTTGGCAAGAAACCATAGCGGATGTCCTGCGCGAGTTCACTCAGGTGCATGTCGAAATAATGTGCACCTTGTGCATTAAGCTCAGCGCGGAGATCCTTGTTTCCTTGGTACGGAGTACGGAACTCAATAGCATGAGCACGCGCAAGCGCACCATCGCAACTGTCACCAGTAGAAGCACCGGTGTACACACCAATCTTGAAGGGTTTGCCTTCGGCATGAAGTGCTTCCGCCTTATGTGCGATAGCAGTAGGCACGTCTTTAGGTGCACCTGCGGGGGTGAAACCACCCATGCCGCAGATATCACCATGATTGACTAATTGAGCCGCTTGATCAGCGGTCATAAACGGTAGTGCCATGATTATTGTGCCTTTCCGTCAGAACCGAGAACGTTGATGATTTTGTGCTTGTACAACTCCTCCATGAGGTCACGAGCTGGACCGCAATATTTACGCGGGTCAAACTCTGCAGGTTTCTCTGCTAACACTTTGCGAACTGCTGCTGTGAAAGCAAGACGAGAATCAGAGTCGATATTGATTTTGCAAACAGCACTCTTGGCAGCCTTGCGCAGTTGCTCCTCTGGAATACCAACTGCATCTGGCAATTTGCCACCATATTTATTAATCATGTCAACGTACTCTTGCGGAACAGATGATGAGCCGTGGAGAACAATTGGGAAACCAGGCAGTTTCTCCATTACTGCGTCCAAAACATCAAATGCCAATGGAGGAGGAACGAGACGACCTGTCTTCGGGTCGCGAGTGCATTGTTCAGGTTTGAACTTATAAGCACCATGGCTTGTTCCAATAGAGATAGCGAGAGAGTCGCAACCTGTACGGGTAGCAAAATCAATCACTTCTTCTGGTTTGGTGTAGTGGCTCTCTTCTGCTGCTACTTCATCTTCTACACCTGCGAGGACACCGAGCTCTGCTTCTACAGTTACATCGAACTGATGAGCATACTCTACGACTTTCTTTGTCAGAGCGATATTCTCTTCATAAGGAAGAGCTGAACCATCAATCATAACGGAGGAGAAACCGCTATCAATACATGATTTGCAGGTTTCGAAGCTATCACCATGATCAAGGTGAAGAACGATTTGAGGATTCTCCCAGCCAAGCTCTTTTGCATAAGCAACAGCTCCCTCTGCCAAATAGCGAAGAAGTGTACCATTTGCATAATTACGAGCACCTTTGGATACTTGGAGGATAACCGGCGACTTGGTTTCGGCAGCAGCCTTAACGATAGCTTGGAGTTGCTCCATGTTGTTGAAATTGAAAGCTGGGATAGCATAGCCACCCTTGATAGCCTTAGCAAACATCTCACGAGTGTTTACGAGGCCGAGATCTTTGTAGTTTACCATAAGTTTAAATTTTTAATTTGATATTATTTGTTTTTTTACTTGCAATAACAAAGTAGGTAATAAGCGCGATATAAGCCACTATTGCTACAACCTCAGCTCCTGCGGATTCTGCCCAATTAGTCAGATAGCACTCTACACCGCAGAACTTAACCAATGCCGAAATGACACCCATTAAGGCTCCACCTGCTATAAAGCCACTTGCAATGAGGGTCCCTTTTTGATTGGCTTCTTCACCTTTCTTGCTTACAAACCATGATACTGCGCCACCAACAAGTAATGGCGTATTAAGTGAAAGCGGAATGAACATTCCCAATGCGAATGGAAGAACAGGTACACCCATAAAATTGAGTATTAGAGCCAAAATCGCACCTGCAAAATAGAGCATCCATGGAGCTCCTTGGCCTGACATTAATGGCTCTATAACTGCCGCCATCGCGTTTGCTTGAGGAGCAACGAGAGCATTGTCTCCTACAAAACCATAAGTCTTATTCAGAATAATCATTACACCGCCAACTGTGGCTGCTGATACTAACGTGCCAAGGAATTTCCACGTCTCTTGTTTGGCGGGTGTTGTTCCAATCCAATAACCAATCTTCAAGTCTGTTATAAACCCACCAGCCATTGCCAATGCCGTGCAGACAACACCACCAATCACCATCGAACCAACCATGCCACTTGCTCCTTTCATACCGATTGCAACAAAAACTACAGAAGCAATAATAAGTGTCATAAGCGTCATTCCCGATACAGGGTTACTACCCACAATGGCTATCGCATTTGCAGCTACAGTTGTGAATAGGAAAGATATAATCACCACCACCACAAAAGCTACTATAGCTTGCACAAAACTATGAAGCACGCCTACCCAGAAAAATACAAGTGTAATAACAAGTGCTACGGCAATAGCAAGTAGCAAGAATTTCATGCTCAAATCTCGCTCTGTGCGCAATGAAGCTTGAGCAACGGCTTTTCCTTTACCACCTAACTCTTTGCCCGCCAGTCCGACAGCGGACTTGATAACTCCCCAGGACTTGACGATACCGATAAGCCCCGCCATAGCGATGGCACCAATACCGATATTACGTCCGTAGTTGGCATAGATAAGTTGCGGGTCAATAGCCTCCATTCCTGGCATTGAACCTACAAGTGGTAGAATTACCCACCATGTAAAGAACGAACCAGCGCAGATAATAGCTGCATATTTCAGACCAATGATGTAACCCAAACCCAATACAGCCGCTGACGTATTGATGGAGAAAACCAATTTGAGTTTTGTGGCAAGCATTTCTCCCCATCCAGTCATGCGAGTCGAGAGAGACTCTGTCCATAGCCCGAATGTAGAAACCACAAAGTCATACAATCCACCTATTCCTGCGGCCCAAAGAAGCGGTTTCGCCTGAGAACCACCTTGTTCTCCTGAAACAAGTACTTGTGTGGTCGCTGTGGCTTCTGGAAAAGGATACTCACCATGCTTCTCTTGAACGAAATACTTACGGAAAGGAATGAGAAAGAGTATACCTAAACATCCACCAAGCAAACTCGACATAAACACTTGCATAAAACTAACTGTTATCTCTGGATACTTGGCTTGCAATATATATAGCGCAGGAAGCGTAAAGATTGCGCCTGCTACAATCACTCCGGATGATGCTCCGATGGACTGAATAATCACATTCTCTCCTAGTGCATTCTTGCGACGTAGGGCAGTGGATAATCCTACCGCTATAATCGCAATCGGAATTGCTGCCTCAAAAACCTGACCAACTTTTAGTCCTAAGTATGCAGCTGCGGCTGAGAAAATAATGGCCATCACTACACCCAAAATAACGCTATAAGGCGTAATCTCTGGAATGGACTTGTCGGCTGGAAGAATAGGATTGTATTTTTCTCCCGGCTTCAGAGGACGGGACGCATTTTCGGGTAATTTGATTTGTTCTTGTGCCATAATTACGCAATTTATCTTTCGGCCTGCAAAGGTACAACTTTTTATTTAATTATGCAAATTTATAAATCGAATTTATAAAAGTATTTATTTTTTTGCGTATATTAAAGTTTTTTTGTACCTTTGCCGCGAAATTGGAATATTATGAAAAAACGGATAACTTTTATTATTTTTCTTGCGCTTGTTTCTGTCATGAGTCAAGCAGCAATTATCACGCTTATAAGTGGGAAGAAAGTACAAGGTGAAGTGCTAATCAATAATGCTGAAGTAGTTATTGTTCGGGATAATATGGGAGCACGTTTCCAATATCCTGCTTCCGAAGTAATATCGGTGGAGAACAATGTTGAGCAAACAACAGAAGAAGTGTCTGAAGTCGAAGAGAAAAAACCTCAAGGTAAAAAAGTAGCTTTCTTGCTTGGAATAGGCGAGGGTGTCGCATTCGTTCCTAATGAGCAAGTAGATAATATGCTTACAGGTGAACTGCTAATTGGTTCTCGCAATATCGGTAAAAAGTCAATTTTCCTCGGTGGAGGATTGAGTGTCAATACGTTCTTCAATATATCGGATAAAACAAATTATGTTTTTTTACCATTGCAGGTCGCTGTGAAAGTACCTTTTATCGAAGGCAAGCATAGCCCGTTTGTAGGTGCTAATTTAGGCTACGGATTTGGCGTGAGTAGAAATACCGTGGGCGGTCTCTTTACCAGTGCGGAAATTGGTTATCGCTACCTTGCTAACTCTCGTATCTCCTTATACGTTAGCGTACGCGCGCAATTCCAACAGGCTACGATTACTGCCAAAACAGTAATTGATGGAACAACATTTAATAATCAAGCAGGTCGTAATTTTGTTACGTTAGGTGCTCATTTCGGTTTTTCATTCTAATGAATTCACATTCCTCTGATAAGAAATTTGCAAAACAACAGCGCACACATCGCGTGAGTATTATGCTCAATGATAGCGAAATGCGTGCGCTGAATAAATTCTGCGATAATTATACGGTCAAGAATCGTAGCCGATTGATTCGCGAAACACTTATGCGAAGCATCTTAAAACGATTCGACTTAGATAATCCGACTCTTTTCGATTAATCTTACCAAATCGATACACGTTGATCTTCTGGTACAAACAACGGACTCTCTTCAGTTACGTTCCATGCTTCATACCATGCACCAATCTGAGGAAGTGCGCCGTTAACGCGCCAACGACCCAGGGAATGGGGATCGGATTTGGTGCGCTTAAGAATCTCTTCCGGCCGAATATTTCCTGCCCAAACATTGGCATAGGCAAGGAAGAAACGTTGGGCTGGCGTATATTCACTATCAGTCGTGGGTTGTGGCAACTTACGGAAGGCATTATACGATATCTGCAATCCACCGTGGTCGGCAATATTCTCACCTAACGTAAATGCACCATTAGCGTGTACGCCGGGAGCAACTTCTATACGATTGAAAGCCTCCTCCATAACTTTCGTGCGAGCATCGAAATTAGCTTTGTCTTCGGCTGTCCACCAGTTGTTTAGATTTCCTTCTTTATCAAATTGGCATCCTTGGTCATCAAAACCATGTGTCATCTCATGTCCGATTACAACACCGATTGCACCGTAGTTAAAAGCATCGTCGGCGGACATATCGAAGAATGGGTATTGCAAAATACCTGCAGGGAAACAAATCTCGTTGCTGGAAGGATTATAGTATGCATTCACCGTTTGAGGGAACATGTACCACTTTGCCTTATCCACTGGTTTATCCAAGAAACTCAAGCTATATTCCTGCTCAAACTTAGCTGCGCGTTGTACATTCTCGTAGTACGACAAACTCGGATCTACGTCTAATGCGGAATAATCGCGCCACTTATCGGGATAACCAATCTTAATAGTCATAGCATTCAGTTTCTCAATAGCTTTGGCTTTTGTCTCGTCTGACATCCATGTAAGATTTTCTATCCGGTCTTGGAACGAAGCCTGCAGATTATGCACAAGCTTAAGCATGCGTTCTTTATTCTCTTTCGGGAAGTATTTCTTTACATACATTTGGCCAACAGCTTCTCCTAACGTGCCTTCTACGATACCAACTGCGCGTTTCCACAAAGGACGAGGCTCTTCGCTACCGCTTAATACTTTACCATAAAAATCAAAGTTGGCCATGTAAATCTCATCGCTCAAATAGGATGCTGCTCCGTCAATGGCTTGCCATAAGAACAAAGTCTTAATATCTTCCAACGGCTCGTCTGCTAACATCTTACCGCATTCTTTGAGGTGGTTAATTTGACCAACGCTTAAACTATCTGTATGAATATTCATCGCGTTAAAGAATACGGTCCAATTGATTTCAGGAACAAGGTCTTGGAGTTGAGCCATGCTCATCTTGTTGTAGTTACGCACCGGATCGCGCAACTCAACATTGTTTAACGCAGCACCTGCAAGACGTTTTTCCAGACGCAATACTGTCTCTGCGCGTTGTTCACCATCTGCATATCCGAATAACTGAAACATCCGAGCAACGTGCTTTACGTATGCTTCGCGAATTGATTTGGTGCTTTCGTCATCATCGAAATAATAATCTTTCTCCCCCAAAGCATAGCCGGCTTGGTACTCGTTCAAGATATTCATTGCTGAGTTTCGTGCATCAGCTTCTACATACATCGCAAATAAACCATACTCCATCGCAGATCCTAAACGCTCACTCAACTCGTCACGAGAGGAGATTTGTTCAATGGATTGGAGAGTTTTACGCAGAGGCTCAATACCTTCCTTATTGCGGCGTGCTGTATCTAATGCCAGATTATAGAAATCACCTATTTTCTGCTCAACACTTCCTTGTTTATGCGTCGTCGAGGCTATATCGGTAATCAATCCATTCACCTGCTCCAAGTTACGAAGTCCCAATTCGTCAAATGTTCCAAAACGACTGTATTCCGGAGTTAATGGATGATTGGCCATCCAACCACCACATGCAAACTGATAAAAATCATTTTGCGCTATTGCAGTCGTGTCTAAATTCTCGGTATGAATACCGGTTGTAAGAGGTTTGTTGCAAGATACCATACTCATTGTAATCAATGCAATTGTTAAAAAATGAATTTTTCTCATAATATTTAAATTAGAATTTCCAGCTTACGCCTGCCAATCCGTTTATCAAATAGGACTGGTAACCATATAATACATGGTTGCGGCGACATATAATATTGTTCAGTTGTAAAAATATTGCCAAATGAGGTTTTGTGAATTCGTATTGCGCACCTAAATTCATATCTATCAGTGCCGGCAATTTATATTCACCATTCGTCGTGATAGCCCAACGACTACCTTCAAAATGGTTATCCGAATAGAGCGTCCAGTGCTCATCAATGCGACCGTCGATGCGCAAATCAATCTTCCAATCGGGACGATCGTAAACGCGACCTTTTGTCAAACTTATATCTTTCGCAATATCTTCCAAACGTGCTTTAGCTGCAATCTTTTGCAGTTTCCATGCAAAATAGTCGCCTGACAAGTGAATGGAGATAATATCGCGGTAGTGATAGAATAACTGACCTCCAATCTTAAAACGCTGATAATCGGACAGATAGTCCGCAAAAGTACCCGGCAATATATAATGCTTGTGCCCATATATATAAGGCTCCGTAAATGCCACATACGATTTACTATACATGAAGTATGCGTAACCGCCGTGCATTTCTAACAGTAAGTGTTTGTGTGGCTTGAGGTGGAATCCGACTTCGGCATCAATTGGAGTATAAGACGACACGCTGTGGGATGTCACGCAAGGGATAACCTCCATATAGCAGTTGTCTTGTAAATAACTCTGTAGCGATCCTAATCCAAATCGACCTTCCGCTTTGCCGTATATCGTTACCCACTTCGGTGCCAATTGGGCTTCAAAGCGTACTGCTGGAGATGGAGCAAAACTTACGTTCTTGTTGGATGAAAG
>Ga0310691_10004138_pt1 | contig 16605 bp, 3 predicted proteins | sample 176DNAGHGlowgp2_FD_203887 | JGI IMG/M metagenome (GOLD analysis project Ga0310691, IMG submission 203887) | Sheep rumen microbial communities from Palmerston North, Manawatu-Wanganui, New Zealand - 1766 DNA GHGlow gp2 (v2) (version 2) | ecosystem: Host-associated > Mammals > Digestive system >...
AATGGATTTCCATATCCTTTAGTAATATGAAAATTAGGATGATAAAAAATATATTCTTTATTTTTACCTTGTGTAGTATCTGGATAACAAGTAGTATCATTAAAAATTTCATAATTTTCTGGGTACTTCCATGGATACCATTTATACCAAATAAATACAGCTTCTGTGCTATTACCATCAGCAGCATTTATATCACCCATCTGACCGCCTTTAGCTTTAATAATACCATTAACACCAACTTCAGAATGAGATTCATGATCTGTAATCCAAAAATTCTCATGCTTTAAAATATAACGTTTTCCATCATCTTCAATATTTATATCTACTTTATCGGTATCTGTTCCAAAATGACCTGACGTTGCTGTAATGTCACCTTGAAGATGTACATCTGATGCATGTAGCTGCCCTTTATAATTTAATATAAATTGAGCGCCACCTACATCTCCTGACGAATCTTTGTGACCATATTCATCAATAGTTAATGAACCAGGATGGCCATCTGCATTTTTTATATATCCGTCTCCAGCCCACATAACAATAGTTTCATCTGATACATTGTTTGGATCACTAGGTACATAAATACCAAATGACTTACTAGGAGGAATACCTTGTTCAGGACCATTAGGAGTTAAGTTAGTATCATGTAAATTTTTATATTTGCTTTCTTCAATAGTATCAAGACTTTCTCCAACGGGTTTATATAAGAAATTTTTACTAAAATACCAACCAGCCAATCTTGACCAATTTCCTGGTAATGGATCAAGAATAATTTGATTTACTCCGCTTCTACCAAAAGAAGCTTTACCAGTTTCAGCATCAATAAATAAAGTCTGGAAAGTTCTATTTTCAACAGACATGTCTACATCTTTTTTAGGCTTACCATACCCAAACCCGAATAGTCCTATTTCAGATTTTGGTTTTACTTCACCGGTACCATTCTCATCAACATATCTAATATTCTGTCCCATTGACATGCCGATAAAATGGTTTTGATCATCTTTAACACCAGCAGATATTTTATTAGCAATTACGTAACTAAAATCACCATCATCATTCATCACAAGAGACTTGCCATCCCAAGCATTTAACTCAGGTGATTCATAACAATTACAATAGACATTAATAGGAATAAAAGCTTCCGCTTCATATTCCCCATGTCGAATATACAATCTTACCCAAGAATTGAATAAGTCTTGTTGAACTAAACTTTCATAAGTAGCAAGAGGAACAAATTGCATACTCTGCCAATATGAATTAACATCAACTTCTTCCCACCATGCGGGGATAAAGCTATTTGCTTCATAAGTTACTTTTTCACCATTACCATATTCAACAACATTCTGTAAACCTAATTTATGATTATTAATACATTTATAACAGTGACCATTATACATACACATTTGACCAATATTAATAACGTCTTTATTTGGTTCTGCTTGTGTAGCAATAAAGCTATCAAACGTTGGAAGATGTTCCATATCTACATTTAAAGGATTCACTTGAATACCAGGTGAACTACTCCACTCAATTGTGCTTGTTCCTGCTATTCTACCTTGTATAACTTCATAAGTAATATCCTTACCATCTTTATCAAATAAATAAAATTTAAAAGGATCTCCACTATAATAAGGATTTTTACCATCACTATTATATACAACCTGATCAAATCCACCAACTAAAACAATATGGCGGGCGGGGTCTACATACTCCATAGAACCACTACCATAGTAATCCCAGTTAATATAGTAATAAGGTAATGGACAATAAGCAAATGTGCTAATTTCTTGCTTACTTGGGTTTGTTGGATCTTCGTCTTCATTATCATTATTGTTATCTCTGTACATTTTTGCATTAACAGAGATAATATTATTACCGATAAATGTTCCACTAATTGTAGTATTATCTGCGCCCGCTTCTGTATATGGATGTGGAGAAGGTCTTTCCGCCTTACCTTCACTTACATAAATAATACTTGCATTAATACTTTGACCAACAGTAGTATTTAATTGAATGTTTGGCTTATATTTATAATGTTGATTGTTTAATAAATGCCATTCAGTATTATTATATCCTGTTGCTCCATCTGGTACACTCCATTGTGCGTCATTAAGTGTTTGATCTCCTTCTGAACTTTGAGACCATCTAGCTTGAAATGTAGCGGCTGTGCTTGGATTAATACCAGCTCCATTATTATAAGGTTGCTGAGCTATACATAAATTAACATATTTACCATCTAATAATGAACAAGGTGTATCGCTTCCCGCACTTGCATAACTTTTAGTAGCAAATAAATAAGGCTTACTAAGATGGCGTTCATCAGGACTATAATATCTAACATTTGTGTCATAAGTATCAGTTCGACGAACAACTTGAGTATTAAAATTACAATATTTAGCTTGTGATAAAACATTATTTTTATAATTATTATAAACACCACTATAAATACTTAATGTCTTATTTGTACCATTAGTACCTAAATCACCTTGTTTAGCAAAAGTAAAGTTAGTAGAACCAAAAATATATGACCCATTATAATTTAATTGTAATTCAACATTACTTGAATTAACATAATTATTATTATAATTTTCTCTTAATTTATAATAAAAATAACTTTCTCCACTTAACTCCCACATATGAGTAGTATCAAAATCATCAGCCTTTACCGCATACTTAGGATTATTAGGAATACCATCATTTACAGTTGCGGGAGCGTCTACTGGTTTTTGATAATTTGTAATAATAAGAGAATAGTTACTATCATGGAATTTCCATACAGGTTTTAATTCAGCCAAATCTATATCTGGATACATATCAGGTGCGGTACTATCGTATAATATCTCACCTTCCTTATTACGAAGAACAAAGCTCAATGGCTGAATTGCAATCTTTTGAATTGCATTATCTGATGTAGGAGATATACCTCTTTCATCATACATAAAATTTTGTTGACCATTAGTGATTTCAAGACCATAATCTAATGAAGTTCCAGCTTCATTAACTAAAGTAATAGTTTGACTACCAAGTCCAAAAGTACCTAAGTTATCAGTTATAATAGCAGAAACCTCATAAACTGCTTGAGACCCTATTTTAGCTGCGGGGATCTTGTATATGGTATTATAGACCTCGGGTCTGGATCCAGAACCCGAATCCCGCGGACTAATATCCTTGACTTGTGCATTCACATAGTCTTGTTCCCCGCCAGGCAAATACTCCGCAGTAACATCACTAGGACCAAGAATATAATAACCTAAGTCATTAACATAATCAGCTTGAAATAGATTATCTATATTCACCATCTTTTTTTCAATAATACCATCTCTACGCTCTTCGCATCGTTGAACATAAGTTGCCCAGCCTGTAGGTCGTTGATCTTCAGATAAGCCATTGTAATAATCAGCACGATCTTTATAATAATTATATCGTTCCATGCAGCATGCTAAATTATCATCTGTTTCTAAATAAGGATCAATCTCATCATCATCGAGATACTCATTATCTTGATTTACAATTTGACCACTTACAGTTTTAGTTGGTGACCATTCTGGATCAGTTAATAAGATTTGTGAAGGATTCGTAAGAGGTAACTTAGTGGTAATACCATTTTTATATTCTGTCCATTGATATTCTATTTTAGGATTAGATGTACTTAATACTTTACTATTATTAGGAGCATCTCCATGATCATCATAAAATACACCTGCCGCAATAGTAAAGTAACCTAAACCATTATAATGTACGGTTTGATTATCTTGCGCGCCAACTAATAAATAATATCCATCAGGATTTGTTAAAATAGTAATTTGAGATTTATAATCTGTGCCACCATGTGTAACTACACATATAATCTCTGTTGCTTTTGCTCGACAAATTGCTTTAGATATAATAATCTCTTTAAGATTAGTTACAAAAGACAACTTATCGCTAGTTAAAGAGTCAGTTTCTTGTGGATTTAAAGTTTTTGTGCTATTAGTTTTCAACTCCTGAATACTAACTTCATCAGACTCTTTTAATGTACTTGAATTAAAACAATACCAACCTTGACCAAGATGTTCACAATAGTGAGGATTACTAACACTATCTACTGTAGCATCACGTTTACCCCAGTAATATTCTAATCCATCATCTTTTACTTCATTACCATATTCATATAGAGTAGCAACAAGCGGAAGCACACCTGATACATCATCAAAAATAAACCCTTCTGGTCCATCAATATTAACTCTATAAGCATCATCAGAAGAATCATATAATTTTATTGCAGATTGAATACTAATATCATCTACACGAATATCATAAAACAATTCTTCTGCACTTGGCGGATTCTCTTCTGTTGGAAAAAGTCTTACAAATCCAGAAACTTCTCTAATTTCAATCATCTTACCAAGATCTTCACTAATCTCCCAATAAGCGGTTTGTGGTACAAATTGACTAAAATTAAATGGAGAACCAGACATTGTAAAAGTATTAATTTCATACACTTCATCACGGTATCCTTTGTCATCTTCATATCTAATTATAACTCGAATACCATAATCACCATTACTTGCTTTTCTTGCTTCTGAAAAGTTTGTTTTAAATCTAACTCCTAATTTAAAAAATTCAGATTGTTTTAATCCTTGAAAAGCCGTATTGTCAATACTATAACAATTTCCAGTTTCCCCAGCACGGTAATAATATTTAACATATTCTTTATTATCTTTACTCCAATAGCTAGATAAATCAAGATCATGGTCACCATGATGATGATATACTAAAATATTTTTACCTTGCGCTTTATATTTTTGATCATCTTCAAGATTTGTTAAATACATTTTATCACTGCTTGAAGTTGATGCAGAACCTGTAATAAACAATTTTTGTTTAAAATTTCCTTGAGGAACTAAAACAAATACACTACTGCCATCTGAATAAATATAATCTTTATTCTGACCATAAGCGGTATAATATCCATTTTGATATTTAATGCGGTATTGACCGCTTGTTTTATCTATACAGTATTGAATAGTTGCTAAAATAGTGCGATCATAATTTCCTTGTGACACAGACTTTTCTGCGGTCTTGGATATGACATTAGTTAAGATGTCCTTGACTTGCTTTGAGTTAAGTTTCTGTGTACTCATTTTAGCAAACCTCCTTTTCTCTCTTGATATGGTATATAAAAATTGTTAAATTTTATTTTAACAAGTTTGTCCAAAAAATTATGCGGGAAGTGCTTAAAATGTAGCACTTCCCGCCTGTTTTTAATACATTGAATTTGCATGAGGAGCAACAGAATAAGAATTTTGTAAACCGTAGTTTTCAAGTTCAAGTAGAGCTTGATAAATCTCATCTGCATCATGTACTCCACTAAAGTCAGCATTAACAACCATTGTCTTAGATTCATTATTAGTAGCAGCTGCCGCAAGACCAGAGATACCAGAATTGATACCTGATAAGGCGGATGCTGTATTAGTAGATGAATTGATTAATGATTGTGCAATTACACTGTATGGGATTGAACGAAGAATTTGGACTGCGGAAAGCATGTTCTTCGTATCATTCTCATTAAGGACAAGTTCTTTTTGATGTAATAATGCCCAACGACCTGAATCATCTCCCCAAGAACCCGTGTAACCACCAGAACGTAATGTCCAATAATCTCCTGGAAATGGTACAGATCCTCTCTTATGCATTTGACGACCTTTTAACATTGGAAAATTAGTACCATTTTTAGCTTTTTTAATACTGCTATAATTTTGAGCATTTCTAATAGTTTTTAAAGCTGCATCATTAATAGATGACCAATTTTGAATCATATTACCCATATAATTATAAACTTGCATTTCTGCAGTTTTATAAGGATAATCTTGTACTATAACAAATGGACGTTGATCTTCTTTTACTGTTGTAGTTGTTGTTGAAGGATTTCCTCCATTAGGATTAGTTCCACCTGAAGGGGAAGTTCCATTAGATGTATTATTACTTGTATTAGGTGAAACTGTATTATAAGTAATTTTAGGAGCATCTCCCGCAGAAGGAGTTTCTAATTTAGGACTAGGCATATCGGTAATTAATTGTGATAATGTTTTAATTTCTTTTTCTACTAAACCTAATTCACCAACTGCTGCTTCTCTAAACGTCCTATAAGCTGTTGCTCCTTCTTCTAAATTCTTCCATTGATTTTCTAATTCTTCATTAATATTACTTAACTTATCAAATAAATTTTTATCTGTTAAACTATTTAGTTTAGCTAAAACAGGATCAATATTATTATTTTTTAAATTATTATAATTAACACCAGCTGCACTTAAAGCTGTTGCTGTTTTAGATTTAAAAGTCTCTTGAGTAGCATCTAAATCTTCAATAGCTTTTTTAACAGCTCCAATAAAACTTTGCTCACCACCACCAGCCCATTGATCAACTAATTGACGTACAGTAGTCTTAGATTGTTCTAATGTAGTATCATCAACTTGTTTAAAGTATAACTGAGTACCATTATACATATCACGCTTATTCTTTTCTGCTTCCGTCATAGCCCATTTCAAATATTCAGCGTTTTGATTATATAACTCTTTATACTTATTTAGTCTTTCAATATCACCAGCAGATTCTGCATCTTTAATTTGTTTTGCATATTCTAACTGTTGCTTTTGAATAGAAATAATATCATTAGATAATTCTTGGTATCTTTTCTTTACAAGAGAATACCATTCTTTCTTTGCGGTAAGTAATCCATTTTCAGCTTCTTCAATAGCATTTTCATCTGCTACATATTGATAATTATAATTACCTTGTGTATCACGACGCAGACGCATTTTGCTCTTATTAGCCTGAGCATCTTGTAATGCTAACTCTTGCTTAAGAATTTCTAATCTTGCTCTTGATTCCTCAATATCATAAGAAGTTAATCTTTCTTTCTCATTAAGCTGTTTTAATTCTTCTTCACGGAATTGATTTAATTTCTGCTGATTTGCCGCAGATAAACCAATAGCATCAGCAGCTTCATCAAGTTGATGAGTATATTCCTCCATATTAATATAACGTTCAACGTTATCATAATATTTATCAGCCTCATCATTTATAAGCTTCCATTCTTCTTCAACAAGATCAAGACCAATCCCGTCAGACATCGCTTTATCTAAAGTATCAAGGATTTTAGCATTGGTATTTTCTGTTTGTTCTTTAATACTTTGAAGAGTGTTTTCAAGAGTAGAATCTAACTGCTCAGTAATTTTAAGATATTCATTAACAGAACTTTCATATGCTTTTTCTGCCTCTTCTCTTTCAAAAGTACCTTCAGCATATTGATCCATAAGAGCTTTATACTCATTCATTTTTTGTTCTGCAATATCTTTAGATTTATTTAATGTATCTAATAATTGAAGATTATTTTCATACTGATTTTCATATTGCATATCAAGAGCATCATATGCTTTTTCACCTTCAACTAATTTAATCAATTCGATATTATGATCAATATGTTTACCAATAGACTCAAATCTTTCAACTTGTTTATCAATAAGCTCCCAACCATGTTCAAGTAATTTGATATAATTTTCACCAATATCATCTAAATTTTCTTTAGCTTCTTTTAAAGTTTCTTTTAGTTTTTCACGATATTTTTCAAGATTTTCTTTTGCCAGTTTAATATTATCACCGAATAATCCATCTTCTCCTGCGGAAGCTATTGTTTTATCTACTTCAGCTAGTTCTTTCTGAATATGAGTTAAAAGAGCTTCACCAGTACTACCTTCAAATCCACTATTTACACCAATTAAGGTATCAAGCTGTTTCATATCAGCAGCAATTTGACCAGCGAAATCAGTATCTTTTACATCTTCAACGACTTCTTTCCAGAAATCATTCCATTCCTTTTCCGCGTCTTTAAGTTCAAGATGTAAATCTACTTCTGCATTAAATATCTCTACTTCATTTTCAATTTCTGCATAATGTTGTTCAAGTCTTTGACTATATACATCATCAGCTTCCTTACGAAGAGCTTCATATTCTTCTATTCTCTTTTCAACTGCTTTAATGCGATTTTCACTTGTCTCAAGATTTGCTTTATCTGCTTCTTGTTCCGCGGCAGTCATATTATTATGAGCATCAATTAATTTATTGTGTTCAGCATAAAGCTCATTTAGATATTCTTCCGCATTTAATATAATCGCTCCATCATCTGAAAATTGTAAACCTTCATCTTCAAGTTGTTTGCGGCGGGTTGCAAGATCATCTATTTGAAGTTGATTTTTCTTTTCGAGTAATGTAGTTTGCTGTTTAAGTAATTCATTTTGTTGCTCAAGAGTTTTCTTATAATTAGCACCCCATTGATGAGAATTAATTTTATCTATATTATTAAGTTGAGACTCAATTTGTTCTAACTCTTGATTAACTACTCGATATATATCTTCTTCGCGTTCAAGATATTCAAGTTTTTCAGGTTCTTTGCTACCACCGCTACTTTTACTACCTTTTCCAGAATCAGTTTTTTGACCAGCAGCACGATTTTTCTTAACAGACTCATCCAATTTGGCGCCGGCTGCAGCAATCATTCCATCGATATCATTAATTTCTTTACCTAATGCTTCAGAGGCATTTTGTAAATTAGCAATTTGACTATTGATTTGATTTATATCAGTATCTTTAGTAACCCTTTTTATTCCTTCTGCAGCTTTAGCTTCTGAACTAACTCCACCCTTGCCCTGCCATGTGAAACTAAAATTTGATTTAGATTTAAAACCGCTCACTGCTTGAGGAATTCCATCTGGACCTTTAGCTACTTCTTGAGCATTTCTAATAGCATTTTGAGCAAATGTAAAAGCTGCTTGACTTGCGTATTCGTAAGATTTAGTCCAGTTATCTGCTGAAATTTCAGCATTTGCCGCAGAATTTTCAGCAACAGCTTTGTCATTATCTATTTCTGTTTTTGCAACAATTTCACTATTAAGAGCTTTTAATTCATCCATTTGCGCATCAAAGTCGGTTACAGTTTGTTCTGTAACCATACCTTTATTAGCTGCTTTTTGGAGAATTGTTATCATAGTATCATAAATATTACGCTTATTCTGTAAATAAGTTTTATCATTATTTAATTTAGTAACTAATTCTTCTGTACTTAAAGCTTCTTGTTGAGTGGCTGCGTTCATAGCTGATTGTACTATTTCTTCATTTAATTTAATAGTACCATCGCCTAAGTATTCAATTTCTTGAAGAATTCCTGGAAAAGCATTATTTAATTCACGAATATCATCTGCCGCAACAATAAAATCTTCACCAATCTTACTTGCTAAATCATCAGCTTGTTTCATACTATCAACAAGTTGAGTAAAATCTCTTTCAGCATCTGAATGTACTTCAACATTAATTGCATAATCAGCATCTAATAATTCATCTATTGCTTCAATAAAATCTTCTGTCTCTGGAACAATTTCGACTTCTAATTGTTCATAAGGATTTTCAGCACCTTCTGAAGTTAATTCATGAGTTATATTATGAATTTTCTTTCCTGCTTCTTCAACTTTTTTATTTAAATTAGTAAATTCAATTTTATCTAAGGCTTCTTGTATTTTATAAGTAGCTTGCGCCCAATGCTCTGTTCCAATAAGTGTTGTATCAAAAAATGTCTCAACTTCATTAGTTAATTCTGGATAATAATGCTTTAATAAATCAAGATAATCTATCATCTTTGCATAAGCACTATCATCTCCAGTTTCAATATTTCCTGAAATAGCTGAAGAAATAATTGTGCCTAAATTATCTGACATACTACCGGCTTTTGATTGAAAATCATCAAAACCTGCATTTAATGATGCTTCTATAGCTTTTTCAACTGCATCTTTGCCTTGTTTAATAATTTCTTCATCAGATAAACCAGCAAATAAAATCTTATACCAATCTTCTGAGCTTACTAAGCTAATTTGACTTGCAGTAAACCCTTCGTTTAATAAATCTTGTTGTAATTTTTCAGCTCTTTTATATCCTTCAGTATCTTCTAATCTTTTATCTTCAGGAACATGAGATTTATATCCCCAATTATTTATCATATTAGCTATATTATTTTCTTCTCTAGCTAATTCTTTCGCTGCTTTACTAGTTGATGTTAATAAATAATTCTTCCAAGCTTCAATTTTTTCTTCTTCTGTTAAAGATGAATTTTCTAATTCTTTAATAAATATATCTTTTTGTTTTCTTAAACCTTCTACTGTGTCTTGTAAATTTAATTCTGCTGAAGTAATAGCTGCTTTAATTTCATCTTCTTTAATGCCTGCCTCAGCTTCTTTTATTACTTTAGATCCTTCTGATTTTTGATATTTATTATACATATCTTGAATAGCACTATATAAATCAGAATCATCTTGATATTTTTCTTGTATTTTAAATATTTTTTGAAGCTGTTCAATTCCTTTTTCATTAGGTGTTAAAGTAAATTCTGCAACAGATAATCCTTCTCCATAATCTCTACTAATATTAACACCTATTTTTTCTAATTCTTCTAAATATTGAGATGAAGCATCATCTAAATGAAAAGTTGCATTAAAAGATAGGTTTCCTTCTTTATCTAATTGAGTAATAGATCCACTACCTTTATCCATATCAACAAGAGTTTGTTTAAATCCTTCTTCTCTATTAGATAAATGAATTTGTTTTTCTTTATCTGCTAATTTAGCATAATATAAGTCTAATTGTTTTTGAGCTTCTTTCCAACTATCCGCTTGATTTAAGATAGCTTGAGTAGTATCATCTATAACTCCAATATAATCAAGTTTTTTATCATTTAATTCTTGAATACTAATTTTACCTTGTTTATATTGTTCAATTAAATCTTGTAATCCTTCTGACTCTTGTTTCTGTTTATCGATAGCTTCTTGTTTTTCATTATTAGCTTCAATAGCTGCTTGAGCAGTTTCTTTAATACTATCTCGCATTTCATTATAACGACTTATTGAAGTAGTTATAGCCGCTGTTAAAGCAATAATAGCTACTGTTCCAGCAAGAAGATAAGGATTAAGAGTTTTTTGAAGCATTATTTGTTTAAGCTTAGCTTTATTCTCTGCATTTGTTGCGGCAGCTTCTGAATATTCAACCCCAATTAATTTAAGCCCTGCAGCTGTTAATTTACCATCTTGTAACACAAGATTCTTTTTTAATAAAATTTGCTCTATATTAACAATTTTCATTGCATTCATAGTTGCATTTAAAGCTTTATATCCACTTATTAAACGCGCTCCTGATGAAAGCAACATAGCAATACCCATACCAGCACTACTTAAAAATTGAGTAATTTTTTCTCCAGCAGATAAACTTGAATCTCCTAATACATCAAACCCATTTTTTAAACTATTAATACTACCTGCAAATTGACCAACTGCACCAATAGTATTAACAATACTATTGGTAAATTGTTGCATATTAGCTTGTTTTAAAAATTCAGCTAATTGTTTAGAAGGAGCATCCCAATTAAGATCATTACCTGCAGCCACCATTTGTCTTAATGCTTGGATAGCTTGTTTTGCAGAAGGTTCTACTCCCTGCATAGCTTCTTCTAATTTTTTTACTCCATTAATAAAAGCATCAGGAGAATTTGTTGTTTGAATTTGAGTTAATGCTTTTTCAATTTCATTTAATTTAGATGGCTCAACATTTTTAAATATACCTTCTTTATTTAATGCTTTAAATTTATTTAAAGCAGACCCAGCAGAATTTTGTATAGTATTCATATTTTTAATAAAATGATTACTATTTGATTCTGCTTTTATAGCCATCTTAGAAAATATATTTAACTGCTTATTAAAATTTTTTAATTTGACTTCTGATTTATCTAAAGATTGTTCTATTCCCTTTATTGCAACTGTACTTTTACTTTCTCTAAAGTCAAAATTATTATAAGATTGATAAGTAGTTTTACCATTTCCTAAATTAACACGAATATTTTTATTAGAACCCTGAACAGCTTTAATATAATCATTAACAGCAACAGCGCTGTCTTTCCATTCTTGTTCTAGTTGTGCAGCATCGCCAACTTGTTGAGCAAGAGCATTAGCTGTATTAATTTGTTCATTAGACAATACACTATAATATTGACTAACTGCTTGTTGAGCATCAACTAATGCTTTAACAGCAGGATTTTCTGTATATTGTTGAGTATTTTTAAATAATTGAATATTATCTAATTGCGCTTGTAATTGTGCAGCATTTTCTTTAACTCTTGAAAAATGAGAAATTATATTAAGAATTCCTTGACTCAACTGTTTACTAAATACTCTAGTTAATGTACTACTAAGTAATAAAAGAGCATTTCTACCGCCGCCAATTCCATCAATAAAATTAGTTAATAATTTAACAATTCCAGTAATTACATCAGTAAAACTGTTAATCGTTTTAGAATCTAATATAGAATCATAAAAATCTTCCCATTGAGTCTTTAACTGCTGTAAATGAGCCTCAGTAGAGTCCATGTATATATCTTGCTGTTTTTGAAGTTCTCCAGTAGCATTACGAGAAGTTTCAATAGCATTAGTGTACATATCCCAGTTACTAAATAAAGCGACTAAGTTATTATACTGACGTTTACCCGCCATTAACTGAGCAATAGCAGCTTGTTGAGCAGAAGTCCATGTATCCCATTTTGCAGCAACTTCTTCAATAACAGTACCAAGATCTCTTAATTCACCTTCTGAATCAAGAACTTCAATACCAAGTTTTTGTAAACCACCTGATACATCACCAAGACCTAAACCATCTTCATCTGATTCACCAAGTTTTAAGTCAGAAATACGTGCATAAATAGTCTTTAATGCAGTGCCGACTGATTCAGGAGCTTGACGAGTTACAGATACAATAGTAGAAATCTGAGCAGTTAACTGATCAATATCAACACCTAAATTACTAGCGGCAGAAGCTACTTTTGACATACCTGTTGATAATTCTTCAAGGTTAGATGCACTTATTGCGGCAACCGCTGCTAATTTATCAACATACTCTTCAGTTTGTTCAGCTCCTACTCTAAAACCATTCCAAACTGCAGTCAACTGTTCAGAAACAGTCTTAGTAGCTTGTCCAGTAACGTTAGCAGCTTTTAAAGTAGTTTCAGCACGAGCCTTAACTTCTTCATCACTTAAACCTTGCTGATAGTAAATTAAAGCAGCTTCAGTATAGTCTGTAGTAGCTTTACCTAAAGCTTTTGCAGCATCATTTGCTCGCTGACCAAAAACTTCCATTTCATCAGCAGACTTTTTAGTAACTATACGGATATCATTTAAAGAGCTATCTAAATGTTCAACATAACCAACTGCCTGTTGAACTGCTCCAACAAATCTATTTATTAAACTTGATGAAAATGTCCACTTTAATGTATTTATTAAAGTAGTTCCCATTTTATTTAAAAAAGTATTTGTGTTTTTTAATTGCATATTCGTAGTTAAAGCAGACTTAGTCATTTGATAAAAAGCATCTTGACCTTTTTGTCCTAATAAACTAAAACTTTTAGAAAGTTTATCTGCTCCAATTTGATTTAATGCAACATTTAATTTTTGTAAATTCATTAAACCTGTAGTAGGATTAAAAGCATCATTAAATGCAGTCTGCACAGCTTTTAAATCTTGTTTTATTCCATATAAAGCTTTTTGTGCATCTGTTCTAGCGTCTTTAAATACTCCAGGATTTAATTTCATTAATTCTGTAGGAGTAGTTTTTGCTAAAGCATTTAATTGAGTTTGTAAATCTTTTAATCCACTTTTATCCACATTAAAACCAATAGTGTAATCTATTCTCCCACCATTAGCCATATCCTTGTACCTCCTTTATCGAAATACGTTTTTTATTTTGCGCAAAATAAAAAAATGCTCTTATTATATACCATAATAAGAGCATCATATTTAAGAACTTTTGTCCTTCTTTTATTCAGATTTTATCTTCTCTAACAATTCAGGCGAAATATTTTTTAACTCATTCTGTAGCTGTTCTATATAAGCGGGAAGCTGCTCAGCTACTCGATTAAGCCATCCAATAAATCCAGATCTAGCATCAGCTAATCCATGAGCATAATTATAATCCCAATAATCAGGAAGCACTTCTATAATCTTTTCAAGCAATCCCGCATTTTGTAATTCATCATAAATTTTAATAGGATCTGCTTTTTCTTCATCTGTAAATTCAATACTTGTACAATATATAATTGCAAATACATCCGCATATGCTTCCACTTTAACATCATTTACATGATCATCTTCCCATGCTTCTTGAACCGCTAACTGCATGATTTGTGTTCTATCTTCTACTGATAAATAAGGTTTTACTTTAAAAGTAAGCTTACCTATTGTAATTTCTTTTTCCTCTAATGGAGGATTATTTTCAATGAGTTCTTTAAAACTACACATAATTTTGTTTCTCCTTTTTTTTCTCTTTTTTATATTATATAAAAAATTTTGAAAAATGTCAAGTTTTAGTTCTAAATACGTTATACATTACCTCTATTTGAATTTGATGTATTCGAATTAATATACTTCTAATACGCTGCACAGGACTTATATTCTTTTTATTTTCATTTACCAAATCTAATTTACCAATATCAAATTTTTGAACAATATTATTACTATTTAATAATATATCTAATGTTCGTTGTATTTTAAATCTTCCACTTTTTCTATCAATATAAACAAAAATATTAGCATTAGCAGCATCTCTCTTAAAAGGATTTCCTGATACTAAAGCTTCATAGGCAATTTCTTGTTTTAAAATTTCATCTGCTGAATCTTGATCAGGGATACTGCCTAATGCAGTGTGCATATTTAACCAATGCGTACCAAAATCTGGCGGTATTTCATATTTATCACCATAAGCATTTAAATAAGTTAAGACAGAAAAAAGAGTAACATCTTGCAAATGCAAGTCTCCTACATCTCCATATAAATTTTTAGCATATAAGCTACTAACAGTTTTAATAGAAGCTAATGCTTTTGTTTCATCTCCAACCATAATTTGTACATCTACTTTATCTTTAGTAGATCCTAATGAATAAGAATTACCTATTTCATCAGTTGATAAAATTTTATCATCTCCTCTAGATAAATCTAATGCAACTAATTCTTTATCAATTAAAATGCGACTTCTCTCATTACCAACAATTTTTTCAAAAGTATTATTTATTTCTTCTTGAGCGACATTTTCTGCAGTTCTACCAAATCTATAAAATAATTGTTCACCAAAATCTCCTGAAATATGGTGTGAAGCAGTATCAAATTGAATTGTTTGAACAGCTTTTTTTATTTCTCCTAATTTAGATTTCATTTTTTGACGATCTTTACTGTATCTCATACCTTTTATTGGTGCATCTAATTCTTTAGCAGTTGCTAGCAAGGTTTTAAAATCTTCTTTTTTCACAACTTGTTTTTTCCATTTGATCATTTTATTTAAATCTTGTTTTAATTTTCTTAATTTTTCTACTCGTTTTTCTAATTCTGATTTACTTTGTTGAAGATTACTATTTAAATTATTTGATCTAAGAACTTTTCTATTCCCTCTTTGAAAAGCTTCTAATTGCTGTTTAGAAGTAACTTTTTGTAATTCTTTATAAATTTCATCTATTAAATCTTGACGATCAGATCTAATTAAAATTTCATCGTTCTTAAGAGTTTCATAATTTTCCCCAGCAAGTCTTTTGTTTAATTCATCTATATCATTTTTACTAATATTATCAATATTCTTAGTTCTATTCGCTAAAAAAGAAGAAGTAAGATTATTTGTATAATCTTCATGAGCTATATTATAATTCTTCCAAGGATTTTTTTCTTCCCTTTCTTGTTTTTCAAGATAGTGCTCAGCGTATAAATGCACATAATCTCCTAATGCGCTACTCATCTTTGTCCTCCTTTCTCCAAAAAAAATAAGCGGGAAGCAGATTTTCATCTACCTCCCGCTATTTAAATTTTACGAGTTTTTATTAGCTCTCAGTAACAGTTACTTCATAAGTACCAGTCTTATAACCTGTAGCAGAAGCTGTGATAGTTACAGTACCAGTCTTAGATGCACTAGCTGTTACAGTACCATTAGATACTGTTGCGATTGAAGTATCGCTAGAAGCCCATGTTACAGTTGCACCAGCTGGAAGACTCTTAGCTGTTAATTCTAAAGTGCCTTCTTGAGCTACTGTATGGCTTGCACCAGTAATCTGGATATTTGCGTTACCCTTTGTTGTGTTTTCAGCAGTACCGAATCCAAGATATGTAATATCCTCAATTTCATCAATCTCATGCTCTAATGTAGTATTATGAGGCATTACAGGATTGATAATCTTATCAGCATTTGTCTGATCTTCAATTACCTGGATTACACAAAGAACTTCACGGCTCTTGTCAAAGTATGTATAACCTGGCAGAGCATCCATTGTGAATGTGAATGTTGAAGGATCACCTGTACCAGATAACTGGAATGTCAGGTTAGACTGAATCTTAACATTCGGGAATGTTAAGTTAGCAGGCATATCAACACCATCACTCTTACGTCTGAACAGTGTATCTGCTTCAACGTAGAAGTTACCAGCGAAGTTATCAGCTGCGATCTGAAGTTCATCAACCTTAGTTGCTTTCTTATCAAGATAGAAGTCTACGAATACTGCATAACTCTTACCAT